>Ga0164313_10002122_pt1 | contig 17776 bp, 15 predicted proteins | sample GuaBasSedimGuay4_FD_113735 | JGI IMG/M metagenome (GOLD analysis project Ga0164313, IMG submission 113735) | Subseafloor sediment microbial communities from Guaymas Basin, Gulf of California, Mexico - Guay4, Core 4569-4, 0-3 cm | ecosystem: Environmental > Aquatic > Marine > Hydrothermal vents...
AGTATAATAATCTCTATAAATAACTAACAATCAATTGTTTATAACTTTATGAGACACACATATATTAACACTATTATTAATTAAGAACGTGCCGCTTCGACTTTTCGGAGTGGACTCATAATTTAGATATGAAAGAATTACAACTGAAAGGCTCCTTCTACAAAATGGGTCAGATATATGGAAGGGAATGCAAAAAGAACATTTCCAAATTTGCCAAAGGCGCATACATCATGGCCTCGCTTTCAAAAAAGCCAGGATCACAACCCTTCAACCCCAATCTGTGGCAGCTGCTTCCGACACTTCTTACTTACAAAAAGGAGCAATCGAAGTGGCAAAATCTTGCTTTGAAATATGAGAAATTCATTGAAGATTATCATCCAGATGCCATCGACTTTATGAAAGGGATAGCGGAAGGATCGGATACTCCATATATCGATATTCTAGCCCTGAATATCGCCACTGAAAATATTATTACCTGTTCTGTTTGGGGAGCCTCCGGGTCTAGCACCAAAACCGGCGAAACTTTTATAGGAATGAACGCCGATGAGGAGACAGCTACGCAGAAATTCGAACTCTTTTTGGATATTCAGCCAGACACAGGATACCACTATAAAGTAACAGCATTGGCCGGTTGGGTCGGTTATAATCATGGCATGAATGAAAAAGGACTTGCTATAGCCAGCACCTTATTGTGGACTAAACAAGCAGTAAAAAGTGAGCTGCGTCCTCCAATGTTGGTACTTATGAAAGCGCTAAATACCTGCTCAACTGTAGATGAGGTAAAGGAGCTATTTGAAAGCATCCCTAATCATGAGCTGGGTACAGTCTTTTACATAGCGGACAGTACAAAGCTGATGAGGGTAGAATGTGCGCCACAGCGAAGAAATTATGAACTAGTAAGCAATGGATTGTTAGGAAATACCAATTTATTCGAGTCGGAAGAGTTGATAGAATTCGATGGCTCCTCTCTACTGAAACAAAATCTAAATGCCTTGCAAAGGCAAAAAAGAATGAAAGAACTATTGAAGAAGCATGAGGGGCAAATAGATATGGAGATCATGGAGATGATTGCAACAGACCATGGAGTGCCCGGAGAAGAGACAGACCAGAAAAGCATATGTCAGCACTCAAAAGGTTTTCGATACAATTTCAAAACCCTTGTCTCCTTTATTGCTCAGCCACAGGAGAAACGATTCTGGATCTTCGAAGGCAACCCCTGCGAAAATAAAGTTAAAGGTTACGACTTCAATTTATAAAAACTTATAAGATGTCACAAAAAGCACAACAGAAATCCCTCCGGCTAAGGGCGGGTGTCATTATCGCCATATTGACGATCCTGATCAGGTTTGGTATTCCATCTCTCATCCCTGGTGCTGCTGCATTAGGGGTTCTGGGAGGCCTTCTGGGTGGATTGCTTATCCTGGTATGGTGGGCCTTCTTCAGCCGGGCCCCCAGAACCGAGAGATGGGTAGGGGTAATCCTGATGATTGTCGCCATGATTGCTACATCGCAATTCATCGATAAGTCCCTTTCAACAGGAATGAGGGGGATGATGTTCCCCTCGTATGCCCTTCCGGTTCTAAGCGCGGTCTTTGTTATATGGGCTGTGGCTACCCGTAAGCTTGCTAACAAGCTTCGATGGGCATTAATGCTTGCAAGCATATTACTGGCAAATGGCATGTGGACGCTCGTCCGTTCCGATGGTATTTCCGGCCATTCTGTGGCGGATTTTAAATGGCGTTGGGCCGAGACACCTGAGGAGCAGCTTCTGGCCAACACCAGGAACGAATCAATGGAGCTCTCATCAAATATAGCAGTGACGGAATCTAAAGCCGAGTGGCCCGGTTTCCGTGGCCCCGGAAGGGATGGAGTTGCCCATGGAACAAGGATTTCGACCGATTGGGAAGCATCTCCACCTACCGAGTTATGGCGCAGGCCCATCGGACCAGGATGCTCCTCATTTGCAGTCCATGGAAATCTCATTTACACCCAGGAACAGCGTGGTGAAGAAGAAGTCGTCTCTTGTTACAAAATGAGCACAGGGGAACTGGTATGGAAACACAGTGATAAGGCTCGTTTTTGGGACTCGCATGCAGGTGCCGGGCCGCGTTCCACACCTACCCTTAGCGGTGGACTTGTCTACACCTTCGGTGCAACCGGAATCCTGAATGTACTCGATGCTAAGAATGGTGCTGTTGTCTGGTCCCGGAACACAGCAACAGATACAAATACAGAGGTTCCGGAATGGGGTTTCACAAGCTCTCCTCTGGTGGTTGGTAATGTTGTTGTTGTAGCACTTGCTGGCACAATGGTTGCCTACGACCTAGCCTCCAGCGAACAACGATGGTTGGGTACAGATGGTGGTACTGGCTATAGTTCACCACACTACTTTGAGATAGATGGTATCGAACAGGTTGTGCTAATGAACGATTTAGGTGCCATTAGTGTTGCTCCTGAAAATGGTACTCTTTTATGGGAATATCCATGGCCGTATACAGATCGAATCATGCAGCCGGCCCGGACCGATGATGGCGATATTGTGTTGAGCACAGGAGGTGGAAAAGGCATGCGTCGTTTGAAAGTCTCTAATGGATCGAGTGGATGGAATATTGAGGAGAGGCTGAGTGCGGTTCAGCTTAAATCCTTCTTTAATGACTTTGTGATTCACAAAGATCTGGCTTTTGGATATAGCGGCCCTTTTGTTGAATGTGTTGATATCGTAGAGGGTGGGCGGAAATGGAAAAGCGGACGATACGGCGGCCAACTAATATTACTGGCTGATCAGGACCTAATTGTGGTGCTAACAGAAAAGGGTGAACTGGCGCTTATCAAGGCAACTTCAGACAAGTTCACGGAACTTGCCAGGATGCCAGCGATCGAAGGCAAGACATGGAACCATCCCGTTGTGGTCGGTAACATTCTGCTGGTTCGCAACAGCCTGGAGATGGTTGCTTTCAAATTATCCAGTGAAATCAGATAAAAGGAACCGTTAATTCATTAGCTGCAGCTCTGAGATTAATCTATTGATAATTGGACGCCCAATTGATAGGGCGTTGTCCTGTCCTAAATGGCATGTCGATCTGCAAAGCCTTTTGTTGGTGGTTTGTATCAAAATCACCCCTGCAAATCATCCCTGAGGATGAATGATTTACACTGGGTGAGACCGACCTTTGTATAGGAAACAAACATCAGGAAAACATGGCTTTTTTAAAAGTAAGACAAGAAAAGATTAAGTATACGGATCAATCAAAAATTCCATCTGACTATACTGATAAAATGAACAAAGAGTATAACTGGATGGCAAAAGGATATGATACTTTCATGATCGTATTTCCATTATGGAAGAAATGGATTAAAAAAATTATACCACACATTAAAGGAGATAAAATATTAGAGGTTTCATTTGGAAGTGGCTATCTAATGACTCAATATGCAACAAACAAGAAGGAGATCTACGGCATTGATTATAATGAAAAAATGCTTGAAATCACTTCCAATAAGATGAAAAGATTAAATATAAAAGCACACTTATCTCAAGGTAATGTTGAAAAACTTCCTTTCCCAGATAATACGTTTGATACCGTAATAAATACAATGGCTTTCACCGGATACCAGAATGGCGAAAAAGCTATGAGTGAATTAAAAAGAGTCTTAAAAAAAGAAGGAAGTCTTTTACTTGTGGATTTTGATTACCCTCATAACAGAAACATATTTGGATACTTAATAGTAAGGCTTTGGGAAAAGTTTGGCGATATTATTAAGGATATAAGTTCATTATTAATGCAACACGACTTTGATTTTAAAGATAACTCCGTAGGTGGTTTTGGAAGTGTTCATATGTTCATTGCACGAAAAAGTAAATAAAGAAGAGCATGAAAAAAGATGAAGATAAAAGTCGGGTAGCCAGTAAAGCGTCGTACACTGCGCTTATGGCATCCATTCACCGTTTTATGGCCACAAAGGAGGTAAAAGAGGAATTTAAAGGTCCGGACAAGCTGGCTTATGTTTTCTTACCACCAAAGGCAAAGTTTTTTTTATCGTTTGCTTTTTTTAGGCGTGTTTTCACAAATAAACTGCACGAAAAAGTTCCTGGATCTTACGAATATTTAACAGCCAGGACTAAATTCTTTGATGAAATTTTCTTACGGTCAATAAAAGAAAAAATACGTCAAATTGTTTTTTTGGGAGCAGGTTATGATACACGTGCTATTAGATTTCAACATATGACAAATGAAACCTTAATTTATGAACTTGATGCACCGAGCACTCAGGATGAGAAAAAAAAACTAAAAAAGAGCCACATTCCAATTCCAGGAAACCTGGTTTTTGTTCCCATTAATTTCATAAAGGACAATCTGGAAAAAACGCTTTTATCATTGGGTTATAACTCTCGGAAGCGTACTTTATTTATTTGGGAAGGTGTAAGCATGTACATTACTGAAAAAGCCGTTTGTGATACACTGTACTTCATTAAACACTATTCTGGTGAAGGAAGCACACTTGTTTTCGACTATTTCTATGAATCTGTTATTAATGGAACCTGCACTTCCTATGATGCTGATACATTAGCAGAATCAGTGAGCCAGTTAAGTGAACATTTCAAATTTGGGATCGAAGAGGGGAAAGCTAAGGGATTTCTTGAAAAAAGTGGTTTTATGCTTATAAATCATTACTCACCAGAAGAGTTTCAAGAGATCTATTTACAGGATAGCACCGGAGATTTATTTGGAAAAATGTATGGATTTGCCGGCCATGTGTATGCCAAATTAAGCGCTTAGCTGACATAACCAGAAAGCCAATCGAAAATGAAAGATGAAATGTATATTTCCATTGAAAATGACCTGAAACTTTGGGTTGAGAATGAAATACTCAGATTCATAAGCAAAAATTAAACGGAACTCTACCCTTACACAGGATGAAATATATTACTCTAATTATCATACATTTAATACAAATATTAATCTATCATGAAACAAATTTTAACGATCATAACAATAAGTATCATATTATCCGCATGTTCTGCATCTAGAAGATTTAGCAATGGAACAATCTATAAAACGGACGAGAATAAGGAACTGTTTTACAGTTTATATGATTCTTCATTAGCCAGATGGACTGTACCTTATGAAATAATTGATGTTCATTCACACTATGGGAAAACAAATATTATTGCATGTGGAGACAAAAACAATCCTCCTGTTCTTTTAATTCATGCCATGGGTCTGAGTGCAACCATGTGGTACCCAAATGTCTCAGAATTGAGCAAAACACACAGGGTCTATGCGATTAACACGATTGGTGACCTTGGGAAAAGTGAATTATACGATTTTGACACTTATCCTGAGAACGGACAGGATTACTCCAGCTGGTTAAATAATGCAATGGATCAATTGCAAATCAGTAAATGTGATGTAATTGCAGCATCAATGGGTGGGTGGATTGCAATGAACTTTGCTATTAACTCTCCTGAAAGGATCAATCAATTAATCTTACTTGGCCCTATGGGTATTAAAGCAAATACAGCAGGAGTTATGAAACATTTATTCAAAGTAATGATTTTTCCAAATCAAAAAAACAAAGAAGCTGTAACAAAATGGACTTTAGGAGATGATCAAAAAGTCAATGATGAATTGGCTGATTATATGAATATAGCTTTGAATTGTGAAGGAAGATTGCCCGTACCAAAACACATTAAGAAAAAAGAACTCAAAAAAATTGAGGCAGAGACTTTATTAATTCTGGGAGAATTTGACAACGCCATCGGAAGCCCGGACAAGAATATAAAATTTGCAAAAAAAATGCATTAAAGAATTAAAGGTTGAAGTTGTAGAAACGGGACACATAATAAGTGTAGAAGCTCCGGAACAGATCAATTCATTGATGATTGACTTTTTGAACCCTTGGAAACTAGAACCTTGCGAACAACTCTGGGACCTAAGTGAACAAAGCTCCAAAGCAATGATTAACGGGGACGCAGGACTAAAACCGTGGCATAAAATTTACATAATATGATTTCCAAAAAACATTTACCGACAATATATTTTTTCCTGGGCTTTGGCATTTTTATGTTTACTAGGATGAGCAAGTTGGTTCCCTTCATAGACATCGCAATACTCATAGCCCCCATACTAATTCTAAGATTCATAAGGACCCAACCGGCAAAAAGAGGTATCTGGCTGACACTGTTTGGATTTATTCTGAGTATGAATATTGCACTATGGGGCTTATTTGAATTCGATGAATCATGGATGACCATTGTGTTCGGTCTGATCAGAAGTACACTTTTAGCCATTTTTTGGTTTCTGCCTTTTATGCTCGATCGATTGATTTACCCAAGATTCAGTAATACCAAGCTATGGTCTACTTTAATCTTCCCCATCATCACAACGGCCATTTTCTTTCTGTCATCACTGGAAGGCCCATTTGATGATGGGTCAGGAACCTTAAGTTCATTTGGTTTTGCATATGGATCACTCGCATTTATTCAGGTACGGTCAATCTTTGGGATCTGGATACTTGTATTCATTCATTCCTGGCTATTTTCAATAGTGAACTATTTCTGGGAGAATCAATTCAGATGGTCGAAAATCAAGAATCTAGCATTGGCCTATTCTGCTGTTTTATTGTTGGTTTTTCTATATGGATGGGTAAAAATCTCTTCGCCGCAAAAATCTATATCGCAAACGGTGAAAATTGCAGCCCTTGTTCTTGTACCTGAAGATGGTGTAGCAGTTCCTATGTCCAGGATCTTTGAAGCAAAAACAACCTCCCCATATGAACAAAGCATATCAAGGATCGAAAACCTGACAAAAAAAGCAGTCGAAGCCGGAGCAAAAATTGTTTCCTTTCAAGAGTTTGCAATGGTTATTATGCACGAAGATGAAAGTAAGCTTAGAGAACAATACAAGCGAATTGCCAAAGAAAACAACACGTATTTAAGCATTACGTACGCATATTTTTCTAAAAATGAGAAAGGTGAGAACAAACACCTTTTTATTAATGATAAAGGGGAAATTCTATTGGATTACACAAAAAGGTATCTTCTTGGTCTGGGACCTTTCGGGGAAGCAAGTGTATTTAAGAAAGGACCTGAAATTATCCAATCTGTTGAAACTCCGTATGGTAAAATAGGGATTAGTATTTGCAGAGATATGAGTTTTCCTTCTTTTTTAAGACAGGCTGCAAAAGATCATGTGGATATCATGCTTTCCCCTTCGTATGATTGGCCAAAAAGTCCTGCTGCATGGTATCTTAGCAGTACCATAGAAAATGGATTTTCATTTGTTCGGCCTACTTATAACGGATATTCTTATGCTGCAGATTATCATGGAAATGAATTAGCCCACATGGATTCAGACCAAACAGAAAAAGGTATCATGTATGCAGATATTCCTGTGAAGGGTATTAAGGTCATGTATCCGATAATCGGAGATCTGTTAGGGTGGCTAAGTCTCATTGGATTGTTTATACTTACTGGCTTGATTTTCCTCAAAAAGAAGATGAAATGAATTTTGTAAAAGTAAAACCTGAAAGAATTAAGTATACAGATCCATCAAAAATTGCATCTGACTATACTGAAATACTGACAAAATGAATATAGAGTACAACTGGATGGCAAAAGGTTATGATCTATTTATGACAATAATTCCCTTATGGAAAAAATGGATTAAGATGGTTATTCCGCATATCCAGGGAAAGAAAATCTTAGAAGTTTCATTTGGCAATGGATATTTAATGACTCAATATGCCTCAGACAAATATGAAATTTACGGCATTGATTTGCCGGACATGTATATGCTAAATTGAAAAATTAACATTTAAAAAATGATTTGACAACTATTAAACAAGGACGAACGCACAACATTAAGCAAAATAATAATGGGAATGCAAACAATACTAATTGCCGGAGCTACAGGAAATATTGGTAGTGGTGCTGCATTAGCACTAGCGAAACGAGGTGCTAAGGTTGTACTACTCGGACGAAAACAGGAGACACTAGCAGCCAGAGCAGATTCTATCCGCATTACTCTATCTGAAGCCAGAATTGACTATCAGGATACAGACATTGATACACTCGTAGTAGACTTCTCAGATCTGGATTCTGTGAAACATGCGGCTGAGGAGGCTATGATACGATTCCCTATAATTGATGGTCTGATACTATCTGTTGGCCACCTGGTCCAAAATGGCCCACATGTCCTACCCAACGGTCATGAGCTGATGTTTGTAACAAGTGTTATTGGTCCATTTTTGTTTACACAGCTATTGTTAAAGAGAATCCAACAATCAAACGGATTGGTACTTCAAGTCATTGCACCCTTCTATAATGATATTGACTGGCATGACCTGGAAAGTATAAGAAATCACAAGACAACCGCTGCATATAACAGAGCTAAGACCTGCGAACGTGTAATTGCAGCAGAGCTGGCTCGGCGCTATGCAGGAAAAATAACTTCTGTTGCTTTCAATCCTACTTTCATCATCGATAAATCAAATACTGAATTAAAGAAAAGATGGCCAAAAGGATTTTTGGGTATTATATGGTGGATTTTTGCATTGTTTTTCTCAAAGCCACCGGTAATTGCAGGTGAACCCATTGCGGATCTGATGCTTTCGCACCAAGATCACAGTGCAATCAACGGAGCCTTGTTTAAACTATATAAACGGGTCAAAAAACCTGACAGGGCAATGAATGATAAGGTATTAGGGAAAAAGCTGTGGGATACTCTGGTTCTACAAACCGGGCTCACGGTGGCCGCTTCCCGATTGTAAAATATTCACTAAATTGAATGGTTGTTACTGACCAAACTACATACTCCTTCCGCGGTTAAGAATTATGTTCACCGTCCCCATCTGTTTGATCAACTAAACGAAGGGCTGAACCGTAAACTAATTCTTGTATCTGCCCCTGCCGGGTTTGGCAAAACATCTCTCATTAGTGACTGGGTAAATCAACGCCAAATTTCAAAGGCCTGGATCTCACTGGACAAAGGAGATAACGATCCGGTTGAGTTTGTCAGTTATTTAATTGCGGGGATACAGGGGACTCATAAGGACTTCGGACATGCCGCTTTGGGCTTATTTAAATCACCGAACAAGCCCTCCTTGGAATCCGTTGCCAGCTTATTGATCAACGATCTCACTGAGATAGAGAAGGATATTCTTCTGGTGCTGGATGATTTTCATCTGATTTCGAGCTCCGAGATTATGCACTTCCTATCCTATTTCCTGGAACATATCCCGGAGAATACCCATGTGGTGATCTCTACTCGTTCTGATCCCTTGCTGCCCCTGGCCCGATTAAGAAGTCAAAATCAGCTGATTGAACTGCGCTCCCGGGAACTCAGTTTCTCAGCAAAGGATATCTCCATACTGTTTAATAGAAAACTGAAGATAAAGCTATCGGAAGAAGATATCTATGCCCTGGAAAGCAAAACGGAAGGATGGATTGCCGGTTTGCAACTGGCAGCCTTATCCATGCAGGGAAATGAAGATACCGCCGCTTTCATTAAGGCCTTTGCCGGAAACAACCGGTACATTATGGATTATCTGATCGAGGAGGTATTAAGCGTACAACAGGATGGAGTTGAGGATTTCCTATTAAGGACCTCTGTACTTGAACAGCTCTCCGCCTCACTTTGCAACTCGGTGCTGGATCGAAATGATAGTCAGTTGGTCATAGAGCAACTGGAAAGCAGTAATATGTTTATGATTCCCCTGGATTCGGAGCGAATCTGGTACAGGTATCATCACCTGTTTGCCGACCTGCTGAAGCAAAGACTTCTTTTGAAGGATAAGGAGGTGGTAGAAGAAATCCATGTCAGGGCCAGTGATTGGTTCGAAAAGGAAAGCATGATTGATTTGGCCGTTGGCCACACCCTTGAGATCCAGGATTATGAACGAAGTATTGTGCTGCTTAATCAACGTATCGAAAGTTTGTGGGAATACGGAAATCATTCAGCCATAATAGGCTACGGGGATCTCCTGCCTGACGAGATAATTAAACAACATCCCCTCTTTTGTCTGTACTACGCCTGGGTATTGATTGCTGAAGGTCAAACAGAAAAAGCTGAACCATTCCTTGTTAGTGCAGAAGAGATTACATTTAAGAATCCCCAGAATAAACTAATGGGTAAAATAGCTGTGGCAATTGCCTGGCTCTATTCCCATAAAGAGTACTCCGATAAGATTTTTGAATACTGTAATACAGCCATGGAGAACTTGGGGGAAGATGATCCCATGTGGATCAGCTGGGCCTGGTTCTCTTATGGTATTGCATACTTCTCAAATGGAGAATTGGCCGAAAGTCATTTAGCATTCAGCAAGGCACTGGAATATGGCAAAGAATCAGGTAATATCTTTCTGATTTCAACCATTGTGATCAGGCTGGCAGAAAATGAACAACAACTGGGTCACTATAAATCAGCCTATAAGATCTGTACAGATCTCCTGGATATGATGAACGAGAAGGGATATTCCCAAATAGCCAAAGCTGAATGGGCATTTGCACCGCTCTATTTAATTATGGGTATCACACATTTCGCATGGGCCGATTTTGACAGGGCTTATGACTCCATTAAGACCGCTTATGACTTGAGCAAAAATGGTGAAGACATCTTCCTGAAGGTGTCCCTCCTGATGTTCTATTCTTACCTTTTGAATTTACGCGGGGATCTCAAGGCAGGTGATAAGGTGAATGAGCTGGAAGAGATCATGCGTCAGAATACGGTCCCCCCTTTTCTTCAATCAATGTATGTGGGATGGAAGATATATTTTCTGCAGCTAACAAATGAAATAGAAAAGGCAAAACAGGTCTTTCATGATTACGGCCATCGCCTTGGAAATAAGATCACCCATGCCAATGAAACAGCCTATTTATCCTATGTGCACATCATGCTCGATGAGGGCAGGCTGGATGAGGCAGAATCGCTGCTTTCTGAACTGCATGCCTTGGCTGAAGCCGGAAAGAGAATTGAGAGACTGCTTGACATAAAGATCCTCTATGCCATATATTATAAGCTTATTGGAAACAGGGATAGTGCGATTGCTTATCTGATGCAGGCCCTAGAGATGGCTGGGGAAGAGAATATTATCACCTATTTTATTTCGAAAAGAGATCAGATTGAGGATTTATTACAGGAAATCTATAAAATCCAGGCTACAAGAGAGACGCAAATATCCAGGCAGTTCCTTGATAATCTTCAACTCGCATTTAAGAAAAGAGAATTATTCCTAAAGAGTAGGGAAGAAGGCGAGTTAAGCTCACGAGAACTTGACACCCTAAGACTCATGGCCGAAGGTTTAATGAACCAGGAGATCGCTGACAAACTATTTATCTCCCTGAATACAGTAAAAACACATGCGCGGAATATCTTCCTCAAGCTGGAAGTAGAGAAGCGCTCACAGGCTATTGACAAGGCCCGTAAAGCCGGAATCCTCTAGGCAATTTTTCATTAATCTTGTGATTTACTGATGATAGGACGTCCAGTCAGATAGGGTGTTGTCCCATCCTATATGGCAGGTCGATCTGTACAACATATTGTTGTTGGATTGTTTAAAATTCACCCTTCCAAATCATCCCTGAGGATGAATAATTCACCCCGGGTGAGACCGATCTTTGAATAAGAAATTAACAACAAGAAAACATGAAAGACATCACAAAAATAAAGGTGCAGGGACTTCTGGATGAAAAATGGAAGGATTGGTTTGATGGCTTGGATATTATCCATGAAGGTAAGAATACAATCCTGACAGGAAATATAAAAGATGAAGCCTCTCTTCACGGAATTCTAAACATGATCAGGGATTTGAATCTGAAACTGATTTCGGTTACAAAACTAATCGGCCTGCTTGTATTGATCTCTATTTCGAGCTTGGTAAGCGCTCAACAAAAGTTCACTGTAAGTGGTCATGTCTCATGTGCAGAGACTGGTGAAGCATTAATAGGATCTACTATTTATGTGGAAGAATTGCAGACCGGGACCATTACAAACCTGTATGGCTTTTATTCTATTACCCTGCCTGAAGGAACATATTCATTGCTGTACTCTTATATCGGATACCAGGATGAAATCATCCAGGTCGATTTAAAGGAAAACAAGATCTTCAACTTTGAATTAAATCCAGCACCAATTGAAATGGATGAGGTTGTTATCAGGAGTGAAGCTGCTGATAAGAATATCCAGGAAGCGGAGATGAGTATTGTGAAAATCTCCCCAAAGAATATCAAAGCCATTCCAGTCATATTCGGCGAACAGGATATTATTAAAACCCTTCAGCTTCTGCCTGGTGTCAATGCAGGAAGTGAAGGGAGTAGTGGGTTTTATGTCCGGGGAGGAGGTGCCGACCAAAATCTGATTATCCTGGATGAGGCCCCTGTGTACAGTGCCTCTCATCTGCTGGGCTTTTTCTCCGTTTTTAACTCCGACGCCGTGAAGGATCTTGAATTATATAAGGGAAATGCTCCGGCATCCTACGGAGGACGTTTATCATCTGTTCTGGATATTCAGATGAAAGACGGGAATTCAAAAAGGTTTTCCACCTCAGGAGGAATCGGCCTGCTATCATCCCGATTAACAATTGAAGCCCCCATCGTGAAAGATAATGGCTCATTTATTATCTCTGGGAGACGAACCTACGCCGATATGTTTCTGAAGCTATCCAGTGATCCCTTAAAGAAAAACACGAAACTTTATTTCTACGATCTAAATGCTAAAGCAAACTATAAGCTCAATGAAAAGAATCGGATTTTCCTGTCAGGATATTTTGGTAATGATGCATTCAAATTTGATGATTTCTTTAGCACAGATTGGGGAAACAAAACCGGAACTTTAAGATGGAACCATGTCTTTGGAAATAAACTTTTCCTGAACAGCTCTCTTATTTTCAGCAACTATGAATATGAAATAGGTTACAATGTATCGGGAAGTATGATTAATATCAGTTCCGGAATCAGGGACTGGAACCTGAAAGAAGATTTCCAGTATTTTATCAATACGAAGAACACTCTGAAATTTGGTGTCAACTCCATCTACCATACATTTAGTCCGGGTGAAATAGAGTCTGAAGATGAGGATTATTTTAACTCAACATTCCTTAGTAAAAAACATGCCTTTGAGAGTGCTGCATATATATCACACAGCGTTGATCTGAGCAACAGATTTAAAATGACCTATGGATTGAGGTATTCCAATTTTACCTCAGTGGGTCCAGATACGGTTTACAGCTACAATGACAATGATGAAATAATAGATGTCGAGACATTTTCAAAGGGAGAAGTAGTAAATACTTATGGGATCCTTGAGCCCAGGATCACCTTAAATTTCATTGTAGATAGACAGAGTTCCATAAAAGCATCTTATGCAAGAAATGCCCAGTATCTCCACCTTCTTTCTAACTCATCTACTGCACTCCCCACCGATTTATGGATCTCAAGCTCTAAGATTGTTAAACCCCAGATTGCGGATCAGATTGCCCTTGGCTATTTCAGAAATTTCAAAGACAATATGTTTGAAACATCTGTAGAGATCTACTATAAGAAACTCCAGAACCAGATCGATTATCAGAATGGTGCAGAGATTATTATGAATAAAAAGGTAGAGTCCCAGCTTGTATTCGGAGATGGAAGAGCTTATGGAACAGAACTGTTTATTAAAAAGAGAACCGGCAAACTAACCGGCTGGGTAGGGTACACCCTTTCTAAAACAGAACGATCCATTGATGAAATAGATGATGGAGATTGGTATCCTGCGAAACATGACAGAACACATGATATCTCTATTGTGACCATGTATCAATTGAATGAAAAATGGAATCTGTCTGCCAGCTGGGTTTACAATACCGGAATTGCAGTAACCTTTCCAAGTGGAAAATATCAAATTGAGGGCAATACGGTTCCTGCTTACACCAATAGAAATGGCTACCGCATGCCCGACTATCACCGTCTTGATGTAGGCGCCACCTATACCATAAAAAAGCGTAAGAGATTTGAATCAAGCCTGAACTTCTCAGTCTATAATATCTATGGCCATAGAAATCCTTACTCCATCAGTTTCAGAGAGAACGAGAACGACCCAACGAGAACCGAAGCCGTTCGACTTTCACTGTTCCAAATGGTGCCAGCAGTCACCTATAATTTCAAATTTTAAAACAACACGACCATGAAAACTATACTTTCATTATTTAGCTTCATCTTCCTGCTCGTTTCCTGCGAAGATGTAATTGAAATCGACCTTGACTCCGTCGAACCAAAACTGGTGATTGAAGGATGCATCAACGATCTGGATGATCCATGTACCATTAAACTCTCAAAAACCGGTGACTATTTTGAACCTGGCATTTACCCGATTGTTTCTGATGCACTAGTCACCATTACAGATGAAAATGGAATAGAAACTGAGTTTGAAGAATCTGAGCCGGGAACATACACTTCTGAAAGCTTAGAGGTGGAGGAGCTTGGATCTTATACCCTCCATATTCAATCTGAGGGGGAAGACTATATGGCCGAGGGTGTAGTTCCTCATAAAGTATTCATAGATTCCCTCTCCTATGACATCCCTCCCTTGTTTTATGAATTCGAGGAGGGTTATATGCTAACCTGCTATTTGCAGGATCCAGCTGAGTACAGGAATTATTACCGGCTGATCGTATACAAAAAAGGGGAACCAAAAAGCTCCGACGGCATGATGTATATATTTAACGATGACTTTATGAACGGGAACATGATCTTCATGTCCTGGGAGTCTGATCCACTTTTCCCACAGGATACTGTAGTGGTGGAACTTCAGACCCTCGATAAATCTACCTATGATTATTACTTCACCTTGAATTCACTGGCTGGTGGTATGTTCGGTGCTTCAAATCCTTCAAATCCTGAAACAAATCTATCCAACGATGCGCTGGGTTATTTTGGTGCCTACACAGTGAGCAGAGATACAATTGTCATTTTACCAAACTAAAAGAAAACGACATGAAAAACCTTATCAAATTATCCGCATTCGCCATCTTAATGCTTATGGTTTCAAGTTGTGCAATCCATACGGGGGTTATGAGTAATTCTGCCCAATTGAGTCACGCCAATTTCACCTATATTAAAAAGGGCTTATATGGGACCTGTCAGACAGCCAGGGTACTTGGTTTTGGAGGCGTATTTAAAGCAGATCTTGTAGAAGAAGCCAAGGAAGAAATGTTGGCAGATTATGAATTGCAGGCCAATCAGGCTCTTGCCAATGTTACCGTCGACTGGAAGCATGGCCGTTATATATTAGTGAAAACCACCAAGTGTTCAGTAAGTGCTGATGTGGTTGAGTTTACGGGGAACGGAATGGCTTCTTACTAGTATCTCAACGAATCCATGTAGTCGTTACTGTATAGCTATTCATCTGCCCATCCACAAAAGACTCCGTGTAAGAGAGCCTATCCTTGGTGAGGGTTTCAATATTGGATGTTGAAGATGCTTCATCGTCTGGATCAATAATCAGCTGGTCTTCGCCAATTAGTTCCCATTCGCCAGTGGTAGGATTCTCCACAAGAAGAGAGGTCAGGATATAGGTGCCGCCTTCCTGGAACTCCATGGTTGCCTCGGTTAATAGTGCCTGCGCCAGGGATACACGGGAAATAATACTGCTTTCTTCACTATCGGTGGTCATACTCTGAAAAGTCCACACGCCATCGGTAAGTAAGGTCGCATTATCTGTTTCACAAGCTGTCAACGCTAGCAATGTGAAAAGAATGATGCTAATTCCCTTTATAATACTTTTCATGTTTTCAATATTCATTGTTCTATCACTGCGTACCGGCAATTCAAAGTTAAATGTAAAGTAATAATTCTGTACTGCTTATATAGAACTGGTCAGGGTGACAAAATATTTTGTAAATTAATCACATGGGGAAAATTGCAAGCGAAAGAGTTAAACTGAAGGCCAAGAGGACCTTCCTGAAAAAAGGTACTTGCTCGCGCACCTTCTTCTATTTATTGGATCGCGAATTCGGTCATCCCAGAGACGACGAGGAAAAGGCCATAGATCCATTGGCGGGAGGAATCCTGCAACAGGGATATCAATGTGGAATGCTCTGGGGGGCTTCCATGGCTGTAGGTGCAGAAGCGCTTCGAAAGATTAAGAATCCTGATCAGGCCACCGGTTTGGCCATTCTGGCCACTCAGCATGTAATGGACTCCTTCGTAAACAGGACTGAAAGTATCGAATGTGAAGACATCACCCAATGCGATTTCACCAATAAAAAAAGTTTCCTGAAATACATGCTCCGTGGTAAGTTTGTGAACTGCTTAAAGCTGGCTGGGAAATGGGCCCCGGAGGCTCTCGATGCTGCTTCTGCGGGATTGGGACATGATCTGGAAGATCTGCCTCAACAGTCTCTAAGCTGCGCATCTGAGCTAGTCCGAAAAATGGGCGGGAGTGAAGAAGAGATGCTCATGGTTGCCGGATTTGCGGGTGGTCTTGGTTTGAGCGGTAGTGGATGTGGAGCACTGGCTGCAGCTGTTTGGAAAAATGCTTTAATCCACAACAGAAAAGAAACCGGGAAATCTGCTAATTATGATCCCAATACAGATTCCACCCTGGAGGCCTTCTACGAAGAAACCGATTATGAAATGCAATGTGACAAGATCTGTGGACAGCGCTTCGAGACCATAGCGGAGCATACGGAATTTGTGAAAAACGGCGGCTGTAAAAAACTGATTAAAGTACTTTCAGATACAGTTAACAAATGACTTATTCCCAGAAACTACAGAAGCTCTTTCCAGAAGTAGTACTTCATCCTGAGGATCTGCTGTTGCTGGAAACCTTCCAGATCAAGTACCTTCCCGAGCGGGTTGCAGTTAAGGAATTTGCCACCCTGCTAGCTGCCTATCCAGTGCTTCAAAGATTCCTGCTTATAAAATATCCACCAATCGCTTCTTTCCTTTCCAAGATCATGAAAGAGAATCCGGCCACCAAAGATCAAGCACACATTGATAAGCATTGCCAGGAAGCTCTGTGGGAAATTGCCGATCTGATCATCTATAACAAGAGTCCGGAACGATTCGATGCACAGGCGCCTATCAAATGGAAGATTGGGGAGATTAAAGCCATCACCTCCCTGGAGGGAAGGGTGGTGGCTGATATTGGAGCAGGATCTGGCAGGATCGCTTTCCTTGTGGCACCCATTGCCCAAACCGTTTTCGCGCTTGAACCCCTTAGCAGTTTTCGCACCTTCATGAAAGAGAAAGCAGTGAAAAAGGACATACATAATCTCCATGTTATGGACGGGACCCTGGATTCAATTCCCCTGCCCGACCACACCCTGGATGTTTTGATCACCTCCAATGCAATCGGGTGGAATCTCAATGAAGAGCTTGTAGAAATTGAACGGGTAATCAAACCCGGGGGTCATGCTATTCATCTCCTGCAATCAAACGAACAGCGTGAAAATTCATTTCACGAGAAACTGATTTCATCCCCGTGGAATTATACCAGTCTTGAGGACGGCGATGAAACGAAGATGAAGCTCCGGTATTTCAAAAAAATCAAATGAGGGCAACATCCCAATACGGAAAGCAGGAAGTGAAGTTGCGATGATATTCCAGGCAGTCCCTGGGAGATTAACCGATATCCGCGATCACTGAATACTGAGTCTTTGAGAGTGCCTTACTGTACCTGAATAATTTTAGGATTGCGGGCTTGACATCAGGATCCTCAAAATAGGACCACTCCCCTCTTACTTTAATGCCAGAATGATAGGACTCCAGTTCAGCTGCCTCCTTGATTCCAAACTGATA
>Ga0164313_10002124_pt1 | contig 17770 bp, 14 predicted proteins | sample GuaBasSedimGuay4_FD_113735 | JGI IMG/M metagenome (GOLD analysis project Ga0164313, IMG submission 113735) | Subseafloor sediment microbial communities from Guaymas Basin, Gulf of California, Mexico - Guay4, Core 4569-4, 0-3 cm | ecosystem: Environmental > Aquatic > Marine > Hydrothermal vents...
ACATCGAACATCCAACGCTGAACATCGAATATGGTATTCTACCTTTTTTATAAATAAGACAAAGCGAAGCGTCTTCCACATTCGACGTTGGATGTTGAACGTTCAATGTTCGATGTTCAAGATTTTTTTGTAACTTCAGGCTGTTGAATCCTCTGGTTCATGTGTTCTGTGATAGAGCTCCTTCTAGGGGAAACGCAATGCCTGGTCCTCTGGGTCAGGATTTTCTACTTTTCCTCTTCCGATGCCTCAATCATGCTTGATTCCCTGAGCATGAAGGAGAGGAAGATCGTCAACGCCCACAACCCGATCATCACCAGCAGAAACGGGGTCATGGATCCGGATTCCGTCCGGAACATGTCCATGCCGAAAATGAAGATGATCCCGGATATCTGGCCGGCCAGCATCAGCACTCCCTGAGAAGTGGCTTCGGGGGCGGGATAGCTTATCTCGGTACCGTACTGAAAAGCAACCGGGGCGATACTCATGAAAAAGAATCCCATTAAAAATCCTGAGGCCAGCAACCATCCAAAAGAGGTAACAAACGTCAGGCCGATCAGCCCCGGCAGGCTTCCGATCAGGCATACAACCACCGGCAGCTTTCTCTTGCGGAGCCTATCGGAAAGAGCGGGGACCACGAGACATCCCAAGATCCCTCCGGCCATCAGGACCGCGCCCAGCGTGCCGGCCTGGACAATACTGAAGCCCCTGGGGGCAATCATCTGTTCAATCCAGGTTGTTATGGCATTGAAAATACCCAGCCCGATAAAAATCAATATAATCATGATGATCATGTCCTTGAGCTTGAAAATATGCCGCAGGCCCTCGAAAACCTTTGTTCTGGGGGTGGCAGCTTCTTCTTTTGTCAGCTCCGGATCCGGTTTGATAAACAGAAAAAAACAGATCGCGCCAACCATGGAAATCACACCATAGATTTTCAACATTCCTGGAATTCCAAATTGGATCGTCAACAAAGGTGTTGCCGCCATGCCGATCACGATGCCGACAAACTGGGCCATGATGGCAAGCCCGGCCGCAGTGGCGCGCTCCCGCAGGGGAAACCACTTGGCACTCAGGGCCGTGACCGAATTGAGGATAAACGGCTGAGCTACGGCCAGGCCGATCATGGATATCATTACATAGGTGTAGTCGTTTCCCATGAATCCACGGAGAATCCCGAATATGCCGGTCAAAACGACCCCGAATCCGACACCTTTCCGGATGCCGAAAGTGTCGATGGCCCAGGAAGCGGGAAAAGATACGAAAATATAGACAATCATGAAGCTCATGGCCAGAAAGCCGATTTGAAGAGCACTCACCCCGTAAAACTCGGCAGCGTCACCGGTAATGGGGGCAAATGTAATCCAGAGCATCTGCATGACGGCCTGAATAAGAGCGTAGTTCACCAGCACGATCCAGCGATAAGGGTTTGCGGTTTCATCAGCACGGGTCATAAGTAACTCCTTTTCAGGCGTGGTTTTTTCTATACCCCAATGTTTTGTTTATGCCTCAATATCTTTCACAAATTGCCACAAGAGAAAAGAAAAACCGGACAGCCCAGCTGAAAGGTTTTGACGAACCCATACATTTTGGAATTCACGGCGGCATTAAAGATTTTTACCAGAACAAGTATGGTCGAAAAATGGAAGGTCCGGAATACCCTGCCACCCTCGATTATGTGGTTGCCGGGGTTGCGGGGTGACTGACCGGAACCCTTGCCGGCGTGCTGGATGCGCGCGGAATAATAGCCGCTGACAATCTTACGGCCGATGTTGAAGGTGATGTCGAAGATGTGGACGGTGTGCTCAAAATCACAAAAATACGCCTGAAATATTCATTCAAGGCTCCCGCGGCACTGCTTGAAAAAGCCGAACGCGCACTTTCCGCCTACGCGGAACTCTGCCCTGCATACCAGACGGTCAAGGATAGTGTCGATTGTACGTGGAAAGCCGATATTGAAACAATTTAGAACTCTCGGCATTATGCTGAAAAGACTGCGCAGGTCAACCCATATCAGTTGATCTTGTCGCGCAGCTTGCCGGAGCATTTGAATGTAACCACCCGCCGGGGTGCCAGCATCAGGTCCTCTCCGGTGGCCGGATTTCTGCCGCGCCTTTCACCTTTTTCCATCACGCAGAACTTCCCGAAACCACTGATAAGAACGTCTTCGCCATTTTCCAGCTTGTTCTTTATCAGCTCGATCAGGCCCTCTATGATCTCAGTGCTCTGATGTTTAGTAAACCCGCCTTCGGTCTGGACCGCATTGATGATATCCGCCTTTGTAAGTGCCATAGTGCGATTTTCTCCCGTCATTTAGAACAAAATAGTTATTTTCGTTACAAATTACAGTTTTAAATAATTATGTCAAGGGATTATATCATTACTATCAATATTTTTCCTTTCATTGTGACATCAACACGGCCATGCACACCCATGGCACCAAAGTTTTGACAAAGCCGGCGAATCATGATCCAATGTCAACGTGTCGGTGGAAATGCCATTCTCCAGCGATGGTCGCCTGGATCCGCCACTCCCCTGGACCCTTTTTCGCCAATGCCATTGGAGAAGAACCAAGATTATTTATTGTTAATTAAACGCAGGAGACCCGCTAAATGGACAAAGAACGCCGCCGGGAGGTTCGACATGCATGTATGCAGGAAGTCGGGTATGCAACCCAGGATTTAAGTTACATCGACTATATTCACGATATCAGTGCCTGGGGCGTGTTCGTCCAGTCGAAACAGAATGTACCCGTGGGGGAAAGTATCTTCATGACCATACCGCTCTTCGGCGATGAAACATCTATTAAAGTCGTCGGAGAAGTCGTCTGGTCAAGTCCTGAAGGCATGGGCATCCGCTTCAGCATGGGCATCGGCGGCGCCACCGTTGAATCAGTTCTCGGTGATAAAAAACCCTAAATCCCAACCTGGATGAACAGAAAATCCTAATATCGAACATCAAAATATTTGCCCTGTTAAATAGCGGCATAATATAAACCATTTAAACCGCAATAGGATCGAAAGCTATTTGTTAATGATACCGCCGTTTGGTTTTTTAGAAATTTGGATTTTGGATTTGTTTAGAATTTGGTGAATTAGAATTTGCATTTTATACGGGTTTGTTAGAACGTAAAACCAAGTTCGAAAGCCAGAACCGTGCCACCGAAATTATAGGTTTTGTCGGTATTTTGATCAAGATCCAGGTTCCATTGATTTGCAAAACCTTTCAAACTCAACCCGCTGAAAAAACGTTCTGTCAGGAACACATTTTTAGCACAACATATGGAAAAGCACAACCAGTCCACCGGGTTGGATGATGATTGACATGACAACGGGCAGGGGCTATATCAGTTGCTGATAACTAAAAAAAGGAGCTTATGACATTGAAAAATAACAGCCATGCCCCCTCGGGAAAACAGTATATGCTGTCGGCAATCAAGCGCAAGCGCCTGGATAGAATCCCCACCACCGTGCTTATTGGCCCCTATTGTGCACAGCTGGCCGGACACTCGGTCAGGGACATTCTCCAGGACGCCCGGAAGAGCGCCCAGGCCCATCTCGCATTTTACGAACAATTTCACCCGGACAGCCTCATTATCTACAACGACATTTATCTTGAATTAGAGGCCGTTGGGTGTGAGCTTGAATTCCCGGAGGAAGCTGTTTCACATCCCAAAAAAGCCCTCATCGAAGATAAAAAACGTCTTGCCGGGTTGAAAATCCCCGATCCGCGAAAAGACAGCCGCCTGCCCTATTTCCTGGAACTCTGTGAAAGGGTTGCCGGAGAGGTCAGGAAAGAGGCATCTGTAGGGCTGGGCCACTCGGGCCCGTGGAATCTGGCCATGCATCTCAGAGGGGCTGAGCAGTTTCTCATCGACAGTATCGAAGATCCCGCATTCGTGCACGAGTTGATGACGTTTACCACCGAAGTGGTGAAGTCGCTGGGAGACACGCTCATCGAACAGGGTTTTATGCCTTCTCTTGGGGAAGCCTCGGCATCCTGCAGCCTGATTTCACCTCAGATGTATCGGGATTTCATTCTGCCGTATCATACGGAATTGTGCCGGCACTTCCGCTCACGCAGGGCCATGATGAGCCTGCACATCTGCGGATATATCGATCCCATCATTCAGGATGTTCTGGATTCGGGCATCGGCATTCTCAGTCTTGACGCACCCTCATCCCTGGAAAAAGCCGTCCAAGCCGCGGCAGGAAACGTTGTGATCATGGGAAACGTCCCCACCTATCTTTTCGCAGACGGGACACCCGCGGAAATGGAAAGCGCCATCGATGGGTGCATACAAACCGCTGCGACAAAAGGAGGGTATATTCTGGCTTCGGGGTGTGAAATCCCCTTGAACTCCACCAAAGACCGTATCGTCCACTTCTTCGAATACAGTCACCGGGCCGGAAGAAAATTTCTTGATGGGTTCGAGGATTCAAGGGGCCAAGGGGCCGAGTGAATTGCCTCAAACAACCAATTGAACATCGAACATCGAACGTCCAACTTCCAACGTCGAATGAAAGCACTTCGCTCTACGCAATTCGAAGTTCAACATTCGATGTTGGACGTTTATCGGTCTTTTTTTCCTTTGTGACCTTTGTGCCTTTGTGGTTTTATTTTTTCTGCACCATGATCAAAAAACCGGGTCATAAGATTTGATACCGATCTTGTCCTTGAACAGGTTCACGCAGTTGATATCCAGGTCGAGGAGCTTGGCAATCCTGAACTTGGCGTCAATGCCCTTGGCCACACCCGGCGCTTCGCACACCACGCCGATATTTAGATCCTCCCTCAATTCGGCCATGGTCACCGAATCCGCAAGGTCCGGTACGGAAACCCCCAGTTTGTCCGCTACATAGCTTTTGGCTGCGTCAATTCTCATGCCCCGGTTCAGCTGCATGCGCGCCACCAGATCTCCGGCAGTACGCATTCCGCCCATCCCCGAAACGATTGCATGCGCAGCATGCATCCCCATGGGATCGCCTACGCCAACCTACAACCCGTCCAGCCGGCAGAGCTCCACATGGGCTTTGGATGCCCGGGAGAGCGCATCCAGAGGCGGATGCAGGACCAGGGGCACTCCCCCCACCCCCATACCCAGGTTGGCATGCACCGGTATGTTGGACACTTCGGAACAGGCCTTGGTAAACGTAATGGACCGGGCCAAGTTCCAGGGCAGTGATTGGTTGGTCACGATATTGATGGCCGGGCCGAATATGGTGACCCCGGCCTTTTCGCACAGCTTGACCTGCTCATGCGGGTAAAGGCCTGCCAGACGGACACCGTCGTACTCGATCTCGGCGTGCATGCCCAGGATGAATTCACCGGACATCCCCATTTCGATACCCATGGCCGGGTATTTTTCATGCAGAATTTCGGCAGCCTTCAGCGCCGCATAAAATTCGGCATCGCCCGATGCGGCGGTGGTGTCGAAGTTGATGCCGTCGGCACCACCGAACTCGTACAGCTGACTGCCGACATAGACCATGTCCTTGATGGCATATTCCACCATCTGGGCATAGGCCTCACGCGCCTCGTCGATCCTGTCCATGGGGATCAGATCCATGGGGTTCGGCACCGGCCCGTCCGGTACGCTGTAGAGCCCCAGGTTAGGCATGGCCCCGTAGAAAATCGGTGCGATGGTGGAAAGCACCGCCTGCTCCATATTGGGCTTTTCATAGATGACAACGTGTTTGCACTGCTTGAAACTGTAGTCGATGTGAGCCAATTCGAGCGTGTCCGCACCGAAAGCGCGCTCAAACAGCATCAACTGTTGAAATTTGCTCACCGGGATGTGAGCCCGTTCAATTTTGGAGGTCTGGTTGTCATAGGATAAACAACAGGTCTTGCTGTCTTCAACCCCCACGACACGGTCCTTTCGCCGGTACAACTCCATCAGGTACTCGACTTCATCGCTGGTCAGTGGTGAAATTTTGGCCCGATCGGCCGCATCCTGCGTCCCTGTCTCAAGGTCCTGCTGGACTTCAGCCTCGGTCATGTCGACCCGATCACCGTCGCCCATTCTGGCAACTATATTTCCCATATTTATCCCTCCCCTGCCCGGATGAACCGGAAATTACAAATTGCAAACACCACCTGATCTTAAAATTGGCGTTTGTGATTTGGATTTATTTTCAAGTGCAGCGATCTATGATTTTAACTTTCTGTCGTAGAAAGCGCACACGAGTCATTCGCTTGATTACATCCGGGTACGTTGGTTGTCGGGGTCGTAAGGCGATTTCAAATACACGGTTGCCGGTATCATCTTCCCTTCCACCTTGATTTCGTAAGAACCCGAAGAGACCCATTCAGCGGTCACACCGTCAGCATTTTTGATGTAGCCCATGCCCACGGCACACCCCAGCTTGTGCCCGTAAGCACCGCTGGAGATTTCACCGACGTGCTCACCGTCCCTGAATACAGGCTCGTTGACGTAAAGGAGCGGCTCGGGATCGTTCAGGGTGAACATCACCAGCTTCTGTTTCAGAACGGCATCTTTCGCCTTGAGCAGGGCATCCCTGCCGATGAATTCGCCTTTGTCAAGCTTGACCCCGAATCCCAGGCCGGCTTCGTAAGGATTTTCGTTGGGGGTGATATCCGATTCCCAGTGCCGGTAGCCGGTCTCCACACGCAACGAGTTCACCGCCTGCATGCCCACCAGCCGGAGGCCGAATTCTTCTCCGACTTCCATGATGGCATCGAAGACACCCTGTACGAAATTGGTGGGCATATACAGTTCCCAACCCAGTTCACCTACGTAGGACATGCGCATGGCCAGCGGGCGGGCGTAGGCCACGTCGATTTCCCTGGCTGTCGCGTAGGGAAACCCCTCGTTGGAGAGGTCGTCGTCGGTAAGGCGGGAAAGCAGATCACGGGACTTCGGCCCCATGACCGCCAGCATGGCATAGCCGTGGGTGACGTCCGTGATGGTTGCCACGGCATCCTCCGGAATCAGGCGGCGGATGTGATCATAATCATGAATGGTGGTAGCGCCGGCGGTGACGATGAAGAACGTCTCGTCGGCAATCTTGGTTACGGTCACATCGGTTTCGAACCCGCCCCTTTCGTTCAAGATGGGCGTGTAAACCACCTGGCCCACGGGGGCGGCCATATCGTTCGAGCAGATCCGTTGCAGAACTGTTTCGGCATCACGGCCCTGAACCAGGTATTTTCCCATGGAAGTCAGGTCGTACATGCCGACGCCGTCTCTGACAGCCATGTGCTCTTCGGCCTGGTAGGGAAACCAGTTCTGCCGGTGCCAGCTGTATTCGTGCTTGGGCTCCACGCCTTCCGGTGCAAACCAGTCGGCCCGCTCCCATCCCGCAATCATACTGAAGCAGGCGCCATTATCCCTTAGACGGTCATGGATGGGCGTACAGATGACCGGTCGGGCCGTGGCTTTCTGCCGGTTCGGGAAATGGTGATGGTAAAGCACCCCTACCGACTCCTTGACCCGGTCATGGAGATATTTTTTGTTGCGCTGCCAGGGAAACCACCGCTTGACATCCAGGGGCCAGAGTTCATATTCCGGGTAGCCCTGGTCCATCCATTGGGCCAGGGCGAAGCCGGCGCCGGCGGCGCTGGCGATTCCCACCGAATTCATGCCGCAACCCACGAAAAAGTTTTTAACGCCCGGCACCTCACCGATATTGAAACCCGTATCCGGCGTAAAGCTTTCCGGCACGACTTCCAGGTGGCGCACCTCTGCATCCTGAATGTCGGGAAAACGGATAAAGGCGCACTCCAAGCAGATCTCGAACTGATCATAGTCTTCCTGGAGCTGGGTAAATTTGAAATCTTCCGGTATGCCCTGCATCCCCCAGGGCTTGGATACCGGCTCGAAAAGCCCGAACAAAATGCCCCCCATCTCGGACTTGAAGTAGGAGTAGCCATCGAAGTCACGCACACTTGGAAACACTTCCGGAAACCCCTTTATGGGCAGGGTTACGGCATGCATGTGTTCGGCTGCGTGCAAAGGGATGCTCACGTTGACCAGGCCGCCGATGTCACGACCCCACATGCCCGCACAATTGACAACATACTCGCAGGTGATGTCACCTTTTTCCGTGCTGACACCGGTGACAGCACCGTTTTTCAACTTGATATCGGTCACTTTGGTGTGCTGAAATATGCGGCAGCCATTGTTACGGGCTCCTTTGGCCAGCGCCTGGGTCGTGTCCTCCGGATTGGTCTGGCCATCTTCGGGAATATAAAAGGCTGAACTCAGGTCATCGACAAACAGGGCCGGGAGCATTCTTTTGGCTTCGGCAGCGCCGATTTCATGGGCTTCGATACCGAAGGCCGCTGCCGCTGCTATTGCCCGGGTCCATTCCCGGCGCCGTTCTTCATCACGGCAAACCGTTATCGAACCGGTCTTGACATACCCTGTGGGCACACCGGTTTCCGCTTCCAGGCTCGGGTAAAGCTGGGTTGCATATTTGGCCAGATCGGAAAGCTGACGATTTTGACGGAGCTGCGTAACCAGACCGGCCGCCGCCCAGGTTGTACCGGAAGCCAGTTCCTTGCGCTCGAGCAGGACAACGTCCTTCCAGCCGATTTTGGTTAAATGATAGGCGGTGCTGCAACCAATGATACCGCCGCCGATAATGACGACCTGCGCATGTTTGGGTAGTTGTTCACTCATGGTTTTCTCTCCATAAATTGTATTAAATATTATCTAATATTTAAGATAATTATATCCCGATATCTAATATGTTACTTCTGGTCTTCAAATTCTGTTTTCTGTTCTCTGATCTCTTTACCGCCCGCTACGCTCAAGACGCCAGGTACGCAAAGATTACATCTTAAAAACGATCTTCTTTGCGTGCTTTGCGCCTTTGCGGTTCAAGGCTTTTCAACTTCTGGCCTCTGACTTCAGCCCTGTTCTTTCAGCACTTCGGTCAAAGCCGGCACCACCTCGAAAAGATCCCCCAGTATGCCGTAATCGCATTTTCCGAAAATGGGTGCATCCTTGTCGGTGTTGATAGCCACGATGATCTTGGACGTTTTCATTCCTGCAAAGTGCTGAACAGATCCTGAAAGTCCGCACCCGATGTAGAGTTTCGGACTTACCGTTTTCCCGGTCTGCCCCACCTGCATGGAATGGGGCGCGAAGCCGGCATCCACAGCAGCCCGGGAAGCACCCACCGCCGCGCCCAGTTCCTGCGCACACGCCTTCAAAATACCGAAGTTTTCCGCCGAGGCAATAGGACGGCCGCCGGTCACAATGATATTGGCTTCGGTAAGTTCGATCTCACCGGAAGTGGCTCCGCGATTTTCCACAATCTTCACTCGGCCGCTGTCTGCCACCGAAGTGCTGTAGATTTCGGTATCGGCTTCGGTCTCAGCCGCTACGGCTTCGATGGCATTGGGCCGGATGCCGCAGATGAACACATCGCCATTCAGCTTGATCCTGGCCATGGTTTTACCGGAAAAGTGTGATTTGGTGACCACCTGTTCTCTCACCTCGACGCCTACGCAGTCCAGGGCAAGCGGTGCATCGATTGCTGCCGCCACTCTGGCCATCAGATCACGCCCCCCGGTGCTGCTCAATCCGAGCAGGGCCGAAATATCAAAATGCTGCATAGCCTCGGCCAGGGCCGCCGCCTGCAGTTCCGGGCACATCAAAAAATCAGACGCCTCCGCCGTAATCTCAACAACCTTGCTGACGCCGTATTCCTGAACAGCGGCTTTGCAGGCATCCGCCGATGCATGGATTAGAAACCCATAAATCTCGTTGTCACCTGTTTCCCGCGCTGCTGTAATGACGCCATAATTGGATGCTTTTATTTCGCCATTATCTGTTTCAAGCAAAATGCCTGTTCTTGCCATTTTTATCTCTCCTTATATTTCTAAAAAAACCGTTTCCTGAATTGAATATCCAATAATCAATATCCACCGCCCAATTATCAAGTTCCGACAGGGCTAAAGCCCTGGACTACTTTAGGGATCGTTTTACGATTTACGTTTTTACGTTTTAAATCATCTTTTCCGCTTTCAAAATGGCTACGAGCTTTTCAGAGGCTTCACGGGGGCTGCCCTCCAGCATGGTTGCGCCACTTCGTTCGGGAATCTTGGTGAGTTCGATAATTTCGGAATTTCCGGAAGTATCCTCCAGGCCCAGATCCGCAATGTCCACCTGTTTAACCTCTTTTTTCTTGGCCTTGAGAATGTCAGGCAATTTAGGGTAGCGCGGTTCGTTCAAGCCCTTGGTTGCCCCGATCACACAGGGCAGCTTCACTTCGAGGACTTCCCTGACGCCGCCGCCGGTCTCACGCTCCAGCATAGCGCTGCCTTCACCAAGTTCAACCCCAACAACTTCAGTAACCACCGGCATGTCAAAAGCCGCGGCAAGACGGTAAGGGGTCTGCATCCCTTCACTGTCAACCGACTGTTTGCCCGTGAAAACCAGGTCGGGGGTTCCATCCTGCTGGATGACTTTTTGAAGCACTCGACTCGTCAGCGCCGAATCCAGAAACTGGGCATCGGTCTTCACCAGGATACCACGCGTGGCACCCACTGCCAGGGCCGTACGAATCGTGCTGAGGGCACTTTCCTTGCCCACGGTCACCACGACCACCTCACCGTCGCCGGCTTTGGTCACGATCTGAATGGCCTCCTCCAGCCCGTACTCATCGTAAGGATTGACAACGAACTTAACCGATTCATCGAACCCCGCCGGTGCCACAACATTGATATTGGCCGCGGTGTCCGGAACATGTTTGATACAAACGTAAACTTGCATAAAACCTCACTTTTTTAATTAATTTCAATAGTTATAAAGTTTTTATAATGTATAAGTTTATCTTTTGGAAGTCACACCCTGCTCTTTTTCGGCTTCGGTGACAATCTCTTTAATGTCGGTCAACACGCTGTCTGAAAGCGGTGGCGGCTCGTAGTTTTCCAGGACGTCCTTCACCTTGTCGTGCGCCCGCTTGTAAATGTCGGTACTGCCGTCCGCCTCCCAATCCTCCCGCATGCGCCGGTCCATCAGCTCGGCCCGGGACTGGGTTGCCATGTTTTGGTAGGTGGTCTCATGGCTGAGGTAATCTTTACCGATGCCCATCTCCGAAATGACATCCACCGCCAGGGTTTCATCGTTGACGGGTATCCCGTTAAGGGTGTATTTAATCATTTCCGCAATTTCATTGTCGATGACCAGCTGTGCCAGGTCAAAAGTGATTCCCATTTCGAGCATTCCCAGGCCGTATATGACATTGGCCCCTGCCAACGCCGGTAAAATGCCTGTTATGGTCTTCTCGTGTCCCGCCTGGGCATCAACCACCTTGCTGTCGCCCTACCCACCGGCAACGAAGCACGGCAGACTGTAGTAACGCGCCAGCCTGGCCACTGCCGCGCTGATCATGCCTGTTTCCGGGGACCCCACGGTGGCCGTGGCTCTTCTCAAATCCAGCGGACAGGTAGAACTGCCATACATAAAAGGGGAGCCCTTCCGACTCAGCTGGCTCAGCACCAGGCTGGAAAGCACTTCACAGTTCTGCACCACCAGTGTCCCGGCAAGATGTACCGGTGCAGACCCCCCGGACATGGCCATGCCGATCACGTTCACACCGAGGCCGTGCCTGGCCGCACCCATGATAATCTCGCAGTGGTGATCGGTCAGTTTGAGCGGGCTGATGGGACAGGTGGTAAACGAAAGCAAGGGCCGCTCTCGCAATTTCTCCCGGCTGCCCGTAATCGCCACGCATATCTCCACGATTTTCTCCAGCTGAAATCCATTCACCGGGCCCAGCCAGTGGTGCTTGGTGGTATTGGTCAGCGAGGCTTCGGCATTGTGAATGGCCTGCACTTCGGGAGGTTTGTCGTGAGAGCACATGGCGCGCTCATAGGTTTCCACATTCTCCAGGTAGTCGATGAGGCGCGAAGCCTTTTCAATATCCCTCTTGGTGGTATCCCGATATTCCCCGGTCTCGGGATCGACGAACATAATGCCTTCACCGAAGTTGGTGAACGTCACCCGATTGTCCTCGAGGACCACATCGCTCTCCGGGATTCTGCCGTAGGCCATGAATGTGGCCGGCGCCGTTCGAATGGCTTCCTCTACGACAAAAGGCGGAATTTTGACGGTTTTCGTTTTAGCATCAACCTTACACCCGGACCCATGGAAAATCTCAAGGGCTTTGTCATTCTCCACAAACACACCGGTATTTTTCAGAATCTGGAGGGTGGACAGGTGTATCTCGTGGATCTCATCATCGGTCATCAGATTGAGGCTGAATCCACTGTTGCGGTTTTTACCAGCCTTTAATCTACGTTTCATAACGCCTCCTTTGATTAGTGTTTCTTTATTAAACCGTGCCATATTTGCAAGAGATTTCGGAACCAAACCAACGGATGTTGATGTTCGACAATAGAATTTCCCTGCAATGCGGAATTTTCAACCGGTTTATCCGGTCCGCGTTTTGCTGTCCTTTTTCAACTCCGCCTCGAATGACGCAACAATTTCATCCATGGCCTCCGGGGCGCCGTCAGGCAAAGGACAGGGCGCATGGGTTTCAAGGATATCGATGGCCTTTTCATAGGCACGCTCCCGGATACTTTTACCCCCGGTCATTTCCATCCAGTCCTCTCTTGAACGGCGGTCGAACAATTTGACCTGTGACTGGTTCCGCATGGAATGCAGGCTGTGCTCGTGGGTAATATATCCCCCCCCGGGACCGATCTCGTGGATAACATCAATGGTCAGCGTTTCATCGTTCACGGTAATGCCACCGCGAGCGATATGGATCATCCGCAGCATTTCGGCATCCATGACCAGCTTGGCGTGATCCATGGTCATCCCCTGCTCCAGGACTCCGGATCCAAAAACGATATTGGCGCCCGAAAGGGCACTCAACGTCGCACTGAGGGTAAATTCATAGCCGGACTGGATGTCCGGTTCCTTGCTATCGGAAGCGCCGCCGCCTACCCAGGAGGGCAGCCGGTAGTAACGGGCCAATTTGGCCAGCGAAGCATTGATCATGCCGTATTCGGGTGAACCGATAGCCGAGGTGCCGAATCTCAAATCCAGAATGGTGCTGGTGCTGCCATAGGTGCACGACATCCCCCTTTTTATCAACTGTGCCAGAACGATGGTGCCCAGCACTTCGGCGTTGTGGCTCACCAGTGTGCCTGCCAGCGAGGCAGAGGCGGTGCCCCCGGACAGGGCCATGGGAAGGATCACAATACCAACGCCGAGCCGCGCACACGCCATGATCACCTCACAGGCAGTTTGCCCCAGTATCAGCGGGCTGACGGGGCAGACACTCACCGAAAATATCGGCCGTTTTTCAAACCCGGAACGCCCCCCGACACCGACCGAAGCCAGGTCGGCCATCACCTCCAGGGACCTTACCGAATCAGCACCTAAAAATATATGCTTGCCGGTATTCCTGATTATTGCATCAAGGTTATGCACCGACTGGGCCTGCTCCATGACATCGATGGCGTTTAACGAACGCGTGGCCACACTGATTTCGTCCAGGGCATCACACACCTTGATCAAATCCCCGAGATCTTTTTTGGTTGCCCTGCGGATCTGACGCGTATAAGGATCTATCACGTTGATACATCCACCAAAGGTGGAAAAACCAACCCGATTGGGCTCGACCACAAAATCGTCAGCCGGGTCCCTGCCTTCGTACACCAGCGTGTGCGGGGCAAAAAACGCGGAATCCTCCACCAGGTAGGGCGGTATTCTAACGATTCCGAATCCGTCATGACGTTCTACATCCGCCCCGCCCCCATGAAAAATTTCAAGGGCCTGCTCACTCATAACCTTTATGCCTGTGTTCTGAAGGATCTGCAGGGTTGCATAGTGTAGCGAATCGAGCTCATCTTTTGAAAATGAGTCCAGCCCGAGACCGGAAGATGCACTAATTCCACTTTTGAAACGTCTACGCATATCGCCTCCTGTGGTGATGGATCATTTGAAACTGTTCCTTAATAGAAAAGCAAGAAGCATGCCTACTCAGAATGTATATTATTTTCAACATAATTTCAGATAGATAATATCTGTCAACACTTTCTTGATCACACAATTGATTCAATTATGACTCAGGCACCCGGTCATGTCCAGGTCATTGGAATTTTTTTATTTTTTATCAAGTAGTTAGGTACTTATCACTCTCCTTGAACGGTTCCTTCCTCCGGGGGGCGATTCAAAAATAAATCAGTTTTTCTCCCTCTTGCAAATTCCAGGGCCTGTGTGCTACATGAAGCTTATTCGCTTCCAGGATTTCTGCAGCGAAAACCAACATTAGGGCATGGAAGAGGCCATGTGCAACCCCATATTCCAGGCCAGGCTGCTCAACCATGAAAAAACAGAATTCAATATTCTGACACGAAAAGGGCAACCCTCAAAATTTTTTAATCTACAATAGCGCACATCGAACAGGATAAACCATGCTCAGTGAAAAAGAAAAGCTCGATAAACTCACCCGGCTGGGAATCGAACTCAACCAGATTCGTGATCTGGACATATTCTTTTCCCGGCTGAAGGTTTTGCGCTCGATACAGGAACGCTACCAGGACGAATAAGGAGGTCCGCATGCAATCATTCAATCCCGAGCAGATGATGGTCAAAGACAGGCGTGAGTTTGGGGAGCACGGTGGCGTAGCACCATCCATATCGCGTTCTTCCACATTTACCGTCATGGAATCCGGAACCATGCCGGAAATATTTCAGGGAGCGCTGAGCCCGGGGCAAGGCGGCTGCTTTCTATACAGCCGGCACTTCAATCCCACCGTGGACGTTCTATCCCGCTATCTCGCCGCCATGGAGGGTACCGAGTCTGCCGTCTGTACGGCCAGCGGCATGTCGGCCATCTCCTGCACCCTATTGCAGCTCTGTCACAGCGGTGATCACATCATTGCCAGCGACACCATATACGGCGGCAGCCATGCCTTGTTTGCCGATCTTCTCCCGGAAATGAATATTCATGCCACCTTTGTCGACATCACCGATACCGTAGCCGTGGAAGCCGCCTTTACGGAAAAAACCAGGGTCGTCTATACGGAAACCTTTGGCAATCCCACCCTTAAAGTTGCCGATATCCCTGCCCTGGCAACGCTATCGCAACGTCATCGAGCATCACTGGTGGTAGACAACACCTTTTCTCCAGTGATGATCTCACCGGCCAAGCTGGGTGCCGATGTGGTGGTGTACTCGATGACAAAATTCATCAACGGCGCCAGTGACCTGATCGCGGGCGCCGTGTGCGCCAGCAGGGATTTTGTTCTCAAGCTCATGGATCTGCACACGGGCAGGGTAATGCTGCTGGGACCGACCGTGGACCCCAGAGTTGCCTTCGATATCATCCAGCGACTGCCGCATCTCCCCATCCGCATGCGGGAACACGGCCGTCGGGCGTTGGTTATCGCCGAACAGCTTGATCGTATGGGTGCGGCCGTTACCTATCCCGGTCTGGCTTCTTATCCCCAGCATGTGCTCGCCAAACAGCTGATCAACGCCGGATATGGATTCGGGGGTATGCTCACCCTGGACTGCTCTACCAGGGACTTGGCTGAACGGCTGATGGACATCCTGCAAAATGAAGAAAACTTCGGCTACATTGCGGTTTCTCTGGGTTATTTCGACACCCTTATGAGTTGTTCCAGCACCTCGACATCCTCCGAGATCCCCGAATCGGAACAGGTTCAGATGGGGCTTTCACCTGGGCTTCTGCGCCTTTCGGTGGGTATCACAGGAAGTCTGGATGAACGTGTGGATCAAATTGTGCGAGCGGTCAATAAGGTAGGTCTCTAATATCGTTGGATATTCAGGTAGATACCCGGATCCAGAGGGCCCGTCGAAGATCTCGTCCTACGGGGGCGCTGATTATACCCTATAAGGTTTACAACGAAATCCTAAATCCGAATATCGAAATTCGTGCTTTGAATTTTAAACAGATGGCCGGCAACAGATAGTAGGACGTCTGCTCATGCTGATCTCAAATCTTTTTAAATACTGGACGTACCAGTTCTTTTCGCCGGGAACGGTGTTAAAGGAAAAATATGCCGCATTCAAATCGCTGTTGACGCATAACAAACGCGCCCATGAACTCATGGCTGAACTTGAGGAAATCTATTACCACCGGCAGAAAAAGGACTTCAGCGTCATTGAAAAATTATGCACGGAACTTTCCCGGAACGTAGCCGGGATTGTTGACAACCTGTCCAAGGTGTGCCCTGCCTGCTATCCGGATCTTTTATCTTTCTACAATAAAATTGATGCCTATATCCGTTTCATGACCAAGCCTGAAAGGGTGGTGAATACCCCGCCCTACGTGCTTGGGCTGAATAAAATAGACCTGCATGTAGATCCTCTCCTGGTGGGCGGCAAGGCTTTGAACCTTGGCATCGTTAGAAACAATTTAAAACTCCCGACTCCCGATGGGTTTGTGATTACATCAAACGCCTATTACCACTTCATTGAGCACAACGATTTGCGAAACGAAATTGATGACCGCCTGTCGGCAATCGATATCGACGACACTGCGCTTCTAGACACCCTGTCTGAGGAAATCAGGCAAATGATCATGGGTGCTGAGATCCCCCCGAAGATCGAAGCCGCACTCGAGAAATTCCATCAATCGACCGCAAGACATGGCGATGACGCCTTAGGGCTCGCCATGCGCAGCAGTGCCGTTGGCGAAGATTCAAGGGCTTCATTTGCCGGCCAGTACTTGACCGTTTTGAATGTAAAAAAAGAAAACATGTGTGACGCCTACAGAAAGATTATAGCCGGCAAGTATTCGTCCGAGGCCATCTACTACCGAATCAGCTATGGGTTTTCAGACACTGAAACGCCCATGGCAGTGCTTTTGCTGAACATGGTCGATGCCGCGACCAGCGGTGTCATGTACACCGCCGATATCGATGATCCGGCATCGTACAACATGAAAATTCATGCCGTCTGGGGGCTCGGTGAGCTGCTGGTGAGCGGACAGACACCGGCTGACATCCTAACGCTGTCCAAAGAACCCTTTTTGAGAATTGTGGAGAAAGTGACGGCCGTGAAGCCGTTCCAGATGGTGTACGGAGACGACGGAGGAACGGAATCCATACCACTGAACGCGATCAAATCCGATGCGCCATCCCTGGACGACGATTCAGCCGTCACCCTGGCTGGATGGGCCACAGATCTTGAAAAATATTTTCAACAGCCACAAGACATCGAGTGGGCCATCGACCGCGCGGGAAACAGCTATATCCTACAATCCAGACCGCTGAATACCGGTAATTTTTCTAAAGGCAACCTGGATTGCAAATTTAAGGATGTTCAAAACGAACTACTGTTGAAAAGCGGGGATTGCGCGGCCTCCGGAATCGGCGCCGGAACAGTCTTTAATCTTGAAAACCAGCCGGATCTGGAATCCGTTCCTGAAAAATCCGTTCTAGTCGCCAGGAATGCTGCGCCACAATATGTCAAGGTCATCAACCGGCTCAGTGCCGTGGTTGTCGATGCAGGCAGCTCGGCCGGCCATTTTGCATCGGTAGCCCGTGAATTCGGCATCCCGACCCTGGTGAACACCCATCATGGCAGCACCGCTCTCGAGCATGGCCGGACGGTGACCGTTCACGCCGACGGCAGGAGCGTGTATGACGGAACCGTCACCCAGATACTGGAAAGCCCCTGCGCCAGGGTCAATCTGATCGCCGACAGCTCGTTCATGCGAAAATTGCGTTATATCATGGAATTCGTATCTAAACTGGAGCTGGTAAACCCGGAAGACAGATCATTTGCACCGCAGCACTGCAGATCATTTCA
>Ga0164313_10002125_pt1 | contig 17769 bp, 17 predicted proteins | sample GuaBasSedimGuay4_FD_113735 | JGI IMG/M metagenome (GOLD analysis project Ga0164313, IMG submission 113735) | Subseafloor sediment microbial communities from Guaymas Basin, Gulf of California, Mexico - Guay4, Core 4569-4, 0-3 cm | ecosystem: Environmental > Aquatic > Marine > Hydrothermal vents...
AGTTGTGTCTGGTGGGCTCGATGGAATGGAGCGGGTGCTCCAGGCACACCTGCGCCATGGTGACCGCGTTGCGGTCGAGGATCCCGGATACCCCCCGGTGATCGACCTGATCGGCGCCCTCGGCTTCGTGGCCGTACCGGTCTCTATCGATGGTGAAGGCCCTCGTCCAGAATCGCTTGAAGAGGCTCTTGATAGGGGAGTGGCAGCAGTTGTGGTGACGCCGCGTGCTCAGAACCCATTTGGTAGTGCGATCTCTACCGACCGCGCCATGACTCTCCGAATGGTGTTGAGTGAGTACCCAGATGTGCTCGTGGTCGAGGACGACCACGCGTCTGCCGTCGCCGGAGCACCGATGCACTCGATAGCTTCGGGACGCGAGCGGTGGGCGACCATCCGGTCAGCTGCCAAGACGTACGGCCCGGATGTCCGGCTGGCGCTTGTCGCTGGCGACCCGGTCACGATTCGCAGAGTTGAAGGGCGTCAACGTCTCGGACCCGGTTGGGTGAGCCACATACTGCAGCAACTCGTCGCCCAACTGATGTCCGATACCGTAATCAATGCCAGCGTCGCCGATGCTGCCAAGCTTTATGCCTCGCGTCGCCTAGCCATGGTCGCCGCCCTCGATGAGCGCGGTCTCGAAGCCCACGGTGTATCCGGATTGAATGTGTGGGTGCCGGTGCCAGATGAGGCAACTGCCGCGAGGGAAATGGAGAGGCGGGGGTTCGCTATTCGGGCGGGGAGTCGCTACCGGATCCGTTCCTCACCCGGCGTGCGCCTGACTGTTGCATCCCTCGATGTGGCACAAGCCGATGAGGTGGCCGATGCCCTCTATGACGCGATCTCTGAATTGGGACCAGGTAGCCGTAGCGGGTGACGGTTCCTCGACGATCTGTCGTATCACGAGCTACGTTCGAACGAGCTTCACGATCGGCAGCGTTCGGTTGGCGTTCTCAGCAACGTCCGGAAGCTGAGACACGACTTCCACCAGGAGGTCCCAGCAGCGTTTGCCATCATCTCCCTGAGGAAACTCGGCACGAACGGGAAACTGGTCCGGCTGAATCGTCATCGTTGCTTCGGGGTTCGCCTGCAGATTGAGCAGCCAGGCGGGTGGCTTATCCATTCCCCAGTTCGAGCCGACCACGATGAAATCATCTTCATCCGTAGCGTGGAGGAGGAGGACGGATCGCTGTTCCCCGCTTCTACGGCCGGTTGTCGTCAGCATCAGGACTGTGCTGTCCTTCCCTCGATTGACGAGACGCCCTCCGAATCGCTCATAGATCCACCTATGCGGTCGCGCCATTGAAGCGATTCCGCTTCGTGCAACTCTCATCGGGAGGGGGATGGTCTTGGTTTCGTTGGCCGTCATGTGGTTCTCCTCTTCTTTGTGAGACTTGAATCGTCCAGCTTGGTCATGCGGAAATTGCATCCCAGCACGCATCAACAGCAACGGCACTCAGATCCTCATCGAGGACCAGAGCGCCAGCGACGTGCTGCTTCAAGAGAGATGCGGCCACGCCTGTCGAGAGGCTGAGCAGTACCGGGACGGGGAGGTCCCTCAGTACTCCGTCGGCAACACCGTCGGTATAGAACTCGATGATCCGGTTGACTTCAACCATGACTGCATTCGGGAGCGTCGGCTCGACGAACGACGAGTTCTCGAATTGTTCGAGGAACTTTGCTTGTTCGGGGTGCGAAAGGACATGTCGGATCGAATTGTTCCAGAACAGGTCAAAGCGCTCGCGGTAGGGGAGATCTGTCGAGTACCCGAGCGTGATGCTGCGCATCATGTCGAGCTTCACTTCCCCATAGAGCGCCTGGATCAGCTCATCCTTGCTATCGAAATAGTGATAGATGATCCCCGCGCTCACCCCCGATACGGATGCGATGAGTGAAACGGGTGTGTTGTGGAACCCCCGCTCTGAGATAAGTTCGAGAGCGGCGCGGAGTATGGCATCACGTTTGTCGCCCGTGCCTGCTGCGTCCTGTATCATGTGATCTCCCGACCGAATGAACGTTCAGTCTATCATAGACTCGATGCATGAACACCGAGTATCTGGAGTCAGAATGGGAGGGGGGTCAGAATCTTCGTCGCGTAGTCGAATCCGCCGAGAGGAAAGGGTGCTGTCGCGACTTCGAGGTTCAAGAACTGGCTCGTGGCTTTGAGCACGGATCCATCTCACTCGCCACCGCAGGTTCCGGGTTCACGGTCGCCGTAGCGCTGTACCTTGGCGGTGTGTGGCTCTGCCACGACGGGATCCTCGATCACATTAGAGTCGAATCACGAACGAGCCGTGTACCGGGAACGGCGACCGCAAAATGCATGGAGGCTGAAGATGAAATCGTGGCTGATGCGACAAGCGGGTCCGCCGAACAGTCTTGAGTTGGTAGACCTCCCCGATCCCGAGCCTTGCGAAGGCTGGGTTCTCATCGATGTCAAGGCATTCGGGCTCAACCGCTCCGAGCTATACACCCGCCAGGGCCACTCAGGGGATGCTGTAACTCTGCCTCGGGTCCTGGGCATCGAATGTGTTGGCGTTGTGGCCGATGCTGGGGGCACCGACCTCAAGGTGGGCCAGAAGGTTGCTGCTGCTATGGGTGGACTGGGTCGTACCCACCATGGTGGGTACTCGACCAGGACGCTCGTCCCTCGTAACAATGTGTTCCCTGTCGATACCACCCTCGACTGGGCCACTTTCGGGGCTCTGCCCGAAACCTACCTCACCGCGTCGGGCGCTGTTGTTGATGCCTGTGACGTCCAATCCGGGCAAACTGTGTTCATCCGAGGCGGCACCTCGTCAGTCGGTATGGCTGCCATCACGATCGCTGCCGATCGTGGCGCCACCGTTATCGCCACCACTCGCAATCCCGACAAGTCACAGGCGCTCCGCGCAGCAGGCGCCCATCATGTCGTCATCGATAGGGGCACCGTTGCAGAGGAAGTACGCGAACTTGTACCCGTTGGAGTTGATGCTGGAGTCGAGCTTGTTGGGAGACTCGAAACGATCCAAGATTCGTTGCTCACGATCAGGCCCCGCGGAGTGCTCAGTCTTGTCGGGTTCCTTGGCGACGAATGGGACTACGGGCTTCCGTGGCCGCCGTCGACTGTTCGTGTCACGCTCTATTCGAGTGACACGTTCGCCTCCGCAACGACCACGCCCGTGCTGCAAGCGATCGTCGATGGGGTCAGTGCTGGCACCTACGGAGCCAACATCGATCGCGTAGTGGATTTCACAGACGTGGCGGAAGCTCACGGCATCATGGAAGCCAATCTTGCCAAGGGCAAACTCGTTGTGATGACTCCGTAACCGAACCCTGCTTCGAGATGCGAGTCGCACAACCCACTCGTCGGAGGGTTCACCCACTCACACCATTCCGCCAGGGACAACCTCGCCGGTTATCACAACTAAGCTGCCCCATGTGGATCAGAACGCCCTGCTGAGCCGAACCTTCGTATTGGCTGATGAGTCCCGCAGCGACGGGGACCACCCCTTCGGTGCGCTCCTCGCAGTGGATGGTGAGATAGTCGCGGAAGCCCACAACCGCGTGAACACGAAACGAGATCTGACAGCGCATGCTGAGGCGCGCCTCGTTCGAGTCCTCGAACAGGCGGACCTTCTCGGCGAACTTCCACTTGGGACCGTTTACGCGTCTTGCGAGCCTTGCCCGATGTGTGTTGGAGCGATGTTCTGGGCGGGTGCTCGTCGTGTCGTCTTCGGGCTCTCCCATGTAAGGCTCTCGGAACTCGCAGCGCCTCCGGGGGCTGACCCGTGGGGATTCATCATCTCAGCCGCCGAGATCGGCGAGCGGGCCATGCCACCTATGAAGTTCAGCGGACCACACCGAGAGGACGAGGCTGCTCAAGCTCATCTCGGCTTCTGGGTCACCAGCTAGACGTGGCAGCTTGGGACGCTGGGTGTGTCCTCATGGTGATCAGCAGACTCCAGTGACAGGATCGCAGGCTGCTCCTGGTGCGAAGGTGGAGTACAAGAAGCCGCTTCCGGCCTTCTGCTTATGCATGACGCCCTTTTCCACGAGGTTGTCCATGAATCCCTCGACTTCAGCCCTGTCGGTATCGAAAATCACCGACAGTTCCTCTGCCGCCACCCTCCCCTTCCTGGCGATGAACTCGTGTACGTGCGCCAAATCGAGGGTCGGTGGTTGCTGGGTGAGTTTTCGACCTGCCAGTTCGTCGAACCAGGTTTCGAACGCTTCAAATGTGATGTACCCCCTCAGAAGCACCTCGCGACCGTTTTCGGCTCGAATCAGGTAACTCGGGAACCCTCTCACACCCCTTGCACGACACTCTGCCAGGTCTTCCTTGAATGCCTTCTCAGCGACACCTGATTCCAGGTCCAAACGGAAGTGTTCCCTGTCGAGGCCAACTTCTTCGGCGAGTTCCATCTGCACGTCCAACCGATGGATCGCCCTCCGTTCTGCCGCTGCAGCGGAACGGAGGGCACGCAGATAGCGCTTTCCTTGTTCCTGGCCCTGGAATTGGGCTGCCTCGAACGCGATGCTCGCCGGGTAGGTGGACCGCCACTCGTCCTTGATGTCGTAGAACACCTGCTCATCAACCGGCATCCCGTGGCGAAGGGAGGCTTCAGCCCAATGTTGCGCGAGAGGGATGTGCCAGTTGTCGCCGCCGATCCCATTCGTGGGATCCCAGAACGCCTCGATATCCTCAACCAGGCCTCCCATCGTGTACTTGATGCTCACCTGCTGTCCGTATCGCTCTTCGATCTTTCCGATGATTGGTTCCGATCCCCAGCACCAGGTGCAATAGGGATCTGTGAAACAGGTGAGCTCGATGTCGGGTTGTTGATTGTTGGCTTTGTTCATGTCTGATGGTCCTTCGGGTTGGGATGTCGGCGTCCGTCGTAATCGAGCACCGTCAACCTTCAGCCCAGTACGGTCCGCTGAGCAGATCTGAGCGTCCATTGTCGAATCTCGTCAGGGTGGTTCGCCATTCTCCGGTAGTGGTGTCGTGAAACCTGATCTCTCCAGCAACGTCGTAGGCATACGTTGTGGTGTTGTCCCAACCGCTATCCCAACGAACGGTGAAAGAGCCGTCTTCCGGGTCGATGGACCACCTTCCGAGATGGTGAGATCCGGCATTGTTCCTTCCCTCCATCGTTCCGTCCCGATCGAAGAAGGTGATGTACTTGAATCCCCGCAGATAGTCCCCCCACACAGTCATGTCGGAGATCCTCTGTCCCAACTCCTCTCCGGACAACCGGTTTCGTCCCATCCTTGGCGATTCGTAGTGCGTGTCCATGTTCTTCGTCATCCCCTCATCGGCCGGTCGCCGGCGGCTACCAGCGTATTGCTTGTCCACGAGGATCAACGCGTTCGAAGTTGTACGGGATGTCAAACGCCGTACTCCATGAGTAGTTGGTACTGCAGATAGTCCATATGCTATACTAAAATAGTCCACAGTGTCAACCAATTGTTCGGTATGCTCGGTTCATGACTATTCACAAGGACCAAACGAGCAAGACAGAGCTTGCTGTCTCGCTCGTCGAGCTCTACGTCGCCATCCAACAGATCTACGCTCGCTCGAGCCGTCAGGTCGGGATCACACCCCAGCAAGCTCACTTGTTATGCATTGCTGACCATCAGACACCCACTCTGGGTGAGCTCGCCACCGAACTCGGCTGCGACAAGACGAATATCACAGGCCTGGTCGATCGCGTCGCCAATAGGGGTCTCGTCGAGCGAATAGGCGACGACAACGACCGGCGTGTCAAACGGGTTCAGGTCACCCAACTGGGTCACAATCTCGTCGACCGTTTCGACAGGGAGCTGGCAGATCGCCTTGACAACATCGACCCAGCAATCGGAATCACGCCTGCCATGATCGACGCCCTCACCGCTCATCTGCGCCCCTATCGCGACAGCTGACACCGTTGGGCCCGTCACGCAACAGCGGGGCGGGTGTAGAGTCCCTCGTAAGAAGGATGTGAGCGTTCACATGACCTGTGCCGCCGCGTCTGGAGGTCGCACACGTCATTCGCAGGGGTCCGTTTCCACAGGTCTCTGCGACTCAAGGGAGATTCCTCATGGCAGGCACGCACGACGATCGAGTTCCGCGTACCAATGCGATAGCGGCCGATGGAATGCCCGAGGTTGTGAGGACAGCGGTGATTCCCGTCCCGAAGTGGGCGCGCCACGATCGCACCCATCTGGAGGTCGCGTTGCGACACGAGGTTCCCGAAAGCGGAGCCGCAGCCGATCGTGTGTGGGAGGCGTTCTACTTCCTTCCGGAGTCCTTCCGATTGGACGCCACATCGTATGCGAAGGGCGAACAGCTGTCCGACATCCGGTCGTACTTTCGGCTCTGCAGCCCCCGGATCGAACTCGAGAACGTCGAGGCGGAGGCTCGGGACCTTGCTGGGAAGCTGACGTCGAGGACTCCCGATGAGGTCGTGCGGGATCTCAAGCTCTTTGGTTGCAGCGTTCGGTCGACGATCATGGAGGACGCACAGGAGGTCATCGACGTTGCGGCCACGGCAGATGAGAAACGCTTGACCGTTGTTCTGGGGGACTTCCTGACCGCGAGCAGTGGAGCACTCGCCTCAATGCGTAGTGTCCTGGGCCCTCTGGCCCTGAGAACCACCTCATTCGAGCGGGCGGATCCGGAAGTGGCGAAAGCTGTGTCGTGGGTTGATGAGTACCTGTCACGTGTGTTGGAGATTTCCCTGATAGACATCGCGACGGTGGTTGAGTCCAGCGAAGGTGGGAACGACCTGACACCTACTGCCATCGCGGCGGCGGTCGATGAGGCGCGCTACCGACAATCCCACCACGAGGGACCTGTGAGCCTCGCCGATGGATCGGTCCACGATCTTGAACAGGTTGAACGGAGACAACATGCGCTCAAACGCTTCACCCAGTCTGTGTTGTGGCTCAACGTGGAGATACGCGAGGAATACACCGTGGCCCTGCATCTCGTCAATGCCTTCGCTGCTGGGATCGCCATGGCGTTCGCTGTGGTCATCGCGGTGCTGTACGGCCAGCCGAACGTTCCTGGCCAGCTCGGCGTATGGGCGGCGGTTGTGGTCGTGGCGTACATGGGAAAGGACCGTCTGAAGGCGATCCTCCAGTCCGCGTTCGATTCTCTCGTGGCTGCGAGGTACCCCGACCGACGCTGGACGGTGAGCATTCCAGAGACGCAGACGACGCTGGCAGAAGTGGCTGAGCGTGCCGGATTCGTTGAGCGAAACGAATTACCCGACGGTGTGGACATTCTGCGTAGTGTTGCGTACAGGGACCGTCTCTCAGAGCTCGCAGTTTCCGAGTCGATCCTGTGGCACAGGAAGTCGGTGAGTATGCGGGCCGACGCCATGCGGACAGCGGCCCAGGGATTTCCGGCGCTCACGGATGTGATGCGGGTCGATGTCTCTCGGTGGCTCACACACACGGATGATGCGAAGAGGACAGTCACCTTCGCTGATCCGGGCGCCGGAGAACTGTTCGAGTCGAAACTGCCGCGCGCATATGACGTCATAGTCGTCTATCGATTCACTGACTCGAACGCACCGGACGCGGCGTGGAACGCGGTTCGTGTTGTCGTGAGTCGCAACGGAATCCGGCGCGTGGCGTCGTTGCAGGACCAATGACACTGAAACCGCTTTCATCGCATTACACGGGAGGGTTCGGAGCGCACGGGATGTGTTCGGGATATCGAGGAGCATGTGGACACTACGAACTCGGGCCATCCAGGGCCGTGATGATTGCCACGCCCCGCCACCGCAACGTTGTATGGTCCCGCATCTAACAGAGGCAAGGAACACGTGATATGACATTGGATGAACCGGAAAGCCTGATCCATGAGGACGAGATCGCGGAGCCCTGGCGTCGCCTTGTCGGGTTCATCATCGACTGGTTCGTTCTGGTCATGCTCACCCTCGTCATCGTTTCGGCGCTCGGGATCAACATGGGAGAGGGCAGCGCCCTTCGGCTGCCTACGTCCGTGAGAATCCTGCAGGGGTTTGTTGGCGCGGCCTACTACATCATGTTCACGGTCTCTCGCGGCCAGACGCCCGGAAAGATGTTGCTCGGTACCAGGGTCGTGTTGCAGCGGACAGGGCAGATTCCCACACTGGTGCCCGCGGCGGTGCGTTGGTTCGTGCCGGGTGTGTGGGTGTTCCTGCCCGGAGTCAGCGTCGTTTCCATCGTGATCTACGGCTGGTTGCTCTTCAACGTCTACCGTCAGGGGTTGCATGACAAGGCGGCCAGGACGGTGGTCGTGCATGCGCGTTAGCGCCGCACGTCTTGTCGTTCCACTCCTCGTTGCCAGTGGGGTCCTTGCCGGATGCACAGCCTCTGGTTCTGTTGATTCACCCGGTTCCCCTACGGTCGACGTTGTCCTCACCGGCCTCCACAATCCACGTGGCGTCGGGGTGGATGCTGACGGAGCCCTGCTCGTGGCCGAGGCTGGCCTGGGCGACGATGCAAGGGATGTCACTGACCGAACGGGAACGCTGACCCGATTCGTTGACCGAAACGGGAACGGATTCTTCGGTGACACGGGCGAGGCAGAGCCATGGTTCGAGCATCTTGCCAGCTACAACGCGATGAACGTCTACGCGACGGGCAGAGACGAGGTGAGCGGCCCGAGCGACGTTGCCATCCACACTGATGGCCGATCGTATCTCTCCGTAGATGGAGGCTTTGAAGAGTTCGCGTTGTTCGAGATCAGTCCCACCATGTCGATGGGAAGGAATCTTGTGAGTCGAAGCAACATGACAGGCGTCGCCCTCTCGGGTGACGAGGAGTCCTTGTTCGTGAGCGAGAGCACATTGAACCAACTCATCGAGATCACCCTGGAAACTGGTGTCAGACGCGAGATCGTTACGTTCCCGGACCTTGAGAGCGGGCAACAGTCCGTGCCCGCAGGACTCGCCATCGATCCTCGCGATGGGGGAGTCCTCGTGGCCCTCTTTTCAGGTGTTGCAGAGTCCGGCGACGGCGACTTCATCCCTTTCGTATCTGGAGACTCGAAGATCGTACGCGTCGATCCCCTCACTGGCGCGGTGACCGATGAGATCATCGGCCTCACCACGGCTGTGGATGTCGCTGTCGACGATTTCGGTAATGTGTTCGTCGTCGAGTTGGCATCCGGCTACGCAGATCTCCTGGAACATGGGGCAGATCTATTCGATCCAGACGCCGAACCGCTCCATGGCGGATACGTGAGGTACAGCGGCACTGTCACCATGTACCCGGGCGACGCAGGCCAACCGATCGTCCTCGCCCAAAGCCTGGACGCACCCACGAACATCACCATCGCTCCCGACGGCACGCTCTATGTGTCCACGGGTCAGGGGACACCGGGTAGGCCCATTCCCGGCCCGGACGGGCCAACGAGAATCGTGGGCGAAGTCGCGCGTATCACTGGGTATTGAGTTCGCACACTGTGCACATCCCGTACTACTGCGATGTGATTCATGCCCGATTCTGAAAGAAATGTGAACGTTCACTTGCAATCGTGTGAACGTGCATCCTATGGTGCTATCTGATCGGGTACCGACAGCGAGGAGAGAAATGTGAACGTTCACTTGCAATCGTGTGAACACACATCCTATGGTGCTATCCGATCGGGTATCGACAGCGGGGAGGGACAGGAATTGAGGATCGGATCAGGTTCACAAACCCATCGGAATCCCGGATGCCCTTCTCTGTCGGTACAGAGATGCAGAGTGATACGCAAAAGGAATAGGAGCAATTCATGAAGCGAATAGGGACGCGTTTTCGAGCGCTCATCGTTCTGGTTATGGCGTTTGCGCTTGTCGCGAGCGCATGCTCGAGTGATGATTCAAGCTCAGGCGACGATTCAGGTTCGGACACAACAGCCGCTACCGCAGCTGATAGTGGGAGCGAACTCGTCACGATCGTTGCTCGGTGCAAGGCATCACCTCCCACCGAGGAAGGGCGATGCAACAACCTTCTGAGGGGTGCAGTCGACGCCAACGCAGCGTTGGAGGCTGCAGGTGACCCTCGTCGGGTGCAGGTCGATATCATCCAGGACAACGCTGACTGGGGCGACTACAACACCGAGTTCGAGCTTGCCTCGAGCGCTGGCGAAGCTCCAGATATCATCGTGGCGGGCCACGAGAGTATCGGCACATGGGCGACGTCTGGAATCATTCAGGATGTGACCGACCTGATCGGAAACTACCCTGAATTCGGAGACGTGGTCGATTCGCTGTGGAATTCAACGGAACTCGACGGAAAGCGCTATGGCATTCCACAGGATGCTGAAGCCCGACCGATGTACTACCGCATGGATCTCCTGGCAGAGCTTGGTTGGACGCAGGCAGAGATCGATGCCCTGCCCGCCGATCTCGCGAGCGGAGCGTTCACGTGGGAAGACATGTTCGACACAGCAGAAGCAGCAGTAGCGGCTGGCGTTGTGGAGCCTGGTAACGGCTGGTGGCATCGTCCGAAGAACGGCCCCGACTTCTTGTACTACTACTACTCGGCCGGCGGCGAACTGCTCGACGAGAGTGGTGCTCTGATCTATGACCAGGCAGCAGCACTCAAGGTGTATGAGATCGTGGCAGATGCCGTAGATCGCGACATCCTCGTGGATACCCGTCTCGATGGCGACTGGACGAGCTGGAATGCAGGTGTTGCCAACGGCGACGTTCTCTTCTGGTTCGGCGGATCGTGGCAATGGGCTGACTGGGCTGCCAACTATGTCCCAGAAGGTGGCGAAGAGTATCTCTTCGAGACTACGGGATTCGGTCCGATTCCTGCTCTTGCAGGCGGGACCAACGAACCGACCAGCTTGACGCACCCACTCGTCTACATGGTGAGCAAGGATGCGGACGCAGAACTGGCGCTCATGGTCATCTCGAAGGCCACAACCAAGGAACTCAACACGGAGTACGCGGTGACAAGTGGTCACCTCGGAATCCTGACCACTCAGGCGGACTATCCGCCGTACACGGATGCCGTGTTCCTGAGTGAGGTCGGTTCCATACTCGAGTTCACGACCTTCCTGCCGAACAGTCCGTTCTACAGCTCATGGTCTGAGGCGTATTTCCTCGGGATCCAGGCAGCTGAGTCAGGCACCAGCCCGGCGGACGCGGTAGCGATAGTTGTTGACCAGCTCCAGAACGAGCTCGGCGACAACGTGATCATCAAGTAACAATCGGACAACAGATGGTGTGGGGGAGGAAATCCCTCCTCCACACCAACTCTCGAATCGTCAGGAAAGGGACATCGCAGTGACCGAAGAACAGCGAGAGCAAGTCTTGGAGGCAGAGGGAGACGCCCTGTCGCGAGCAGTGATCGGTGCGCCTAAACAGCCGCGAAGCTCACTGGGCCGAAGAGTGCGCTCCACCGCGTCGTCCTACGGCTTCCTGACGCCTGCGATAGCCCTGGTCATCACCTTCTTCCTCGTTCCTGGCGTTCTTCTATTGATCCTCAGCTTTACCGATCTCTCGAGTTCAAACTTCAGCGATCCGTGGAATTTCGTGGGACTCTCCAATTACGAGCGACTCTTCACGGACCCCTTCTTCCCCAAGATCCTGCGCAACACTGTCTTTTATGTCTTTACGACACTGATCTTCTTCAACCTCGGACTTGCGCTCGTCCTGGCTCTCGTCACGACGAACATCCCCCGACGCCAGGGCTTCTTCTTCAGGCTCGTGTGGCTGCTGCCACGCCTGACGCCATCCGTTGTATACATCCTTATGTGGAAGCGGATCGCATCCGCCGACCCGTTCGGCATCTACAACCAGTTCATGCCTGAGGTTCTCGGAGCATCAGGCGGAAACCTCTTCCTCGGTGGAAGCCCGTGGTCGTTCGTTATTCTCACCAACGGCTTCATCGGCGCATCGTTCGGAATGATCATCTTCACATCTGCTCTCATGTCGATCCCGGACGATTTGATCACGGCAGCGAAGGTCGATGGTGCGAACACTTGGAGGATCATCCGTGACATCAAGCTCCCATTGATCAAATGGCCCCTGCTCTTCATCGCTACCTATCAGACACTCTCGTTGCTCACGTCTTTCGAGTACATCCTGTTGTTGACCGAGGGCGGGCCTGGCCTGTTCACCACCGAGGTTTGGGCGCTGACCGCTTACAAGCGAGCATTCTCAAGCTACTTCGGAAACAGTCAGTGGGCGTATGGTGCGACGTGGGCGGTGGTCCTCGTTACGGTGGCGCTCATCATGGCGATCGTGTATGTGAAGATCTTCAAGTTCAACGAGCTCGTTGAAGAGCCCAGAATCGAGAATCTGTAAGCCATGACTACTACTGAACTTGCACCCCAACGGAAGTCTCCTCGCCCGCGGCCCAAAGCCCTCAGTCACAAAGGGCGGATAATCTCGTATGCGTTCCTGACGCTGTCGATCATTCCGATCCTTGTCGGGTATGCCTGGCTCATCATCGCCACTGTTTCGACTCGGACACGCGGCCTTCTGCCGATCAATTCCGAAGGCGGCATCGGTGGGCTCACGCTCAGCAACTGGGATTTCGTCTTCGAGAGCGAAATATGGAGTGCGATGCTGAACTCATTCCTCATCGCGGTTGCCATGGTAATCGGTGTCGGCATCGCCTCGACATCGGGCGGATATGCCCTGTCGCGATTCAAATTCGCAGGGCGAAAGGCCTTCCTCACAGGAACGCTCGTCCTGCACGCCTTCAAGGCAGAGATGCTGCTCATCGCCATCTTCTTCGTGCTCCGATGGTTGGGGGATATCCCTGTGATCGGCTCCTATATCGGATTCAATACGATCGGCGGGGTTGCCCTTGTGATGGTCGCCCTCGAACTCCCTCTCGGTATCTGGCTGATGAAGGGTTTCTTCGACAATATCTCGTGGGACATGGAACGAGCTGCGATGATCGACGGGGCGAGCCGATTCCGGGTGTGGTGGCAGATCATGCTGCCCCAGGTGAGACCAGGCATCGCTGCCCTTTCACTCTTCACGTTCATCGCGGGTTGGAACGCCTATCTCGTGCCCTTCACGTTCACGATAGGCACCAAGGTTGCGAACATGCCTGTGTTCCTGAACCAGCTCATCAGCGACACAGCGCCGGTCAACTGGAACGAGGTGGCTGCAGTGGGCTTGTTCCAGATGATTCCGCTGATCATCTTCTTCATCTTCACCCAGGAGCTGTTGCTGAATATCTATGCCGGCGGCTCGAAAGGTACATGATGGCAAACCAAGTACAAGAAGGATCACAGACATGAGAGTCGAACTTGACAACCTGAGCAAGGAGTGGGATGGCGTTGTGGGTGCGGACCGCATCACACTTGACATCGCCGATGGCGACCTGGTCGCGTTTCTTGGCCCTTCGGGTTGTGGAAAAACGACAACGCTGCTGATGGTGGCTGGCATCTACAAACCAAGCGGAGGCACGATCAAGTTCGATGGAGACGTCGTAAACGAGGTTGCCCCCAAGGATCGTGGTATCGGCATGGTCTTTCAGAGCTACGCGCTCTATCCCCACATGACGGTCTTCGGGAACATCAGCTATCCGCTCAGAATTCAGAAGGTCAACAAGACCGAGATCAAGGAACGGGTCCAGAAGGTCGCCGACATGATGGGGATCGGGAACCTGTTGGATCGCAAGATCGTCCAGCTCTCAGGTGGACAGCAGCAACGTGTGTCTCTTGGGCGGGCGCTGGTCAAAGAACCCCAGTTGTTGCTCTTCGATGAGCCGCTGTCGAACCTCGATGCGCGTCTTCGGTTGACGATGCGCGGAGAGATAAAGCGGCTTCAGGAGGAGATGGGAATCACGTCGATCTATGTGACCCACGACCAGGTTGAGGCGATGACCATGGCTGACAAGATCGCGGTTATGTCCAACGGGATTCTCCAGGCCTATGACGTTCCCACGGATCTCTATGAGCATCCCAAGACCGTCTTTGTGGCGGGATTCGTAGGTAATCCGCCAATGAACTTCTACGACGTCGAGATCAGCTCTTCGAATGGGGACTTCTATGCGAAGAGTGACGCGATCGATCTGCGCCTTCCGGCTGAGCGCGGGGAGAAAGCTGCCGCAGCAGCGAAGGGCAAAGTTGTCATGGGCGTGCGACCGGAGGACATCTACCTCGTTGACGATGCGACCCCGGCAGTAGAGGGTCGAACTCTCTCTGCGACTGTGGAGGTCGTCGAGCCGCTCGGTCGTGAGGATCTCCTGGGCGTGACCATCAAGGACGTTGACATGCGGGTGCTGGTCGACAAGACCAAGGGTGCGACGGTCGGCGACTCAGCTCAGTTCATCTTTGACCTGGCCAACGTGCAGTTCTTCGACCCGGAGTCAGAGCAGTCGCTTCTCTGGTCGTGACGGGCACCATCACAGCGTGAAGCATTGACCGCAATTCTCACCACGACGATAGGGACGTTTCCGAAGCCGGATTATGTGCCTGACCGCGGCTGGGCAAGAAGTGAGTTCACGACGAGTCCTGATGCCCCCCACATCGGCAGACGGGACCTCGAGACTCGATTCTCGCTCGCCACGAAGGCGTCTGTGACGGCCCAGACCAACGCCGGCATCGATATTCCGACGGATGGCGAGATGCGGCGTGAGCACTACATCTTCTATCACCTGCGTCATCTGAGCGGCATCGATTTCGGCAATCTCCAGTCGAGGTCGATCCGTTCCGGGGCATGGGAGCGTGAGGTGCCGACGATCGTTGACGCTGTTCGTCCCGGCGGCCGGTTTCTGCCGTACGACTACCAGATAGCACAGTCGTACTCCACACAGCCCGTCAAGATCACGGTCCCAGGACCGATGACGATCGCTGACACGGTCGTCGACGAGTATTACGGTGACCCGAGTTCTCTCAATCGTGCATTGGCGGATGTGCTCAACGTTGAGATCCTGGCGTTGGCCGAGGCCGGCTGTCAGCACATACAAATCGACGAACCGGTGTTCGCCCGCAAGACGAATGATGCGTTGGCCTTTGGCATCGGCGACCTGGAGAGATGTTTCGCCGGTGTTCCGAACCACGTTCAACGTGTCGTGCATCTGTGCTGTGGATACCCGCGACACGTCGATCAACCAGACGAGGACGTCTACAAGGCGGATCCCATGGCCTATTTCGAACTGGCAGAGGCACTTGACCGGGCGGAGATCGATGCCGTCTCCCTGGAGGACGCACACCGGCCCTCTGACCTTCGTTTGTTGGAACTGTTCGAGCACAAGACGGTGATTCTTGGTCTCGTTGCCATCGCAAAGACCCGTGTCGAATCTGTCGAGGAGATCCGCGAGCGGTTGGTTGAGGCTATCTCGCACATCGATTCTGAACGTATCATCGCGGGGCCCGATTGCGGGCTTGGCATGCTGGACATCAAGACGACGACTGCCAAGCTCGAGAACATGACAGCCGCCGCAAGATCGATCGGCTGAACGGCTCCTGGCCCTTCGGTGTTATAGCCTGAATGAGGCCCACGCGACGGTGACAGCCAGACTGTGGTTTGGTCTGGATTCACGAGCTTGGTCAGCAGATCGCTCGCCTTTTTGCATCCCCCTTTCAAGGGGGATATGCGACGAGCCCTGCGAGGAGCTAGGGGGATCCGCCTTGTGGCACAGGTTCTGTTGGCTGTCGCGTCATCCCCCTGCATCGTCGCTGACGCTCCTCTGCCGTCCCCCTTGAAAGGGGGACCGGAACTCCTGGCAGGGACTCGGAACGTCGATCACGAGCCTCGACGAGCGGATACCTCCCTCTTGATTAAGAGTCGTAGTACGTCATACCTACGACGTACTGCTGCCTGGTGTCTCTTTCGGCCGGGGGCATTATTGAGTGTCGTCCATGAACCGAATCGGCAGTTCCAGGACTGCAAGCGTCGCAAGATCATCGAATCGTGCGACAATCCCGCTGCCGGGCTCGCTGAACGCCCCATGGACCGAAATGTACACTTGGTCGGCATCGTTGATGAGGAGCGCTGTTGGGAACGGGATGCCGTCCACCAGTATCTGCTGGCCAGTCCACTGTCCGGCGTCAGGTTCGAGTCGTATCAACCGGCCCGTCCTGTCGCGATAGGGATCACTTGATTCCGTGCCATCGATGAACTCGAGAACGTACATGCGTCCCTGGCTATCGAACGCCAGGTCGATAGGCGTGGTCAGGCCAGCAGCTACGACCGTGGACGACCCATCACCATGAAGGCGCAACACAGATCCGTCGCCCTCGATGTGAGGCAATTGGCTGAACGACGTGACATACGCTGCGTCATCGGGTCCCCAGACGATGCCCGTCAACACTTCGTGCTCGTCAACATCGGAGAACACGCGAATCTCGCCATCGAGGCCAGCTGCCAGTACATGGCCCGTCGCTCCGTCAGTGACAAGCACGCGGCTGTTCTGAGGATCAGGCAGCATGGAGAAGGGATTCGAGAATATGGTCACCTCGTCGAAGAGGTCGGCCTCAGCGGTCTCCTGAGCGAAGGCGAGAAAGTCCGCGACCTGCTCCGGCAGGTATCCCGGCTCCGTGAGTCTGAGGAGACTGCGTGCGAGATCGCCCTCACCCTCGCCTGTGAGGAGGAACAGTTCTCCGTCCACCTCGGCCACGTCGGCAGGACCAGTCGTCACACCACTGATGTTGTAGAACACGTAAGGGAACCCCTCGGCGATACGCCGTTGATCTCCTGAGGGGTCGAGACAGGTCACTGACCCCGTTTCAGACCGATTCGCCGTCGGACCCTGACGGACCGTTTGGCCGTCGGCGAGACCGCCTGCTTCAGCGACGCAGAGGGTCCCGTCGGCCAGAATCGTCAGACCCCGGGGTTCGTTGAGTCCGTCGAGGACCAGGTCATAGTGGGGCTCTCCGGATTGACACGCCGCTGTCATGAGCACCACGGCGAGAGCCAGCAGGACGCTCGGAATGCGGAGACTCATGCCCGATCAGGCACCTGATCTTGTCTGTACGTGATACGTTTTCCGTTCTCACCTGAGCCCCTGCCGTAGAAGTTCCACTGGGGAAAGTTGAAGTCAGATGTGACCGAGCATGGCAGTAGCACAACAGCCTCAAGGAAGCCTTCGAGGTCCGGAACCCCGTAGAAGTTGACGTCGTAACCCCAGCCGGCGAGCGTCTCGAGGGTCTCTCGTGCACTGGGGCTCATCCAATTGACGGAGAACCGGTTCATTCCCCAACTGACAAGGAACTCGAGGACACGGCGGGCCTCTTGGGGGGATGCCTCGATGAGTGGCGTCAGCCAGCCAATGGGGCATTGCAGGACCGCCGACGGATGTGTCGCCTTGACCTTTCGGAACCCTTCTTCACCGATGCCCTCGATATTGGCGTTGAACCACAGCCGATCGTCAGGAAGGTCCAGATTGGCAACGGATGCGAGAACCTGGTCGAGGACTTTGATCCCTCCCTTGATATCGAACTTGATGCCAACGTCCGAAGTCGCCAACTCGGTCACCGCGTTGGCGTACACGAGCCACTCCTCGTCTGGAAGGACAGGTGTCGTCTCGAAGGAATCATGGCGGAGGATGAGTTCGCCCGATGGGTCGTACCGGACGTCGATCTCAGCCCAGAACACGCCTGATGCGATGAACTGCTGCAGGTTCGCCGGATCGTTGACGCCGTGCCACACCAGTTGTACACGACGCGGGAGCGCGTTCTCGCCAGCAACGAGTTCGGTGAGTCCATAGTCCTTGCCCCTCACGATGTCGAGAGGCATGGTCGAACTTCGTGACTCGAAGATGGTGTCAGCGTGTAGGAGGAGCAGTTCCGTGTCGTCCTCGAACTCGGCGAGCGCCTTGAGCACATGTGGTTCGTTGTCGATCACCGCAAAGACG
>Ga0164313_10002126_pt1 | contig 17761 bp, 18 predicted proteins | sample GuaBasSedimGuay4_FD_113735 | JGI IMG/M metagenome (GOLD analysis project Ga0164313, IMG submission 113735) | Subseafloor sediment microbial communities from Guaymas Basin, Gulf of California, Mexico - Guay4, Core 4569-4, 0-3 cm | ecosystem: Environmental > Aquatic > Marine > Hydrothermal vents...
AAAGAAGATTTAAAGAAAATATTGACCGAACCCTGTAATTCACTGATAAAACAATACATAGCCTTACTTGCTACCGAAGGTTTAAAGATTGAAATTGCAGATGACGCTATTGACGAGATTGCTGAAACTGCTTTTTTAGTAAATGAGCAAACAGAAAATATTGGAGCAAGAAGACTTTATACTATATTAGAAAAATTATTAGAAGATATATCTTTTAATGCCCCTAGCCTTAAAAAGAAGAAATTCACTATTGATAAAAAATATGTCAAGAAAAAATTACAAACTATTGTCAAAAACGAAGATTTAAGCAGGTATATATTGTAATTCACCAATTGCCCGATTCACCGATTGCCCGATTTACCGATTAAATTAGTCAGTTATTAAGGGGAAAAAACAGGTATCCAGTATCCAGAAGTTAAGAGTCAGAATAAAGAAATTATAAAAGTGAAGCAAAAAACTATAATTCAAAACTAAAGACTTTTTTTTCGTATCATGTATTGTACTTATTACGGATGGGTTTTGTTTTTCATTCTGACTCCTGAATTCTGACTTCTGACTTCTATTCTCTTAACTCGATACGCAATACTCGATACGCAATACTATATTTAATTTTCTTGATTTAGAAAAAAAACTGTGTTATACTATCTTTGATTTTACGCGCTTATTATGTATAGGTTATAACGACTTATAATAATTTTAGAATCAAAATAAAAAATAAAAATATAAGAATATAAAAATGAAAATTGGAGGATGATAGATGAGTGTAATTTCAATGAAACAATTACTGGAAGCAGGGGTACATTTTGGTCACCAAATGCGCAGATGGGATCCTAAAATGAAGCCATATATTTTTACAGATAGAAATAATATATATATTATAGATCTTCAACAGACTGTTAAATTGGTAGATGTAGCATATGATTTTATAAGAGAAATATCTAGCAATGGTGGTAATGTACTATTTGTAGGAACAAAAAAACAGGCTCAGGAATCGATTAAAAGTGAAGCCGAGAGATGTGGCATGTTTTACATAAATTATAGATGGCTAGGTGGAACATTAACTAATTTTAATACCATTAGAAAAAGAGTAAAAAGACTTTACGAATTGGAAGAAATGGAAAATAATAAAATGTTCGAAGTTCTTCCCAAAAAAGAAGTGATAAGTTTAAAGAGAGAAAAGGAAAAACTTGAAAAAGTCTTAACCGGAATAAAAGAAATGGAAAAACTTCCTGCTGCAATATTCGTTGTTGACCCCAAAAAAGAGAAGATTGCAATTGCTGAAGCCAATAAACTTTCTATTCCTATAGTGGCAATTGTAGATACAAATTGTAATCCGGAAGAAATTGATTATGTAATTCCAGGAAATGATGATGCAATAAGAGCAATAAAACTGATTTCTTCAGTTATAGCTGATGCAACTATTGAAGGGAAGAAATCAACCGTAGAAAAAGAAAATGAAATGGTTAAAGCATAAGCTGTATTTAAACAAAGCAAGGAGATAAGGATGAATATTAATGCACAAATGGTCAAAGAATTAAGAAAAAAAACAAGTGCTGGAATGATGGATTGCAAAAAGGCCTTAAAAGCTACTGAGGGAGACCTGGAAAAAGCAATTGAATATCTACGCAAAAAGGGAATGGATGCAGCAGCTTCTAAGTTTAGCAGACAGGCGCTAAGCGGAACAGTAAGTTCCTACATTCATCTCTATGGTAAAATAGGAGTTTTAGTTGAGATAAATTGTGAAACGGATTTTGTAGCCAATACCGGAGAGTTTAAAGAATTTGTAAAAGACATCGCAATGCAGATAACAGCCTCAAATCCTAAATATATTTCCCGGGAAGATGTTCCTAACGATATAATTGAAAAAGAAAAAGAAATATTTCATGCACAAGTTGAACAATCAGGTAAGCCTGCCAAGATTATTGATAAAATTGTTGAAGGTAAATTGGATAAATATTTTAAGGAAAACTGTTTAAAGGAACAAATATTTATTAAGGATAACAGCAAGAATATTAATCAATTACTGTTAGAGTTAATTGCTAAATTAGGTGAAAATATTGTAATTAAAAGATTTGCCAGATATCAACTTGGCGAAGAAATCTAATTCGTATCGCGTATTGCGTATCGAGTATCGCGTTAAGAAAATAGAAGCCAGAAGGTAGAATTCAAGGGTCGGAATAAAAAAATTAAAATGTCATTGCAATAAACCCCTTAAAATAACGAAGGATAAAAAATATGAAGAAGCCTGCATATAAGAGAATTCTTTTAAAGCTTGGTGGTGAATCACTATGTGGAGAAAAAGGTTATGGCATTGACACACAAAAGATTAATTTTATAGCTAAGGAAATTGCCGAGATAAAAGAATTCGGAGTACAAACAGCTATCGTAATTGGAGGGGGAAATATCTTTAGAGGTCAAGAGGGGAGCGAAAAAGGTATAGATCGAGTTTCAGCTGATTACATGGGTATGTTGGCAACTGTAATAAATGCTTTAGCCCTTCAAGATTCTTTAGAAAAATTAAATATTGAAACAAGAGTACAGACTGCAATAGAAATGAAAGCAATTGCTGAACCATATATCAGAAGAAGAGCAATTAGACATTTAGAGAAAAATAGAATAGTAATTTTAGCTGCTGGAACCGGGAATCCTTACTTTACCACAGATACCGCTGCTGCCTTAAGAGCAATTGAACTAAACACAGAAGCAATTCTCAAAGCTACAAAAGTTGATGGTATATATGAATCTGACCCACTAAAAAATTCAAAAGCAATAAAATTTAATAGTTTAGGATTTCTCGAGTTTTTAAATAAAGGCCTAAAAGTTATGGATGCAACCTCCATTTCTTTATGCATGGAAAATAATATTCCGGTAATCGTTTTTAATTTGAATACTGTTGGGAATATTAGAAGAGTTGTATTTGGTGAAAAAATAGGGACAATAGTGAAAGGGGGATAAATTTGTTGCAGGATTTATTAGATAGCACAAAGGTTAGAATGGAAAAAACAATTACTGCTTTAAGAGATGAATTTGCCCACATAAGAACAGGAAGAGCTTCTTCAAACTTAGTAGATCGGATAAAAATATCCTATTATGGTACATTAACTCCTCTAAAGCAAATAGCAAATATTTCTATTCCAGAATCAAATTTAATAGTTATTCAACCCTGGGATAAAAATTGCCTTTCTGAAATTGAAAAAGCTATATGGAAATCTGATTTAGGATTAGCTCCATCTATTGATGGTAATATTATTCGACTTACCATACCACCACTGAATGAAGAAAGAAGAAAAGAGTTAGTAAAACTGGTAAAAAGAGAAGCGGAAAATGGGAAAATAAGCATAAGAAATATAAGAAGAGAAGTGAATGATTTAATAAAAAAAGAGGAGAAAGAAAGCAACATTTCAGAAGATGAATGTAAAAAGTATCAGGATAAAATTCAAATCTTAACAGATGAATATACAAATAGTATTGATAAATTGCTAGAGCTTAAAGAAAAAGAAATTATGGAAGTATAAAAATCGTTTTTTAAATCATCTATTAAAGAAAGGAGATCTTGAATGGCTTACAAAATTACAGATGAATGCATCAAATGCGGTATATGTGTTGACGAATGTCCTACAGAAGCAATTTCTGAAGGAGAAGAAATTTATGTAATTGATAAAACTAAGTGTTCAGATTGTGGAGCTTGTGCCGATGCTTGTCCCAGTGAAGCAATAATAAAGGAATAAAAAAATAACCCCCTTTACATTTTAATCTATATTAATCTATTTTTAATTAATATATTTTTAAGGGGGTTTTTTTATAGGTGATAGTTATTAGTAATTGTAATAATATTAAAAGTGAATTATTTGATAAGAATAAATTACCTCAACACCTGGCTATAATAATGGATGGAAATGGTCGGTGGGCAGAAGAAAAGGGATTACCTCGAAGTCTGGGGCACAGGGAAGGGGCAAAAGCAGTTAAAAGAGTGATTACTAGCTGTTTAAATTTCCATATTCCCATATTAACACTTTTTGCTTTTTCTACAGAAAATTGGAAACGCCCTAAAAACGAAATTGCCTACCTGCTAAAATTATTTGAAAGGACTTTGAGTAAAGAAAAAGCAAACTTAATTAAAAATAATATAAAAATAAATTTTATAGGAAGAATAAACGATCTACCTGATTCACTTAATGAAAAGATGAATGAGTTATGTGAGTCTACCATGAAGAATAATAAGCTTATTTTAAATATTGCTATTAACTATGGTGGAAGAGCTGAAATTGTTGATGCGCTCAAATCTATAACATTAAAAATAAAAGAAAAAAAATTAAATATCGAAGAAATTAATGAAAATACCATAAAAGATAACTTGTATACCCGCAATATCCCTGACCCCGATCTATTAATTAGAACAGCTGGCGAAATGAGAATTAGTAATTTTATGATTTGGCAGATTGCTTATACAGAATTTTGGGTAACTCCTGTTTTTTGGCCTGACTTCGATGAAAATAAGTTAATTGAAGCCCTAAGTAATTTCCAAAAAAGAGTGAGAAAATATGGAAGAAAAGTATAATAATTTCTTGAAGAGAACTGTAACAACTATTATAGGTGTTTCCCTGGCTTTCTTAACAATATTTTGGAAAGGATTTCCCTTTTTTATAATTATTATAATAATAGCTTTGTTGGGGTTGAAGGAATTATATAGCATAGCTCACAAACGTGGATATAGACCATCATATATATTGGGCAGCATACTAACCTTATACTTCATTATTATAATAGTTTATGATATTAGTCGCTTAAATTATTATATTGATAATATAATTATTACTTTTTTTATTATACTTACTTTTATCTTTCAGCTATTTAAAAAAGATTATTCTAAGGTCCTGGCCGAGACATCCATTACAATTTTTGGAAGCATTTATTTGGGATATTTCTTGTCCTTCATACTAAAAATAAAGGATTTACCCAATGGAAATTATTTTCTTATTTCTCTATTAATTATTACCTGGGTCAATGATGTTGGAGCTTATCTTATCGGTACCAGATTTGGTAAAAATAAAATATTTCCTAAAATAAGCCCCAAAAAAACTATTGAAGGATCAATTGGGGGGACCATATTTAGTATTGCCTCTACGTTTGCCTTAAAGGACTGGTTAAATTTAACTTTTAATGATTTAATTTCCCTCGGTTTGATTATAGCAATAATAGCCCAACTCGGCGATCTATTTGAATCAGTGTTAAAAAGAGGTTCGGGAATTAAAGATTCAGGGACTTTAATCCCCGGTCAGGGGGGAATATTAGATTGTATCGATAGTCTAATATTCACAGCTCCCGTATTTTATTATTATTTAACTTTGTTAATTTTACGCTAATAAATATTTTTGAAAGTACGAGATTTAATTATGAGAAAAAAAATAGTTATATTAGGTTCAACAGGTTCAATAGGACAACAAACTTTAGAAGTAATACAAAAATATCCAGATGAATTTGAAGTAGTAGGTCTAAGCGGTTGGGAGAATACAAAATTACTTCAGGAGCAGATAAGTTTTTTTAAACCTAAAATAACAGTAGTAAAAAATGAAGCTATTGCCGGGAAATTGAAAAGGGATTTAAATAGACAAAATAATATTAAAATATTATGGGGGACCAACGGGTTAATAAATATAGCAACCTTGGAAGAAGCCGATATTATTGTAGTTGCGATAACCGGGATGGCGTCTCTGATACCTACTTTTGAAGCGGTGAAGAGAGGAAAAAGAATTGCTTTATCCAGCAAAGAAGCAATGGTAGTAGGCGGCGAATTATTAGTGAAGGAAGCAATATCTAAAAAAACAAAAATTATACCGATAGATAGTGAACATAGTGCAATTTTGCAATGTTTAAAGAATGAGAAAAAAGATTGTGTTGAAAAAATTATACTGACGGCATCGGGGGGCGCACTCTATAATTTTACCGAAACTGCCCTAGAAAATGTAACAGTTGAGGACGCGCTGAATCACCCCACCTGGAAAATGGGGAAAAAAGTTACCATTGATTCAGCTACCTTGATGAATAAAGGATTAGAGGTAATTGAGGCAAAGTGGTTTTTCAATATACCGGCTGATAAAATAGAAATCGTAATCCATCCTCAGAGTTATGTACACTCAATGGTTCAATTTATAGACGGTACTATTCTGGCTCAAATAGGCGAACATGACATGAAGATTCCCATACAGTACGCCTTGTTTTATCCTAACAGAATTAGTAATAAATTTTCTCGATTAGAATTAACTAAAATAGGTCAACTAACTTTTAAAAAACCAAATTATACCAAATTCCCTTGTATTAAACTTGCCTATCAAGCCTTGGAGCTTGGAGGAACAATGCCTGCAGTATTAAATGGGGCAAACGAAATTGCAGTTAATGCCTTTTTAAATAAGAAAATAACCTTTCCCGCAATTCCTTTAATTATTCAAAACACAATGAAAGAGCACAAACCAAAGTATAATCCTAATATTAATGATATTTTAGATGCTGACTATTGGGCCAGGGAGAAGGCTTTAAATTTTTGCCAAAAAGAAAAATAATTAAATCGTATCGATATTTCTTTTTTTCTTAATCCCTAATTAGTATATAATATAAATTAAATAGCATTTAATAATTGATAACTGAAAACTGATTTTCTTCACGCGATACTCGATACGCAATACGCGATATTATATTTTAACGACTAATTTAAATTGGAGTAAAAATGTTAACTATAATTGCCTTTATATTTGTTTTTAGTATATTGATATTTTTTCATGAACTCGGTCATTTTATTGCCGCTAAAACATCCGGAGTAAGGGTATATAAATTTGCCTTTGGTTTCGGACCACGAATATTAGGATTTACAAAAAACCAAACAGAATATCTAATCTGCTTAATTCCTCTCGGTGGTTATGTAAAAATGGCCGGGGAAATGGGACAGGAAGATGCTACAAAAACAACTGAAGAAGAAGTTCCCGAAGAACAAAGATTTGACAAGAAAACATTGGGAATTAGAGCATTAATAGTGGCCTTAGGCCCTTTTATGAATATTGCAACCGCAGTTGTTATATTTAGTCTTATATTTTTTACAAATGGAATTCCGGTAGTTACCAATTATGTATCGACAGTTATCGAAAATGGACCTGCCGAACAGGCTGGCGTATCTCCAGGAGATAAAATTATTGCAATAAACTCAATAAAAATGGAAGATCCCAGTAGAATTGCGAGCATTATAAATAAAAGTTCAGGAGAAGAATTGCAAATAACCCTGGATAGGGAAGGGGAGAATATTGACGTTTTTGTAATCCCTGAATACGATGATGATTATAAAAAAGGTTTAATCGGAATTACCTTTGAAATATCAGTAGAAAAGATTAATATATTTTCAGCATTTTCCAAAGGCTTAATTGCAACTGGAAATATTATAAGACTGATATTCTCTAATACAATAGAAATGATTACCGGAAAAGTCCCTCTTGAAATTGCAGGACCTTTAGGCATAGCTCAAATGACCGGAGAAGCAGCAAAATTAGGTTTCGTAAACTTGCTATATTTTACGGCAATTTTAAGTATATTTATAGGATTGTTCAATCTTCTTCCTATTCCCATTTTAGATGGCGGACATCTATTGATTTTAGCTATAGAAAAACTAAGGGGTAAACCGCTGGAACCTGAAAAAATAAACTTTATGTACTTAATCGGAATATCCCTTATGATAATTATTTTTATAATTGCAACTTATAAGGACATTTTAAGAGTTTTTGTTAAGTAGAAAGAAGGAAATTGTAAGCGATGTATATGAGAAGAAATACCAGGAGCGTGAAGGTAGGCAATCTGGAAATTGGAGAGAATGCTCCAATTTCGGTTCAATCAATGACTAATACTGACACGAAAGATATTTCAGCTACAGTATCCCAAATAAAAAGAATGGAGAGAGAAGGTTGTGAACTTGTAAGAGTGGCTGTTCCGGACTCAGAGTCGTGTCATTCGTTACCCTTAATAAAAAAAGAAATCAATATACCTCTGGTTGCTGATATCCACTATGACTATAAATTAGCCCTAAAATCTATCGAATGTGGTGTAGACGGATTACGGATAAATCCCGGGAATATCGGCAATGATGAGAAAATTAAATTAGTTATAAAATCAGCAAAGAAGATAAATTTACCTATCAGGTTTGGCATAAACTCCGGTTCGTTAGATAAAAATATATTGAAGAAATATAAAAAAGCAACTCCCCAGGCTTTAGTGGAAAGTACTGTCAATGTTATCAAGATATTAGATGAACTCAATTATCATAATATAATATTCTCCATTAAATCCACAGATATAATTAATACTATAGAAGCAAACAATATATTTTCCTCAAAATATGATTATCCCCTACATTTAGGAATTACTGAAGCAGGTCCACCTTTTCAGGGAATTATTAAATCATCTGTGGGAATTGGTGCATTATTATTTCAAGGAATCGGTGACACTATTAGAGTGTCATTGACCGGGGATCCCGTAGAAGAAATAAAAGTAGGGTACGAGATATTAAAGGCATTGCGTCTTAGGCAAAGGGGCCCAAATCTAATCTCTTGTCCTACCTGTGGTAGATGTAAGGTAGACCTAAATAAAATTGTAAAGAAAGTGGAAAGGCAGATTTGCAATATCAATAAACCATTAACTATTGCGGTTATGGGTTGTATGGTAAATGGTCCGGGTGAAGCAAGAGAAGCTGACATAGGGGTTGCATTTGATAAAGATAAGGGAGTACTGTTTAAAAAAGGCAAGATAATTGCCAAATCTAATGATAAAATGATAATAAAAAGATTGTTAGAAGAAATTAAAAATACGTAAAAAAAGTTCTATCTTTTTTCTCTCTTTCTTTCCTAACGCGATACTCGATACGCAATACGCGATACGAATTAAGCATTGAGAATAATTACCTAATATGTTATAATTTTTATTAAATATTAATGAGTAAATAACATCTTTATAGGTTATTCCACATCATTTAATAAAGGTTTTGTAAATTATCTTACAATTATCAAGGGGTGAATTTTTTGATAGATAAAATCATTTCAGAAGTTAAAAAAACTGAACATACTGCAGATAAAATTATAAAAGATGCAAATAATGAAGCTGAAAAAATTATTAGTAATGCCCACAAAGAAGTAGATAAACTAATTGAAAGAATCAAAGAAAAAGTTAGAAAAGAAGGAAAAATAATAATTGAAAGAGAAGAAAAATTAGCCAGAGCAGAAGCAGACAATATTATAAAAAAAAGTGAAAGAGAAAAAGAACAGATAGGTAAAAAATCTTTAAAAAATATTGATGAAGCGGTAAAAATAGTAATTAAAAAAGTAGTGGAAGGTAAATAATGGCTGTTTGCAAAATAAAAAAAATAAATATTTTTACTCATCTTGAATTAAAGGACGAAATTATTGAAGAACTCCAAAAAGCAGGCTGTGTCCAAATAATAGACGTTACACATAAATTAAAAAAGTCGAGCTTATTAGATTTTAATGGAATAGATTACACAGAAAGCATCTCCGCATTACCTGAAGTAAAATATTGCATAGATTTCCTATCAAATTTCAAAGATAAACCTAATAAATCAGATAAATCATTAGCTGCCTCCAATAACATTTATGATTATAAAAAATTACCTTTATTATTTTCTCAATTCGATTATAGGAAAATTTATGAAAGTTGCAAAGAATTAGATGTAGACCTTAAAACTCTAAAAAATAGAGAGAACCATCTTAATAATCTTCAAGAAAACTTGGAAGAATGGAAAGAATTAGACATAAAAGTGGAGGATTTAGAAGGAACAAAAAATACTAAAATTATTGTAGGAACCATTCCTTCAAAAGATTTTATTTCTTGCCTGGAAGAAATAAAAAAAATAGGGAAAGAAATAGAAATAATAAAAATTAGCTTAGATAAAAAACAATGCAAGATAATGATTCTTTCAATATCTGATTATCATATTTCCATTAACAAAGCGCTGACTAAGTATAATTTCGATTCTTTTAAATTTCCTTTAGAATATAAGGAAACTCCAAAAAATATCTTAGAAGAAATTTCCGGAGAATTAAAAAATATTGAGGAAAAAAGAGAAATAATTTTTAAAGCATGTAAAAAACTATATAGAGAGAATTTATCATTATATTTTGCCTTTGATTACCTATCCATCTTAAAAAACAAAAAAGATATAGAAAAATATATCAAAAAGACTGAAAAAGTAATAATCATCGAAGGATGGATTTTAAAGAAAAAGCTGAATGAATTAAAAAATATATTATATAATAAATTTAAAGAATTAGAAATAGTTTTTAGTGATCCTAAAAAAAGCGATGATATACCAGTTGCTTTAAAGAATAATAAATTTGTAGAACCTTTTGAATCAGTAACAGAACTGTATGGAATACCAAAATATAATGAATTTGACCCAACTCCATTATTTGCTCCTTTTTATTTTATTTTCTTCGGGATGTGTCTATCTGATGCCGGTTACGGATTAGTAATAACTGTTTTGTCTTACTGGGCTTTAAAGAAATACAAATTCGAAGGGATGGTAAAGAAATTTTTTGGATTATTTTTTTTAGGTGGATTATCTACTTTTATAATGGGAGCGATTATGGGTAGTTGGATGGGGGATACCCTTAATTATCTTCCGAAAAATATTTTATTTATAAAAACTTTTTTAATTGATACAATATCCTTACTCGACCCGATAAAAAATCCCATGCCTCTATTGTTGATATCTCTATCTTTAGGAGTAATCCAAATTTACACCGGATTTATCATTAAATTTATTGCCAATATTAAAGGAAATAAAATTAAAACAGGATTGATGGACCAAGGATCATGGTTGTTATTAATTTCCGGATTACTTTTATTTGTATTATCAAGTACCATTGGTTCTTTAGCAGGATTTAAAATTATTACAAAATATATTATCTGGGCAGGATTATTATCTATAATTGTTACACAGGGAAGAGCAAATAAAAATATTATACTAAAAGCTGCTGGTGGAGTACTAAGTTTATACGATGTTATCGGTTATTTTAGTGATATTCTTTCTTATTCACGTCTATTTGCCCTGGGATTATCAACCGCAGTATTAGCAGTGGTTGTTAATAATTTTGTAATGTTATTTAAAGATATTCCGATTATTGGAATTATAGCAGCGGCTTTAGTCTTTATTATAGGACATCTATTTAATATGGTAATAAGCGGTATGGGTGCATTTATCCATTCAACTCGTTTACAGTACGTAGAATTTTTTACTAAATTTTATGAGGGGGGAGGTACCCCTTTTAAACCTTTCAGGGTCATCACGAAATATATAAAAGTGCAAATATAGCGTGTAGCGTATACATTTGGTTATATAGTTAGTTGGTTAATAAATCAGTACAAAACCAGTTAACTAATTAACTATATAAACGTTCAACTATCTAACAAATATAGATTGGTAATAGGTATGTTTTGATTTGTTAAATCCGGTATCCTCGTAGGACAGGCGTCTCGCCTGTCAAGGATAGATTCCCGCTTTCGCGGGAATGACAGAGAATGATAACGGGTCGAATAAGTTCGATACCAAAAAATCGTAAAATATATAATAGACATTTTATTTTTGATACTATACGCTAAACGCTGTACGCTCTACGCTAGTTTTGTTCACTAACGACTGATTTATAATAAAATTAATTAGAAATAGGAGGGAAACATGATTACACAAGGAATAGTAATTGCATTCTTGGGTTCTGCAACAGCTATCGGATTAGCCTGTTCAGGTTCTGGTATCGGAGTAGGTATAGCCGGAGCTGCTGGTATAGGAGTATTAACTGAAGAACCGGAAAAATTTGGTTTAGTATTATTTTTACAAGCCTTTCCAGGTACACAGGGTATCTATGGTCTATTGGTTGGATTTTGGGTGTTAATGAAAACGGGTATTCTCGGAGGATCACCCATTCCCATCACATTGGATCAGGGTATGCAGATATTTTTTTCCTGTATACCGGTGGGTATCGTAGGATTTTTTTCCGGATGGTATCAGGGAAAAACTGCTGCTGCAGCTATAGGCTTGGCCGCAAGGAATCCGGAAGGAATCGGTAAAGCAATAGTAATGGTTACTATGGTGGAAACCTATGCAGTTTTTTCTTTATTAGCTTCTCTGTTACTTTTCAACGGAATAACTCTATAAAAGGACGAATATTATATGACTATTAAAGATATAAATGAAAAGATTATATCAGATGCTAAAATTCAAGCAGATAAAATTATCGCTCAAGCTGAAGATAATGCAAATAATATAATAAAAAAAGGCGAAAAAGAAGCAGATAATATCAAAAAGACAATATTATATAAAATCAACCAGGAAGCATCTCTGAAAAAGAGTAAAATATTAACTGAGGCGAATTTGGAAGCAAAAAAAACTATTTTATTAGAAAAACAAAAAATTATGGAAGAAGTTTTTGAAAAAGCTTTAGAAAGTATTTTGAAATTAAGTGATAAAGACTATCGTTATTTTATAAAAAAATTGATAGTGGATAATATTGAAAAAAGCGATGAAACTATTTTTATTGGGTCTTCTGACCGGAAAAAAATATCCGAAAGTTTTATAGAAGATATAAATAAAGAACTAAAATCAAAAGGAGAGAAGGGCGAATTGAAATTATCCGCATCTTATCTTCCGATAAAAGGCGGAGTAGTTATTGGTTTTGGAAAGATAAGAAAAAATATTTCATTAGAATTATTATTAAAAAACGTTCGGGAAGAATTAGAAATGCAAATAAGCAGAAATTTATTTAATTAATATTTTATTATAATAGTAATTGCGCATTTTTAATGAGGAAGGATTGTTTATGTTTAAATACTTTACCGCAGATACTAATAATCAAGAAGAATATGCTTTTGCTAATGGAAGGATAAGGAAGCTAGAAAAGGGATTATTAAATAAAGACATATTGGACAGAATGATTAAATCAAGCGATATTGTATCTTCTTTAAAAATATTGACGGAAAGTGATTTAAATAATTATTCTTTTGATCTCAAAAACCCTGCAGATTTTGAGAGTTCATTAAATCAAGAACTATTACACACTTATGACATAATAAAAAGTATTTCTAAAGTCTCTACATTTAATTTCCTTTATTTTACCTTCGCTTCCAAGTATGATTTTCACAATATCAAGATGCTTATAAAATCGAAATATTTAAAAAAAGATATTTCTGATGAATTATTTTCATCAGTTGGAACCATAGATATAGAAAAACTTAATTCAGCGGTTATAGATGAAAAGTATGAAGATATCCCCGATTCTTTTGAGTTCTTAATCAAAAAAACATTCTCGGAATATAACAAATTTAAAGACCCCGAGATTATAGATTTTGTCTTAGATAAAGAAAGATACATTATGATATTTAATAAAATAAGAGAAGTAGAAATAATTGAAGAGGAAGAACTTTTTTTAAAAAGATTTATTAAAATAAATATAGATCTTAATAATATAATTAATTGCATCAGGTCAAAGATAAGAGGGGAGAAGAAGGCTTTTACCAGAGCGTTTTTAATTCCCGAGGGTGATTTTAAGATAGAAAATATAGTAGAGATATATGATTCACCTTTGTCTTCCTGGTTTGAAAAATTAATACATACTGATTATAAAAATATGGTAGAAACGGGAGTAAATTACTTTCAAAAGAATAACTCCGTAATGGAATTAGAGAAGCAGAGGGATAATTTTATTCTAAATTTCTCAAAAATAGGAAAATACATTACCTTTGGGATTGAACCATTAGTTGGATTTATTACCGCAAAAGAGAATGACCTAAAAAATATTAGAATAATATTATCAGGTAAGTTAAATAAACTATCTCCGGATGAAATCAAAGAAAGAGTACGTGATACTTATGTATAAAATTGCTTTAATTGGAAATAGAGATACCATAATCGGTTTTAAATTACTGGGTGTCTCTTTATTTCCCATAACCAAAAAGGATGAGGCCGTAGAAATATTAGACAAACTGGTAAAAGAAGAATATGCAGTGATATTTGTAACCGAAGATATAGCCAGTCAAATATTTGAAGAAATAGAAAATTTACAAAAAACATCCTTTGCCAGCATAACCATAATACCAAATAAATTAGAAAAAAAATATTTAGGGCTGAAAATATTAAGAAGAAATATAGAAAAAGCCATAGGAACAGATATTTTATTTAGAAAAGAGGTAGAATAATGGAAACAGCGAAAATAGTTAAAGTTGCCGGACCGGTAGTAGTAGCCAAGGGGTTAAAAAATGCCAAGATGTATGACGTGGTAAAAGTCAGTGGTCAGAAATTAATTGGTGAGATAATTGAACTGAATAAAGATTTAGCAACTATACAAGTTTATGAGGAGACTTCGGGAATTGGTCCTGGAGAATCTGTTTTTTCTACTGATATGCCCCTGAGTGTAGAGTTGGGTCCCGGCCTTATATCATCAATCTACGATGGTATTCAAAGACCTTTAGATGTACTGAAATCAACCAGAGGGGATTTTATTACCAGAGGAGCAGAAGCGTTTGCCATTGACCGAAAAAAGAAATGGAATTTTGAACCAGTTTCTAAAAAGGGAGATAAAGTAATATCCGGCGATATTATTGGCACTGTCCAGGAAAGTAATATTATTAAACATAAAATTATGGTTCCTTACGGAATTCAGGGGGAAATCAAAGAAATATATAAAAATAAATTTACGGTCACAGATACTATTGCTCTGATAAAAGACCCCGAAGGTTCGATTCACGAAATTAAAATGTTGCAAAAATGGCCGGTAAGAAGCCCAAGGCCCTATAAGAAAAAATTACCTCCTCTTGAACCGTTAATTACCGGACAAAGGGTAATTGATATGTTCTTCCCCATAGCTAAAGGGGGAACTGCCTGTATACCAGGTCCTTTCGGCAGTGGGAAGACCGTAGTACAACATCAGATATCCAAATGGTGTGATGCGGAAATCATTCTCTTTATCGGATGTGGCGAAAGAGGCAATGAAATGACCGATGTTTTATTGGAATTTCCGGAATTAATCGACCCTTATTCCGGAAAACCATTAATGGAAAGAACTATCTTAATTGCCAATACGTCAAATATGCCGGTAGCAGCTCGTGAGGCCTCTGTATATACCGGTATAACTATCGCGGAATACTACCGGGATATGGGATACAACGTTGCGCTTATTGCTGATTCTACTTCCCGTTGGGCCGAAGCAATGCGTGAAATATCAGGCAGGTTGGAAGAGATGCCGGGAGAAGAAGGATTTCCTGCTTATTTAGGTACTCGAATTTCAAGTTTTTACGAAAGATCCGGGAAAATAAAATGTCTTGGCAGTGATGATAAGGAAGCAACCTTAAGTATTGTGGGCGCGGTATCACCACCAGGGGGAGATCTATCCGAGCCGGTTACCCAAAATACTTTACGTACTGTTCAAGTTTTCTGGAGCTTACAAGATAAATTAGCCTATAAAAGGCATTTTCCCGCAATAGATTGGCTAACAAGTTATTCTCTTTATTTGTCAGGACTAACAGAGTATTACGATAAAAAAATTGGGGAAGAATATATGGAGTTACGGAATAAATCTATGGCATTACTTCAGGAAGAAGCGGAATTAGAAGAAATTGTAAGATTGGTAGGTGTTGATGCCTTGTCAACTCATGAAAAATTAGTATTGGAAACAGCAAGATCTATCAGAGAGGATTTCCTACTTCAAGATGCCTTTGATATTACTGATTCATATAGTTCCACAAAAAAACAATTTCTTATCTTAAAATTAATTATAGTATTTCACGAAAATGCTGAAAAGGTAGTTGAAATGGGTGTGACCATAGAAAAATTAAATGCTTTGCCAATCAAAGCAAAAATAATTAGGGCTAAATTTATAGAAGAAAAGAATCTAAAAGTATTTGGTGAAATCGAAAAAGAAATAATATCCCAAATTAGTTCGACAACCGATTAAAGGGAAGGAGATATAATAGCAAGATGATTAAAGAATATTTAACAATATCAGAAGTAGCTGGGCCTTTAATAATAGTAGAAAAAACAATCGATGTAAAATATCAGGAATTAGTTGAAATAGAGCTATCTTCCGGAGAAATAAGAAGAGGGCAGGTACTTGAAATCACCGAAGACAAGGCAGTTGTCCAGGTATTTGAGGGGGCAACAGGAGTTGATGTTTCGAATACCAAGGTTCGTTTTTTAGGTAAGGTAATAGAATTACCTATTTCCCTGGATGTTTTGGGAAGAATATTTGATGGCTCGGGAAGACCTATAGATGACGGGCCTCAAATCATTGCAGAAAAAAAATTAGATATAAATGGGAATCCTATTAATCCTTATGCTCGAAACTACCCTAACAATTTTATACAAACCGGTATTTCTTCCATCGATGTATTAAATACCTTGGTCAGGGGACAAAAACTACCCATCTTTTCCGGTTCAGGATTACCCCATGCAAAACTTGCTTCCCAAATCGCGCGGCAGGCAAAAGTATTAGGAAAAGAAGAGAAATTTGCCGTTGTATTTGCCGCTATGGGAATTACTTTTGAAGAAGCAAATTTTTTCATAAGCGATTTTAGAAGAACCGGAGCAATAGAAAAGAGTGTTATGTTTGTTAATTTAGCTAATAACCCGGCAGTAGAAAGAATAATAACTCCCCGAATGGCTCTAACCTGCGCAGAGTACCTGGCATTTGAAAAAGATATGCATGTACTGGTAATACTTACTGATATGACCAATTATTGTGAAGCTTTAAGAGAAGTTTCCGCAGCACGAAAAGAAGTTCCAGGCAGACGTGGCTACCCCGGTTATTTGTACACAGATTTAGCCACTCTCTACGAGAGAGCCGGGAGGATAAAAGGAAAAAAAGGCTCAATCACTTTAATTCCCATTATAACTATGCCGGAAGATGATAAAACTCATCCCATACCAGACTTGACAGGTTATATTACGGAAGGGCAAATAATATTATCAAGAGAATTGCACCATAAAGGAATTTATCCGCCTATTAATGTATTACCTTCTTTGTCTCGTTTAAAAGATAAAGGAATCGGGTTAGATAAAACGCGTGAAGACCATGCAAATGTTATGAATCAACTTTTTGCTTCCTATGCAAGAGGTAAGGAAGCGAAAGAATTAGCAGTAATTTTGGGAGAAGCTGCACTAACAGAGATAGACAAGAAATATGTCAAACTTTCAGACAATTTTGAGGAAGTTTTTGTTAAGCAAGGCGAAGATGAAAATAGAACTATTGAAGAGAGTTTAAGTATAGGATGGAAACTATTAACAATTCTACCAAAAGAAGAATTAAAAAGAATAAAAGATGAATTTATAGAAAAATATTTACCAACGGATGTAATCATGGAGGAAAAAGATATTAATGTTGTTAAAGGTTAATCCCAACCGAATGGAGTTATTGAGATTAAAAAAGAGATTAATTGTCGCCAAACGGGGATATAAACTATTAAAAGATAAGAGAGATGCATTAATTCAAGTATTTGTTCGCTTAGCGAAGGAGAGTGACGCTCTCAGGGAGGAATTAGAAGAAAATCTTCTAAAATGTTATGCTTTTTTTTCCAATGCTTCTTCTTTAATGAGCAAACTGACTTTAGAGGAAACCTTGATGTTCCCCAAGGCAAAAAGTAAAACCGAAGTATCTTTTAAAAATATAATGAGTGTAAATGTTCCCCAATATAAATTTAAATGTGAAGGAAAATATTTTTCATATAGTCT
>Ga0164313_10002127_pt1 | contig 17756 bp, 10 predicted proteins | sample GuaBasSedimGuay4_FD_113735 | JGI IMG/M metagenome (GOLD analysis project Ga0164313, IMG submission 113735) | Subseafloor sediment microbial communities from Guaymas Basin, Gulf of California, Mexico - Guay4, Core 4569-4, 0-3 cm | ecosystem: Environmental > Aquatic > Marine > Hydrothermal vents...
CGAGACGAGGCGCGTCCGAGGGGGCCAAGGGCGGGAGACGCATCTACGAGGACAACGGGGGCCACACGCCCAACGGTGGCTCGAAGCTGGCGCGCGGTTTCGAGCGCGAGGTGCCCACCGAAGCACCATCCGACGAGAATGTAGGGGCCCTGGGCCTGAAACCTCCGAATCAGCCTGGCGTAGTGAGTCGCCATCGCTTCGATGGTTCGGTGCATGGCCGCAGGCTCCGCTAGGCCGCGGGACTGGAGTCCATAGCAGGGCTGGTCTTCGCCGAGCCAGTAGATCAGCGGGCCATACCCCAGGAGGTCTCCTGGAGTCGAGTGCATGAAGAACAACGGGGGTCGTGTCCCCTGGGCCCGGAGCGTCACCAGAGAGGTCGCCCCGTCGTCGGGCAGGGCGCGCGGAACCGAGAGACCGCCCGCAATCCCTCGGATGGTGGGGCTGTGGAAAAAGGCCGCGCCGTCCACGTCGAGTCCCATGCGATTGGTCTGGTCCAGCATGCGGATCGCCTGGAGCGAGTCTCCCCCAGATGCGAAGAAATTGTCGTCGATGCCGATGTCATGGCGTCCGAGGGTCTCGCACCAGAGCTCCCAGACCATGGTTTCGATCAGGGTGCGAGGCCGCTCTCTGTCGGCGACGTGGCGGCCAACGGTGTCGCCGGGGTCCGGCAGAGCGCCGTAGTCGACCTTGCCATTGGGCAGGTTGGGAAGCTCGTCCAGGGCGATGAGCGCGGATGGAACGAGATGAGCAGGCAGAGCGGAGACGAGGTGTTGCCGAACAGCTTCCGCGTCAGGGCGCGGAGAGCCGGCCACGTAGCCGACGAGCCGGGCACTGGCGCCGTCCCCCGAAACCCGCGCCGCAGCGCTCGCGACCGAACGGTGGGACGAGAGTGCCGCCTCCACTTCACCCAGCTCAATCCGAAACCCCCTTAGCTTCACTTGGCGGTCGTCGCGGCCCAGGTACTCGATATCGCCGCTCGCGAGTAGGCGCACACGGTCGCCCGTCCGGTACAGACGCTCGGTGGACTCGGAACGCGGCAAGCGAATATCGACGAATCGCTCTCGGTCGAGCTGCGGGCGGCCGAGGTAACCGGGCGTGAGGCAGCTACCTCCGAGAAAGAGTTCGCCAGGGACACCGATAGGCACGAGGTCATCGCTCGGTCCCATGACATAGGCGAAGACACCGGGAATCGGGCGGCCGATCGGGGGATTCTTTCGAAGAGCCGCTCCCGGTGGTGCTTCGAAGGTCGTTGCCGTGACGGTCGCTTCCGTAGGACCGTATGCGTTGACCCACCGCACCGAGGACCCTGCGAGCTCTACGAAGCGCTCGTAGGCCGCGAGGGTGGCAGCCTCGCCGCCTACGACGACCACGCGGAGAGAGTCGGGGAGCGCAGCTCCCCGAGAAAGCAGCCCGTCAACCCAGCGCTCAAAATATGCCGTCGGGAGCTGGAGGACAGTGATGCCGCGCCGGTCGAGCCAACGGGTGAACTCACCCACATCCAGGACATCGTCCGGGCGCAGCACGAGCTCGGCGCCCACGGACCACGTTGGGAACATCTCCTCCACCGCGATGTCGAAGCTGATGGACGCGAACTGTGGAACCCGATCCTCCGCGGCGAGACCGTAGACTTTTCGAGTGGCGAGGGCGTGGCCCACGACGGATTGGTGTCTGATGGGCACCCCCTTCGGTCTGCCCGTCGAGCCCGACGTATAGATGACATAGGCGATATCATCCGCTGTCGGCGGGGTATGGCCCCCGTCGTCCGCGGTAGCCTCAGTGATGATCACCGCTCGGGCCCCGAGCTCACCAACCTCGTCGGCCAGCTCCGCCGTGGTGGCCACGGCCCCGATCCCGGCATCCTCGATGATGAGCTGGAGGCGTTCCCGAGGATAGTTCGGGTCGAGAGGGACGTAGGCTGCGCCGCTCTCGAGGATACCCAGCACCCCGACCGCAATTTCGACGCCCCGACCGACACAGAGACCCACTCGGTCCCCCGCGCGACACCCGGCGCCCCGCAATACCGCCGCAAACCCCCGGGCTCGGCACCGGAGTTCGGCGTAGGAGAGCGAGGCGCTCCCGTCGGCAGCCGACACTGCAATGGCGTCGGGGCACCGGTCCACCTGGTCCCATATCAAGCCGTGGGCCGTGCACGCGTCGCTCGCCTCGATGGCAGGCCCGGCGGCCATCGCGGCGATGCGCTCACTCGCTGCGCCGGTCATCCCCGTAAGCTGCGAGATGAGTTGGTCCGGGGCGCGCACCATCTCCAAGAGGTAGGCATCGAGCTGGTCGAGGAGCTCGTCGACACTCGCCGCCTCATACAGAGAGGCGTCATACTCGAGGGTGAGCCTCAAGCCGCCGTGATCGTAGACTGAAAGCGACAGCGGGACCCCGGTGTGCTCGATGAGGCGCGCTGTCCGCCGCTCCCACCGTCCACCGAGGGCGGGCAGGGCCTTGGTCAGATCATAGGCTTCGTACATCACCAGCGAATCGAAGAGCGTCGAGTGGTTTGATGCGGCGGCCAGGCTGCGAAGATGTGAGAGCGGCGTGTTCTCGTGGGGCCTGAGAGCCACCCAATGCTCGTGCAGGTCCCCAACGAGTTGCCGAACGCTCCACCCGTCGCCGAGGTGTGCCCTGATGGGGAGGGTATTGATCAGGACGCCGACGATGTCCTCGGCGCCGGGGACGGTCGAGCGACGACATGCCCGGACGCCCCCGAAAGTCACATCGTCGGTTTCGGCATGACGACCGAGGACGACCGCCCACGCGGCGTGCATGAAGCTACTGGAGCGTACCTCTAGTTCGGCCGCTCGTTCCCGGAGCACGTCGGCGCGTGCGGCAGATAGGCGAAGAGACCGCTCGCGGTGCGGGCCCACGCTACCCTGTCCCGCCGACACCCCGAACGGAAGTGGGGTCGGGCCGGGAAAAGCGAGGAAGAGGCGCGAGAAGAAATCGTCCGAAACAGCCATCGGGAGCCCGGCGACGTGCCGCAGATACTCGGCGTAGGTGGCCTTCGGACCACTCGACCTCTCAGGCGCAGGCTCGCCGTCGTAGGCCGCGAAGGCCTCACGGACGACGCGGAGGATACTGCGACCGTCCATGAGGATGTGGTGAAAGGTGAAAACCAGGAGATGGTCCTCTGCGCCCGCGCGCAGCAGCGCCACACGCAAGGCGGGAGGTGCATCGAGGAAGAATCCCCGCTCGCGGTCCTCGGCGAGCCAGGCCTCGAATTCACGCTCGACGTCCCCGCCATCGGCGTCGATGGGGACGAGTTCGAAGGGCACTCGCAGGTCGGCGTGCACTACCTGCGACAGGCCTCCGTGCCACCGGAAGCCGCAGCGGAGGCTCTCGTATCGCTCGAAGACCTGGCCGAATGCGCTCTCGATGCGCTTCGCATCGACAGCTTCGGGCATACGCACCACGAACTGCTCGACCCCCGGCCCCCGTCGACCGGCGCGCAGGGTGTCCAAGAGCAGCCCCTGCTGCATCGGCGACAGCGGCAACTCAGGCGGCCCGACGCGCGACGGATCCGCGGCCCGGCTCGCTTTCACTGCCGGAGACATCGACTGCCCGTCAGTCCGAGCCGAGGAACTTCTTCATCTCGGCGAGCTCGCGGGCGATCCACTGAGGCTTGGGGTCGTCCTCGCCGTCCATGTCGTACTTCTTGCCGAGCAGGTGCTGGCCGGCAGGGTAGTGGCGGCGCTCGACGAGGCACTCGATGCACTCGTCGAAGTCCACGAAGTGGGGGAGATTGCCCACGATGGCGTCGAGGCCGGCGACGTCGCCCTTGGAGCTGGCTTCGACGATGTTGCCGAAGAACTCGCGCTTCTGCTTGTCGACCTCCTGGTCCCACGCGCGGTAGTGCTTCATCTTCGCGTCGACCGAGGACGCGACGTCCTGGACGAACTTCGGGTAAACGGCGAGGCCGGCCTGGTGGTAGGCGGTCCAGTAATCGTGGGCGGCCTTCAGGTAGGCCCAGTGGTCGTAGGCCGTGGGATGCCGCTTCTTGTCGAACTCGGCCTTGGCGTTGCGCTCGGCGAGCCAGTGGTTCCAGCTCTGCTCCTGGGCCAGCGCGTGGGCCCCGAGGCCCCGGTAGAAGAGCGCCGATGCGGCGCCGGGGAGCACGTTGTTAACCGCCCCGCAGCTGCCGCACTTCTGCGGCCCCCCGCTGTCGAGGTTCTCGACCTGCATGGGAGTGCCGCACTGGGAGCAGGGCACGCCGGTGGCCATCTCCTGCTCGGCGAGGGCCCGGAGTCGCCGGGCCCAATCGGCGTTCTTCTTCATCTCGATGGTGTAGTGATGCAGCTCGAGATCGTCGGTCAGCTTCACGTACTTGTCGCACATCGCATCGCGCGCGTTGCTGATCGCGTCCCAATCGGCGCTCGAGAGGTCGTCGTCTTCGCCAATCTCGTCGATCTCTTCGTCGATCTTTTCCCAGGCGTCGCTGAGCTTCGTCGATAGCCCGTGGAAGCGCGACTGAAGGGCCGCGAAAGCGGCGCCCATCGGACCGTGGTCCATCGCGTGCTGTGCGATCAGCTGATCGAGGCCCGCGTCGGCTTCGGCGATCACGGCCTGGACGCGCCCGTCGACCTTGCCCAGAAACCCGTCCCACTTTTGGACGAGGTCGCCCATCTTGTTCTGTACGTCGGCTCCCATATCCCGCCTCCTCGTATGCGCGACCCGCTAAAGGGCGCTTCCGCAGAAGGGGCACTCGGTGTCGGTCTTCGACAGCTTCGGTGCCCCGCAGTTCTTACATTTGAAGGCCACGGCGGAAGACTTCTCCCACTTCTTCGCCGGGGCGTTTTCGTCGTGGTGCTTGAGGACGTTGCCGAACATGCCGCCGACCCGGGCCGGAAGAACGGCGCCCCGGTAGGCGATGTCGAGTTCCCCCTGAACGCGGTCGACGAGGCGCAGCAGGCGCTCGTGGAGCACCCTGAGGTCGGCCGGGTCGTCGATGATGTCGACGTCGACGCGCCTGGTCTCACGCCGGGTCCATACACAGAGGCTGCGAACCACCTCCTTGAACTCGATCAAGGTGGCCCCCCGGGTGGGGCGCTGGTGGTCACGAACCCCCTGGCGGTCCACGTCGCTTATCGGCGACACCCCGTAGTGGGCGCAGAGAGCGTCCCACTCGGGGCTCGACCCCGCCGGCTCATCGACCCCGTAGGCGGTGTCGAAGATCTGCGTGATGCCGTCACGAAGCGTGACGTGCAGGTATTCCACCTGCTTCCGGCGTTCGGTCGTCCCCACCGCTCAGCCTACCGTCAGAGGCTGAGGTCGTCGTCCATGCCCGCGCCCTGGTACTTGGCGAGGTAGTGGTCGTGAAGCTCGGTGTACTTGCGGGTGAGGGCGATGTCGGTGCCCATCTTCGGGGACCAGTAACCACTCCACGCGCCGTAGGTCCCGGCGTCGATGTTGAAGACGCTCGCGAGCTGGGCGTTCACGTCGAGGCCCTGGGCCGACCAGGCCTCCTGGGCAGTCATCACCTCGACAAAACGGTCGAAGGTGACCGGCTCGGCGCCGCCGGCGTCGACGCCCTTGGCACCGGTGAAGGCCGCGCCGAACTTGGTGGCGATGGCACCGGTGACGTCACCCTGCATCTTCGCCTGCCAACCGGCGTTGACGGCGTCCCACTTCGCGCTGTCCATGCCGTGCTGGCCGAGGATCTCGACGACCTGGGCCGGCGTGCCGTTCGCGCCGAGGCCCGAGAGGCCGGCCGCGGCTGCAGCCCACACGTCCACCGAGACGCCTTCGACGGGCTCGAGGAGCGTCGGGTCCGCGTTCACCGCAGCCGCCTGGGCGTTCTGCATCATGCCCATGCGCGCCTCCATCATGGCGTTCTGGAGCTGGTCGTCGATGATGACCGTCTTGTCGCCGTCCTCGTCGACCCCGAGGCGAGACCACTTGCCGGTCACGTAGGCGTTCACCAACTGGAAGTGGTCGTGGCTGTCGTAACCGAGGGCCTGGGCGCCCTGGTCCGCCGTCTGGCCCTGGCCCTGGGCGTCCTCGATCATGAACTGGTGAGTCCAGACCGCCTTCGGGTCCTGCCAGTTCATCCCGTTGAGGTTCAAGCCGCCGCCCTCGACGTGGGCGATCATCTGCTGAATCTCCCGGAACTCTTCGTCCGCGGGGTCTTCTTCTTCTTCTTCGGTCGCCGCGCCGCCGGCGCTGGCAGCCATGCCGCCGGAGGACGGGGCCGCGCCTCCACCCGCCGGAAGGGAGGCCGCCGGGGCATCCGAGCCGCCGCCAAAGAGCCCCGTGATGAACCTGATGATCGCTTGGATGAGTGCACCCATGGTCGTTCCCCTGTCTCGGTTGATTCTCGCCCCATGTCCCGGAGGGGAGCAGAGGCGGCCGGAAGGTACCACAGGGCGGGCGCTCAGAGATCCGCCCAAACGTGGTGTCGACAGGCACCTCCGTGAGGTCGCTCGCTGCCGACCGTGACCCACAAGCCGACACTGGCGCCCATGGCACGCAAACCGACGAATTATTGGGATTACCTCCGCCTCGAAGAGCTCCAGGGTCTGCAAGGGGGCCTCGAACGCGACGACACTGCGCTGACAAATGACGAAGTGCTCTTCATCGTCGTGCACCAGGTCGACGAACTGTGGTTCAAGCTCGCGATCCGAGAACTGGTCTCGGTACGCGATCTTTTCCGCAAGGTCCCGGTTCCGGAGCAGTCCCTCGCGAGTGCGGTACGGGGTGTGCGTCGCCTCGAGCTACTCTTCCATCAGATAGGCGGACAGTTCGCGCTGATGGAGACGATGACCACCCGGGACTATCTCGGCTTCCGGGACAAGCTGAGCCCGGCGAGCGGCTTTCAGTCGGCCCAGCTTCGGGAAGTGGAGATCTTGTTCGGCCTCGGTTCCGAGGAGCGGATCCCACTCGGAGGCGAGAAGAGCTACATCGACGCCCTCAAGCACGCGGACGGTCGGGAGTCCCACGCCTCGAAGGCCGTCGCCGCACGCCTCGAAGATCGGCCGAGCGTGCTCGAGGTCGTCGACGACTGGATCTACCGGACTCCGATTCAGGGCTCCCGCCCCGAGGACGAAGGGGACGACGAGGTCGTCGGGCGCTTCGTCGAGGCGTTCATCACCGCCCACGCGTCCGAGGTGAAGGCGTTCCTCGACAACGCCCGGGCCAACGCCAACAACGACGAGGAATACGCGCTCCTCGAACGTCGCTACCAGGCCCAACTCGCCAGCTCGGCATCGTTCCTCCGAGCCGAAGACGTCGAGGTGAGCGACGGCGACTCGGCGCCACGGCTGCGCACGCGCCGTGTCCGCGCCGCCCTCACCTTCATCGAGAGCTACCGAGAACTCCCCTTGCTCGCCTGGCCCCGCGAGGTCCTCGACTCGCTCGTCGCCCTCGAACAGGCCTTCCTGATCTTCCGACAACGCCACGCACGCATGGTCGAGCGCATGATCGGGAGGCGAACCGGCACCGGAGGCTCGGCCGGCGTCGACTATCTGGATTCGACCGCATTGAAATACCGCGTCTTTCGGGAGCTCTGGGCGGTGCGCTCCCTGCTTCTGCGGCAAGACGCCCTCCCGGCCCTCGAAAACGCGGCGACCTACGGTTTCGTCGCGGGCGATTGAACGGACAGGGGGGGCAGACCATGGCATCCAACGAATCGGACGACCCGTCCACCGACGTCATCGACGACGTGACGACGGAAGGATTGATTCCCATCCCGCGCGCTGAGGAGACAGCCCTCCGAGGTGCGACGCTCATCATGTTGACGGGGACCACGGTCGGACGCCGCTTTGCGCTCGCCCCCCACTCCACGCTCGGCCGCGCGGCAGAAAACACGATCGTCATCGACGACCCAAAGGTCAGCCGCGAGCACGCCCAGATGATTCTGACCGCGGGCGGCTGGCTCATCCGGGACTGCAAGAGCCGCAACGGAGTCGTCGTCAACGGCGCACGCATCGAGGGAGACCACGTCCTGCACGTCGGCGACGAGATCCACATCGGCGAGCACACGAGCTTCTCTCTTTCGCTACCGGATGCGCTGCAGGAGCAGGCACTCCAGCGACAGAAAATGGAGGCCATCGGCCGCCTCGGCGCCGGCGTCGCCCACGACTTCAACAATCTCCTCGGCGCCGCCCTCGCCACCCTCGACAACCTCGCGTCACTGCCCCCCAAGACGCAACTCGGCGACCCGGAGGTGGTCGAGTGCCTCGACGACGTTCGGGCCGCGGCGCTCCGAGCCACCGAGCTCACCAAACGACTGCTTCGGTTTTCCCGCCGCGACACGATGGACTCGATCGCCATCGACATCTCGAAGCTCTGCCGCGAGGTGATTCAACTGGTCCGCCGCACTGTCGACCGGCGCATCACCGTCGAAGAGGACGTCGACCAGCGACTGATGGTCGACGGCCATTCGGGCGAGCTGCACCAGGTGCTGATGAACCTGTGTATCAACGCCCGCGATGCGATGCCAACCGGGGGTACCCTCACCATCGCCGCCCAGCTCGTCCCCGAGGAGGCATTGATCGGATTGCCGGTTCAACAACGCCTGCCCCACGTTGCCCTCCGAGTATCGGACACCGGCCTCGGCATGGCTCCGGAGGTTCTGAAAAATGTCTTCGAACCCTTCTTCACGACCAAGTCGAAGGAAACCGGAGCGGGCCTCGGTCTCGCCACGGTCTTCGCCGTCGCGACGCGCCACGGGGGCACCGTCACCATCGACTCGGAGCCGGGCGTCGGCACCACCGTCCGGGTCTTCTTGCCGACACGCCCGAGCGGCGCCCTCAGACCCAGGACGCCGACCGCCGGGATCCTGCGACCGCTCCTCCCCGCCCTCGCAGACTCCGCACAGATTCTCATCGTCGACGACCAAGCTCTGATCCGCCGCAGCTGGCAGCGACTCTTGGAGCGCGCAGGGCACGAGGTGCGCCTCGCAGAGCACGGCCAGGAGGCCCTCGAGCTTCTGAAGGAAGAGGTACCCGATCTCGTCTTCCTCGATCTCGACATGCCCGTCCTCGATGGCGTCGCCACCCTGGAACGTCTTCGCCAAGACCACCCGCGCCTACCGGTCGTCTGCGTCTCGGGCCACTGGGAGGCCGACACCGAAGCGCGAGTCCGCGCCCTCGGCGCCCTCGACGCGGTAGAAAAGCCGCTCAGCGCGGCGCGCCTCCTCGAGCTGGTCTCCCGCGCAGCAACCGCCCGGGACCTGCATCGCACCCACGATTGAGCGGGGTCGACGCCCGCTGATCATTCGGCTTCGGTCGGCTTCGGTGGTGCGGCGGCGCCCCGGCCCATCTTCGCGAGGAAGCGCTCTCCCGTGATGCGAACGTCTTCGAGGATCGAATACATCGTCGGCACGAGGACGAGCGTCAGGACGGTGGCGACGGCCAAGCCAAATACGACAGCGACGGCCATCGGCCCCCACCACTGAGCGCTCGGGGAGCCGATCACCGCCTCCATCTTCCAGAAGTCGAAGGAGACCCCCGCCGCCATCGGAACGAGCCCCAGGATCGTGGTCAACGCGGTGATGATGACCGGGCGAAAACGAGTCATGCCCGCTTCGATGAGGGCGTCGTGGAGATCGTGCCCGCGCGCTCGAAGCTGCTCGACGTAGTCCAAGAGGACGATGGCGTTGTTGACCACCACCCCGGCCAACGAAATGACGCCGATGCCCGTCATGATGATGCCAAAGGACGTCCCGGTGATGATCAGGCCCCAGAGCACCCCGATGAGCGAGAGGATCACGCTCGCCAAGATGATGAGCGGCAGGTCGAAGCGGTTGAACTGGGCGACCAGCACCATGAGAATGAGGAAGACGGCGATCAGGAACGCCCTACTGAGGAACTCCTGGGACTCGCGCTGCTCGTCGCTCGCTCCGCCGAGACGCAGGTGCAGCCCCTCGGGGGGTTCGGCCTCGGCGATGAACGCGGAGACCCGGTCGCGGATGGCGTTCTCGTTGAAGCCCTCCTTCACGTCGCCGTCGATGGTGACCACCAGGTCCTGGTCGATGTGGTTGATGCTCCCGCTCCCGCCGGCGAGCTCATAAGAGGCCACCGCCGAGAGCGGCACGGCAAAGGACTCGGGGCTCGTATCCTCGCGGCCGGGGATGCGCAGGGCGAGGACCGCTTGCAGGTCCCCCCGGTGCTCCGGTGCCATCTCGACGACGACGTCGTACTCGTCTTCTCCGTCGCGAATGGTCGTCGCGACGCTGCCAGCGACCGCGGTCCGAATGGCCGTTGCCACAGCTGACGTGCTCGCACCAACTCGCTTGGCAGCCCCGCGGTCGATGCGCAAGCGCATCTCGGGGCGCCCTACCCGGTAGTTGTCGCGCAGGCTCGTCGCCCCGTCGAGAGCCGCGAGGTCACGACGAACCCGCGCCGCGTACGCTCCGACCGAGTGCACGTCGTCGCCGCTAACCTCGACCGAGATCGGCGACCCGACCGGCGGCCCCTTGCGCTCTTTTTCGATCTCGATGCTGGCGCCGGGGATCTCGACGAGGCCCGCCCGGATGCGCGAGATGGTGTCCCGGGGGTCTTCGATGCGCGGGGTCTCCCCGGGCCTCAGGCGGGTCGCGTGGGGCAAGAAGTCGATGGTGATCCGCGCGCTGTTTGCGGCGGATTGGGACGCGCCGGCCATGGGGCTGCCGCCGCCGCTGACGCCAGTCTCGGCCACGTAGAAGTTGATATTGTCCTGCTCGAGGAGGATGGCCTCGACGCGGCGCACGATCTCGTCGGTCGCCTCGACATCCGTACCGTCCGGGGCCCGCACCGACACCGTGGCCCTGTCGGGCTCGACGTCCGGGAAAAACTCGGTCCCGTGATTCAACTCGCCGTAGGCTGCAAAGGTGCCCACCAGAGCCGCGACGCCGACGCCGAGGCTCAGGTAGCGGTGGGCGATGCTCCACTCGAGGAGCGCCTTGTAGAGGGTCATCGCCCGGCCGGTCTGTCTCTCCGCGCCGGAGCCCTTCCTCGAGACCTTCATCGACCGACTGGTGATGACCGGGAGGACCGCGATGGCGATCACCAGGGAGCAGAGCAGGACTATCACCACCGTCTTCGGCAGGAAGCCCATGAACTGGCCCATCATGCCGGTCCAGAAGAGCAGTGGCGCAAAGGCGGCCACGGTCGTCAGGGTGGACGCGGTCACGGCCATGCCCACCTCCTTGGTCCCGACGATCGACGCTTCGACGAGGGAGAGCCCCTCTTCGGCGTGCCGATAGATGTTCTCGATGATCACGATCGCGTTGTCGACGAGCATGCCCAGGCTGAGAATCAGCGAGAAGAGCACGATCATGTTGAGCGTCATGTCGAATGCTTGGATGAAGAGCATCGCCATGAGCATCGACAGCGGGATGGCTATCGCGATGAAGAACGAGTTCCGCGCCCCCATGAAAAAGAAGATCACGGCGACGACCAGGATCAACGCCGTGATGATGTTGTTCTCGAGGTCGTTGACCATCATCGCGATGTCTCGCGACTGGTCGCCGATGATCCGGAACCTCACCCCCTCGGGCCAGTCGCCCTCTCGGGCGGCGAGGATGGACTTCACCTCGTCGGCGATCTCGAGGAGATTCGCTCCCCCGCGCTTCTTGACCCCGATGGTGACCGCAGACTCGCCGTTGACCCGGGCGTAGCTGTCTCGGTCCTCGAAGGCATCGATGACGCGCCCGAGGTCCCGGACGAAGACCGGCCGGTCGCCGATGCGCTTGACGGCGACGGATTCGATTTCGTGGGCTTCGGTGAACTCACCGGGAACCCGGAGCAGGAAGTTGGCGTCGCCGACGCGAACGTCCCCGCCGGGGATGTTCACGTTTTCGTCCCGGATGGCGTCGATGACGTCATCGAGCTTGAGGGAGTAGTGGGTCAGACGGTGGGGGTCGATCTGCACCCGGAATTGCCGGGTGCGCCCACCGGCGAGATCTGTATCGAGCACGCCGTTGATGCGCGAGAACTCGTCCTCGAGGCCCTCACCGATGACTTTGAGGACCTCCTCGTCGACCGGGCCCGCGATGGTGACGATCATGATGGGAACGTCGGTCATCGAGACCTCGCGGATGTCGGTCTCTTCGGCGTCTTCGGGGAGGTCGGACCGGGCACGGCTGATGCGGTCCCGGACGCGCTGCAGCGCGTCCTCGATGACCACCTCGGGCTCGAACTCGAGGGTGACCAGGCTGACCCCCTCGGCCGAGACGCTGCTCATCTTCTTGAGGTCCTTGAGACCGGCGAGTTCGGACTCGATGGGGACCGTGATGAGGCTCTCGATATCCTCGGGCGACACCCCGGTGTAGGGCGTTGACACCATGACGACGGGGATGTCGATGTCCGGAAACGCCTCCCTGGGCAGCTCGATGTACGTGAAGAGCCCGAAGAGGAAAATGCAGACGGTCACCAGGAGGATCGGAGCCCGATTCCGGACGAAGGCGCGGATCATCAGAACCTCACGCGTCCGTCGGTGCAGCAGCGGCCTTCTCGGACCACCAAGACGGGGTCACCCTCTTCGAGTTCCCGGTGCCCAGTCGTGATCACCCGGGCCCCGAGCTCGAGGCCTTCGTTGACGACGACCTGATGTCGCACGACAGGGCCGAGGGCTATGGGGCGCCAGACAGCCTGACCATCTTGCTCGAGGTACACGCCGAGGCCGTCGAGCTTGGTGACTACCCAGTCCTGAGGAATGATCAACGCGGCCTCCCCGAGTGCAGCCCGGACCCGGACCTGAGCGATCATGCCAGGAAGGAGGCGTCGGTCCGAGTTGGCCACGGAGATGTCGACCAGGAACGAGCGCGTCTGAAGGTCCGCCACGGGGTTGACGTGACTGACGGAGCCCTCGAAGACGCCGGACGCGGCGTCGGTGGTGATGGTCGCCGCCATGCCCTCGCGGAGGGTCACCACGTCACGGTCCGATACGGAGATGGTGACCTTCACCTCGTCGAGGTCGACCAGACGGAGGAGGGGCGCTCCCGGGACGGCGATTTCCCCGCGATCGGCTTCGAGGTTCGCGATGACCCCGGGAAACGGGGCGCGGATCACCGAGCGACTGACCGCTATCCGGGCCGACTGGTGCGCCGCCTCGGCGGCGTCGAAGCGGGTTTGGTAGGCGTCGCGTTGGGCCTGAGCCAGGGACGCCCCGAGGCGGTTGCCGCGACCCACTTCGCGCTCGGCCGAGCGCAGTTCGACGGCGCTCTGTGCAAGGCGCGCGGACGCCATCGCCGTATCGACGCGGACCAGCACCTGCCCCTCACGCACCTCGTCGCCGTTCTCGACGAGCACCCGCTCGATGAACCCGCCCATCGCCGAGCCGAGGATCGCGTCCCGAGCCCCGGTGATCTCGCCCGGGAGCACGAGCTCGATGCTGGCTTCGGACTCTTCGATGACGGCCAACTCCACTCGGGTCGCGGCGGCGCGGGCGACAGCCGGCGCCAAGACGGTGTCGCTGGTATCGGCCCTGGCGGTGCCGCCGTTGCCGCCGCCGTCCTCCGAAGACGGGCACCCGGCAGCGCTCAGGGCCAACACGATGGACAAAAAGACGGTCCGCTTCACTTGGAGACTCCGTTGAAGAAGATGTCCACGAGGCGCTCCGGGCAGTCTTCGGGGATGGGTTCGCCCTCGAAGACCAGGCGACGACAGCGGTGGTCGACCATGCCGAGGAGGGCGAGGACGGCGTCCTCGACGTTCAGGTCCGAACGGATCTCGCCGCCGGCAATGCCAACTTGAATGAGATCAGCGGTCATCGAAACGGGCCCGCCGCGCAATTCGGTCGCGTCGATGGACGGTTGGCCCGGATCGGGGGCTTCGAGAGCGTTGTAGACGAGGCGCATGCCCGCCGGGTCAGCGCGGACATGCTCGAAGAAGAGCCCCATGGCGACGCGCAGCCGCTCGGCGACCGGGGCCTGCCGCGCGAAAGCCTCGCCGATGAGCTCGACGTAGCCCTGTCCCTCGACGTGGAGGCACTTGGCGAAGAGCGCTTCCTTGCTGCCGAAGTGATAGTAGAGGTTGGGCTTCGTGCATCCGGCCCCTTCGGCGACGGCCCGCATCGAGGTCGCGACGTATCCGTGGGCCGAGAAGAGCGCCGTGGCAGACCGGAGGAGCCGCGTACGCAGATCAGGCCCGGTGACCTCCGGGGCCGTTGCGCTGCTGGTGCTTGGTGTTCCCATGTCCGCCGCCTTCTGGCCCTGACCGATGAAGCGGAACCTGGTCACATCTACGCGTAACGTCAAGGGGTTTTGCCCTGACCGATGCTCCGTACCGGGCCTTTGACCCTTGCCTTTGGGCCCCCCCGATACGAGGCTCTCGCCATGGCGACGGGGCATTTTTGGACGCTTTGGCCCCACATCGGCGCCGTCCTCGCCCCACCCACGCCGCCGCCCTCGCGGCACTTCCGCACCGAGGCGCCCGACCCGGCGCGGGGAACCATCCGGCTGACCGGCAGGTTCTCGTCTCCTCCAGGGGCTCGAACCTTGGTCCTCCTAGTCCACGGCCTCGGCGGCAGCGCGGCGAGCTCCTACATGATGCTCGCCGCCCGGGCCGCCCACGACGCGGGCATGGCGACGCTGCGCCTCAACCTCCGGGGCGCGGACCGGTCGGGGGAGGACTACTACCACGCGGGCCTGACCTCGGACCTCAAAGCCGCCCTCGGCAGCGCCGAGGCGCGCCCCTACGAGCGCGTCTTCGTCTGGGGCTTCTCCCTCGGCGGCCACGTGACGCTGCGCCTCATGACCGAAGACCACGACCCTCGCCTCGCCGGGGCCGTCGCGGTCTGCACCCCGATCGATCTCGCCGGCGCGGCCCGAGCCTTCGATGAGCCTCGGCGCGTCGTCTATCGCCGCTACGTGCTCGGCGGCCTCAAGGAGATCTATCGCGAGGTGTATTTGCGCCGCGGGGGTCCCGTCGCCCTCCCGGGCGCCATGGCCATCGACACCCTCGAAGAGTGGGACAACCGCATCATTGCGCCCCGCCACGGCTTTGCCGACGCGGACGACTACTGGGAGAAGGTCGGGGTCGGCCCGCGACTCGGCTTCGTCGATCGCCCCACCCTAGTCGTGCAAGCCGAAGCCGACCCGATGATCCCGATGCACACGGTTCGGCCGACCTTGGACGCGGCGCCCAATGTCGACACCCGATGGATCCCGAGGCCCGGCGGCGGACACGTCGGCTTCCCGAAGGACCTCGACCTCGGCGTCGACGCCCCGAAGGGCCTCGAGGCCCAGGTCATGGGCTGGATGGCTCGGGCGTAGCTAAAAGTTGAGGCCTATCTGGGCCCCAAAGGGATGGTTGACCCGCACGAAGAGCGCGACCCTCGGCGGGGCGAAATGCCAGCGTCCCCCGATTCCTATGAGGGGCGAGGCCGAACCGCAGACATCATTGGCCCCGCACTCGTGCACACCAACAGCCACCCCGGCTTCCGCGAAAACCGACCACTTGGGGGTCAGGTAGAAGTTCCACTGCGCTGCCGCCTGGGGCCAGAAGCTCCAGTCACCCCAGCACCCGTAGCCGTTGCAGTCCCTCCGGTTGTCCCAGGAGAGGAACTGGATGTCACCGCCGAAGGAGAGGGCGAGCTCATCGTCGAGGCTATCAATGAAGCCATCGGGGACGATGGGAAACTCGACCCGGAATCCGACACCGAGGGCCCACCACCAGCCAACGCTCCCGTGCACGTCGAAGCGCACGGACTGGATCTTGTTGCGGCCGTTCGCCCCAGGGGGCCCGCGGCGCTGAGCCTCGGCCGCCGAGGAAGCGAAGATCGAAAGTGCGATGGCCGAGACGACCAGGAATGTTCCGCGGCTCCGAATCATTTTGCCCATCGGCGGAGACTAACTGACGATGAACCCACGACCCCAGGCCTTTGTGTGATGAAATACCAATGGGTGACGCCAGCATCGGAGACCGATAACATGCGCCCCGAGGTTGCGTTGCCTAGACTGAACGCCATGGTCGGCCGCCCCACGCTGCTTCTCTTCTGTATCGCTCTCGCGTCCTGCGGTGGCACCGACAGCGGTGAGTCCACGGGCCCCGGAAGCCCCGGCGCCGCGGCCACGGCGGCCGACATGAGGCCCGCCAGCTGCCCAGAGCAGGCCCCCGCCCCCGAGCCGCTCCCCGGGGTGACCGCCGAACAGCGCACGGCGGCATATTGGGTCGAGCGGGCCCGGGCCTACGGCGACCCCGATGAGCCCCTCTTGCGCGCCGCCGACATCAGCAACCTCGACGCCAGCATGGCCCTCCCGGTGGCCGAACGCCCCCTCGGTCAGCTCGACCTCGCAGAAGTCGTGGACGAAGCCCTGGTCCTCGCCGAGGTGCAGGAACGAATCGAATACATCCGCGGTCGCATGGAGCGCGGCGAGTACCTCACCGCCGACGGCGAGAGGGTCGGCGAGGAAGTGCTCGCTGCTTTCGCTTCCGTCGACTCGTTGCCAGAACTCTCGCCGCGCCTGCACGAAGTTCTCGAAACCATCCAGCTCCGCTGCGGCCCCGCCCTCGATGGCTTTTACACCGCGAGCCTCGACCTCGACTTCGACCGCAACAACTGCAGCTCGGCCCACACCGGGGAGCCGATCCAAGTCCTCGCGACGTGGGGCACCGGCCTCCAGTTGGTGCGCACCCCCTATGCCCTCGGATGGATCTCAGCAGACGCCCCGCTCTCCCCGGCGCTCTCGGACGAAGACGCCGAGATCCTGCTCACAACACCTCCCGGGGCGATGTCCCGCCGCGACGTCATCGAGTCGGCCTTCGCGATGCTCGATGATCCCTACGGCTGGGGCGGGAACGGCGGGGGCCGAGACTGCTCCCGCTTCCTGATGGACATCTTCGGCGGTTTCGGAATCGGGCTGCCCCGTCACTCCGCCCGGCAGGCCCTGGCCGGCACGTTTTCGGTCGATGTGTCTGCCGTGACGAGCGCCCGGGACAAGCTCCTGCTGCTCGAAGAGGCGACCCGGCGCGGCGTCGTGCTGATGCACTTCCCCGGGCACATCATGCTCTATCTCGGGCAGACCGAGGACGGCACGCCGATGGCGATCCACTCCTTCTCGGAGTACCTCGAGCCCTGCGAAGGGGTCACCCTGCCGAGCGGGGAGCCCGCCGAGACCCTGCGCCGGGTAGACCGCGTCGCGGTGAGCGATTTGAGCCTCGGCACCGGCTCGACCCGCACCTCGTTCCTCGAACGCCTCACCCGGGTGACCGTCCTCGGCAAGGCCCCGGGCCTCGCCCTCGGGGGCGCCGCCGAGCTGCGCGCGGCAGCGCCGGTGCAAGTGCCCGAAGAGTGCACCGATACCCTCGACGCATCGATATTCCGCTCCCCCGCCCGGCCCAACGCCGACCAGCCCCTCCGGGTGATCGTCACCCTCAGCGAAGATCCGGGCCCCTCGGAGTTGGTGCTGCTCGATCCGAACGGCGACCGCGTCGAGGTGGAAGTACATCGCATGGGCGGGCCGCCTTTCACCGTTTGGGCCCAAGTGGACCGACCGACGCCGGGCAGATACACGGCGATCCTCGGCGATGGCACACGCTCCGTCGCCTGCGAGCGCTTCAACGTGCTCCGCGACCGCGGCCCCCGAACCCCGAGCACGAGCCCTTACGCCTGGGACGCGCGGTGGGCCTGGGAAGCAGACACCGAAAACCTCTACGCCGCCTGGGTGGAGCAGCTCTTCGACTACCCCGTCGACGAAGACATCACCTGGACCGACCTGCAGACGCTGCTCACCAACCGCGACAACAACCTGCTCTACGATCACCTCGGGACCAACGAAGACGAACGCCTCAACCTGCACCCGGACTGCGCCGACCTGCCCTACTTTCTTC
>Ga0164313_10002129_pt1 | contig 17753 bp, 10 predicted proteins | sample GuaBasSedimGuay4_FD_113735 | JGI IMG/M metagenome (GOLD analysis project Ga0164313, IMG submission 113735) | Subseafloor sediment microbial communities from Guaymas Basin, Gulf of California, Mexico - Guay4, Core 4569-4, 0-3 cm | ecosystem: Environmental > Aquatic > Marine > Hydrothermal vents...
CAGGGAGTTTTATTGGTTTTAGCATAGCACCGTTATGGTTAAATCAAAAAACTCAACAAAGTTTCTGATTTGCAGATGTTTAGAAACGGAATAGATTTTCCAATGCATAAAGCGGGTTGAACTAATCCCGCTTTTTTAGCGGGATCTCGGGTTAAATCCTATCAATTGAAAATGGTTCACAATATTTAGGTTGTAAAATAAAGAATATGAGATTATTACAAATTTACTTTCCAGTATTTGTCCAAAGTGGTGTTTCACAAAGGATCTGCCACAAGATTATTTAATCTCAGAGATTATTATATAAAAGTTGGGGTCAATTTCAAAAGTGACGTCTGATGATCCCACTTCCAGTTCCTTCCATTTGCTTGTTGGACTGATCCATCGTTGTTTATCATTCACAAGAACTTTTACCGGGATACTAAAACCTTTTACAATGTTGCGGTATCTATATTTTATTTTGGACTTGAATCCCTGATATTCCAATACAGGAATTTTTATAGTACGTAAATATTGATCGAAAAATGCAGAAAGATCTATACCGGATTCATTCGTTATATACTCTTCAATTTGTTTTGTCGTAACCGTTTGATGGTAAAACTCTTTATTCAATCCTATTAATATTCTTCTGAAGTTTTCATCATTATCAATGACTTGACGTAAAGTATGGATCATATTAGCACCTTTATAATACATATCAAGGGAGCCCTCCCTGTTAACATTATAGGTACCAATAATGGGTTTGTCATTTTTAATGGCTTTTCTCGTGCCAATAATATATTGATTTCCGGCCTTTGTGCCGAAATGATAATCCAAATACAAGGCTTCACTATAAGATGTAAATGATTCATGTATCCACATATCCGCAATGTCCTTGTAGGTAATATTATTTGCAAACCATTCATGTCCGGATTCATGGACAATTATATAATCAAACTTCAAACCCCATCCGGTAGAACTCAAATCCCTTCCTCTAAAACCATTTTTATAATCATTGCCATAGGTTACTGAACTCTGATGCTCCATGCCCAGATACGGAACTTCCACCAATTTATAGCCGTCTTCATAAAATGGATAGGGACCAAACCAGTATTCAAAAGCTTCTATCGTCATGATCGCCTGTTTAAATTGTTCCTTGGCTTTATCGATATTATAAGAAATTACATAGTAATCGCAGTCAAGCTCTCCGTTTAATCCCTTATATTTTTCCGAAAAGTGGACATAATCACCGATATTAATATTTATTCCATAATTATTAATTGGATTGACCACTTCCCAATAGTATGTTTTTGTTTCATCGGAATTATCGACTACTTTTTTAAGCCTTCCATTGGAAACATCCATTAATCCCTTTGGAGGGGTTATGATCATTACAGCTCCCTCGTCAGGCTCGTCATACATATGATCTTTACATGGCCACCAAATACTTGCCCCGATGCCTTGATTAGAAGTGGCAATGAATCCATTACCATTTTTATCCTTAGCCCAGGTAAACCCTCCTGTCCATGGTGGCCTTACACTTTCTATAGGAATTCCTTCGTAAAATATTTTTAGTTTATAGGTCTTACCAATAACTTGTTCCTCTGAAAGATCTATAAAATGAGCATTTCCCTTAGTTTTAAAACTAAGCTCATGATTATTTTGAACCACCTTTGTTATTTTCAATGGCGCCTGTAAATCGATCTGAAGAACCTGGTGATTATTTAAAACCTTATACTTAACCACATTTGATCCGGATATGAATCTTTTTTCGTCATCAACTTTTACTTCTAAAGTATAATGCAACAGATCCCACCAAATCCTGTCTACTGTTATGGAGCCTCTCAATTTATCCTGTTTTGTTATCACCTCACTTTGGGCCATCGAAACAGAAAAAACAAACAAAATTGAGAATATGGAGAAATATCTTTTCAATTGTTTAAATTTCATAGCTATCAATATAGAAGTTATTTGTTAAAAACCCGCTGAGACCTACTGTTGCCGTTAGTTTAAATATGATTTATAAATATAATAAACTTTTCCTACTCTTTTCATAAGCGAGAAGTTCTGAATAAATATAATCAAATCAACGATTAAGCTTATCAAATTTTGGTTAATATATTCCTAAAATTGGGAATTATAAGACTTTCTAAGGAAATTAACTTACAGATTATCAGCAAGTAAGAATGCTTTGAGCTCGTCATATGTACTTATAAATCTTGCCTCTTTCTTTTTATCAATTACTTCTTTTATTTGCTGAGGGAACTCAATTGATTTTTTTATTACGGGTTCTATTACTTCTAAAAACTTCACGGGATGTGCAGTTTCTAAAAATATTCCCTGACAATTTTTTGAGGATTCCATGTATTTTTTGAGACCCAGATAGCCCACAGCTCCATGAGGATCGGCAATATAATGATCTTTTCTATAAATACTTAAAATAGCATCTCTGGTTTCATAATCTGTGAAAGAGTAGGAGTGAAGATGTTTTTTTAATCTTTTAAAATTGTTCTTATACATTTCTTGAATTCTAACAAAATTACTGGGAGCTCCTACATCCATGGCATTAGAAATTGTCTGTATTGATCTTATAGGATTATACTTTTCAGTTTCCAGATAGACAGGAACAACAGCGTTCGCATTGGTAGAAGCAACAAATTGTCCAACCGGCAAGCCCAATTTATGTGCCATCATTCCGCCACAAATATTACCGAAATTCCCACTGGGAATTGAAAAAATCAATTTTTTGGTTTTGTTGGATAGTTGTTTGAAGGCAAAGACAAAATAAAACATTTGCGGTAACCATCTTGCTATATTTATTGAATTTGCTGAGGTCAATTTGATCTTGTCTGTAATGTCCGTATCCATAAATGCATCTTTTACCATTTCTTGACAGTCATCAAAGGTGCCATCCACCTCCAGAGCTTTGATGTTCAACCCTAAGGTAGTCAGTTGTTTTTCCTGAACATTACTCACTTTACCACTCGGATACAATATAACCACATTTACTCCTTTAACTCCCAAAAAACCACTTGCTACAGCACCTCCTGTATCTCCGGAAGTAGCCACCAGAACAGTTACTTCATGATTATGGTTCCTATTGAAATAAGCTAAGCAACGAGCCATAAATCTTGCCCCAACATCTTTGAAAGCCATAGTCGGTCCATGAAATAATTCCAAAGTATAGATATCTTTCTCAATATTGACCAAGGGAAAATCAAAATTCAATGTATCTTTAATTATGGACCTTAGAGATTCTTCCGGTATCTCATCTCCCACAAACTGCTTGATCATTTGATATGCGATTTCACAGTTGTCGAATTGATCAATGTTATCAAAAAAAGATTTCGATAAAGTCCTTATCTTCTCAGGGAAATACAGGCCTTTGTCCGGAGCAATTCCGTTTATTACGGCTTCTTCAAAAGAAGCTTTAGGAGATTTCTTATTTAAGCTGTAGAATTTCACTTGTTTTATTTTTTATCCCGATTACAATCGATAGCCACATGACGATTCTTAATAACTATTTACTTAGAATTAAAATATTTTATGGATGTCTCAAATCTGTAGAATTTTTATTCCTTTGGTGTTAATTTTTGTCGAATACACATGATATGGAATTTGAGTTTTTTTATATACTTCAGATATTGCATTAAACACGTTATCAGCTATTTGTTTTCCTTTACAGAAAGTAAATATAGAAGGTCCGGAACCGGAAATACCACATCCTAAAGCACCGGCTAGTATTGATTCCTTTTTCACCTTATCGAAATCCGGAATTAATTTTGAACGATGAGGTTCAACAATAAAATCAACCAGTGATCCCGAAAATAGTTCATAATCCTCAACATGTAATGCATGCACTAAACTACCCAAATTAGCCCATTGTTTTGTTGCAACTTCTAATGACACGGTAGTTGGTAACACAGCTCGGGAATCAGATGTTTTGATCTCAATTTGCGGGTGAATAAGCACAGCATATAGATCGGTCAGAGTTGGCAATTCAATAATATGAAGCGGATTTGTAGACTTTACCAGAGTAAAACCTCCAAGCAGTGCCGGAGCAACATTGTCTGCAATAGGAGATCCACAAGCTAATCTTTCACCTTCACGTGAGAATTCTATCAATTCTAATTTACTGAAAGGATCACCAAGCAATTTATTCATTGCAAAAACAACACCGGCGGCACTCGCAGCACTACTGCCTATCCCACTCCCAGGTTTAATATTTTTGTATATTTCGATTTCAAAACCGAAATCAATTTTCCTGTTTAATTTTTCAAGAAGCGCTAATGCAGCCACACCGGCCACATTTTTCTTCGTCTCCATCGGTAGTACATCTCCAATAATCTTCGTAATCCTAATTCCCTTTTTAGATGATTTTCTTATTATCATCTCGTCCCCAATTGAATCTAAACAACAACCCAGAACATCAAAACCACAAGAAATATTTGCTATAGTAGCGGGTGCGAAAATTTTAATTTCATTCATATTCTACTTATTTGCTGTCCTAATGATATCACCAAAAATTCCAGAGGCAGTAACTTCAGCACCGGCTCCCGCACCCTTAATTATCAGAGGCTGATCCTTATATCGATTTGTATAAAATAAAACGATATTATCTTTTCCATCTAAATTATAGAAGGGATGATCTTTTGGTATATGTTGTAAGCCCACTTCCGCTTTTCCATCTTTATATTCGGCTACATATTTAAGTCGACAATCTTTTTCTTCAGCATCTTTGCGCAACCTCTCAAAATGATCCGCTTCTTTTGTAAGTGTCTGCAAAAAATCGTCCACACTCTCAGCCTCCTGAGAAGATTTTGGTAAAAATGATCTGTTCTTTATTTCTTCTAGCTCCATTTCCATTCCACTTTCCCTGAGTAAAATTAATATCTTTCTCATCACATCAACACCGCTCAGATCTATACGTGGATCCGGTTCTGTATAACCCTCTATTCCTGCTTGTTGAACAACCTCATAAAAAGAAAGTTCTTCATCAAAGTTGTTAAATATAAAATTTAAGCTTCCCGACAGAACGGCTTGAATTTGAGTTATTTCATCACCTGAGTTAATTAAGTTCTGAAGTGTGTCAATGATCGGCAAACCAGCACCTACATTTGTTTCAAAGAGAAATGGCGCATTGTACTGTCGCGATAGATATTTTAAATTTTTATAGATCTTATAATCTGAAGAACACGCAATTTTATTACAGGCAATTACAGCGATACTCTGTTTCAAATATTTTGCATAATAAGACGGCAACAGACTATTCGCCGTATTATCTATAAAAACACTATTTCTTAAATTCAGTTTCTTTACATTAAGTAAAAAATCATCAAAACTGGCTACTTCATTGCTATTCTCAATTTGTGAAGACCATGATCTCAAGTCAATTCCATGCTCATCGAACAACATCTTTCTTGAATTAGATAATGCGATTACCCGTATATTTATATGCAAATGATTCAAGATATATTTTTGTTGTTTTTTGATCTGTTCCAAAAGTATTCCACCAACATTCCCAACCCCGATAATAAACAGATTAATTTGTCTTATTTGGTTTTCGAAAAAGTCTGCGTGTAAGGTATTCAACGCTTTCTTAACATCCTTTTTTGCTATGATGGCCGATATGTTTTTTTCAGTAGAACCTTGAGCGATAGCTCTTATATTTACGTTATTGTTTCCAAGGCAACTGAACATTTTCCCGCTTATTCCCTGATGAGATTTCATATTATCTCCTACCAATGCAATAATAGCCAATTCTGTTTCAACTGATAAAGGGTTCACTTTATGTTGAATTATTTCCAGTTCAAATTGATCGTCAACTGCTTTTTTTGCTTTTTCGGAATCTACAATATCAATTGCTATACAAATAGAATGTTCACTTGAAGCTTGTGTGATAAACTTTACATTTATATTTTCCAGAAACAAAGCCTCGAACAACCTTTTTGAAATACCCGGAACACCAATCATACCGTTACCTTCAAGTGTCAGAAGGGCAATATTTTCAATATGACTGATCCCCTTGACGGTAGATTCCTTTAAGCCAAATTTATCAATAATAAGCGTTCCCTTATCTTCGGGCCTTAAAGTATTTTTTATAATTATTGGAATCTTTTTGTCTAAAACGGGTTGAATTGTTGGTGGATAGATCACTTTTGCTCCGAAATGAGATAATTCCATGGCTTCCAGATATGAAATTTGGTCTATGGGTTTTGCCTGATCAACCAGTCTTGGATTCGCAGTATACATGCCACTAACGTCTGTCCATATCTCTAAACTATCGGCATTGACAGCATTCGCAAAAATAGCTGCAGTAAAATCAGAACCACCTCTGCCCAAAGTGGTGGTTTCTCCATTTTTGTCAGAGGCGATAAAGCCGGGGCCAATTACAATATTGTATTCATTGGATAAGAAATAATTTTGAATATTCGAATAAGTTTCTTTATACTTTACATTGGCATTGCCATAGTTAGAGTCAGTTTTGATAAGCACCCTGCTGTCTATTAAGCCTACTTTTAATCCTTTGTTCTGCATCGCTTCTGCTATTACAAACGAAGACATTATTTCTCCCGAACTCAATATTTTTGCAGAGGTCTTTTCCGAAAGATCATTTAACAGGGCTACACCATTTAATGTCTCCTTTAGGATGTTTAATTGTTTTAAGATAAACACCTTGCATGTTACCTGGTTGGCCTTGTCAAACAGATCTTCAACGGTATTTATATGTTTTTCTTGAATCTCATCTAATAAAGATAGATAGGCTTTATCACCTTTGACGGCTAATTCCGATGCCCTGATCAACAAATTTGTTATGCCGCCGAATGCCGAAACTATGACAACGGATTCATTATTTCTAGCGGAAATGATATTGATAATTTTATTTATGTTTTTCGAAGACCCTACAGAAGTTCCACCAAATTTTGAAACAATCATTTTAATAATTTTAAATATTTCGATTTTATTTTTTTAGATCAAATCATGAATTTACTTCTTGTAAATTGGATTTATTGGGACGAGTGATATATAATAATAAAACCCTAAAGGGTTGTAGCACTTATTGTTGTATTTACCATTGAGGAATGGTTTAAAAAATGCGTTGATATTTGTAAAGTATTTTGAATCACGCAGCAAATATAAATCATTTTTTTAATTGATAATAAATAAAACAATTTATTTGATATAATTTTATTTTCACCTCGTTTCAATAAAGATTTCCATGCTATGGCTTAAAATATTTATCATTAATCAATAGTAATAATTTGGATAAACAGAGGTTAATAATTGATGAAATTAATTTGTACATTTGAAGGAGGTCGATTTTTTTATTTAAATGTAAACCCTCATATCAATTAATCTTGTTTATTCATTTCGAATGAACACTAAACAATTTATCATGACAAATGTAATTTCAAAACTTAAAGGAACAGTAAAGAACTGGTGGGTATTTTTAATCGTTGGTGTTTTATTAATTATTGCTTCAATTTGGATATTCAGAACGCCCATTGAAAGCTTCATTAATCTGGCACTAATCTTCAGTGTTTTAATTTTGATCAGTGGTGTCTTCAGTATAATTTTTGCTTTTACAAATAAAGATAAAATAGAAAACTGGGGTTTATATTTGGTTGGTGGAATTTTAGATGTGGTCGTTGGATTTATTTTATTGAGTTACCCCGGAATTACTCTTGTGGTTTTTTCTCTTTTTATTGGTTTCTGGTTGATGTTTAGAGGATTTAATACCATTTCAACTTCACTTGAGTTGAAAAAAGAAGGAGTTATGAATTGGGGTTGGATTTTACTATTTGGAGTACTTATAACAATATTTGCTTTTATGTCTATTGTAAACCCTTTGATAGGAGCCAGTTATTTAGTTTTTACTTTGGCTTTTTCTATTTTTTTATTGGGAATTGCAAATATCTTTTTGTCCTTGCAATTGAGAAAGGTCAAATCGGCAGTAAAGGACATTAACGGATAAGTTACGGAAGGTTTGGTAATAATTTGGTAAGCTAAAAGGCTGTAATTTTGATTACAGCCTTTCGATTTATTTCTTAGTTTTTTTATCCTTATTTTTTTTAACCTTTATATGAAGCTCATTGGTCTTTTTATTTAAATCCATATAGATCTCATCATTTTCATCTAAATTGGAATTAACAATTTCTTCGGCTAAGACATCTTCTATATACTTCTGAATTGCTCTTTTTAGAGGTCTGGCACCATATTTTTTATCAAAGCCTTTATCTACTATAAAGTCCTTGGCATTCTCACTCAATATTAACTGATAGCCAAGTTTTGATATTCTTGATAATAGTTTTTCTAACTCAATATCAATTATAGCGTGTATATCCTCACGTTCAAGTGTGTTGAATATTACTACATCATCAATACGATTTAAAAACTCCGGTGCAAAACTTTTCTTTAAAGCATTTTCAATAACACCTCTGGTATTGGCATCTGCTTGTGCCTTTTTATTCGCTGTTCCAAAACCAACACCCTGACCAAAGTCCTTCAATTGTCGTGAGCCTATATTAGACGTCATAATAATAATTGTATGTCTGAAATCAATTTTTCTTCCCAGGCTGTCTGTTATATACCCATCATCCAAAATCTGCAGGAGCATATTAAATACGTCCGGATGTGCCTTTTCAATTTCATCCAACAAAACAACGGCATAGGGTTTACGCCTTATTTTTTCTGTTAACTGTCCACCTTCTTCATAGCCAACATAACCCGGAGGTGCACCGATTAACCTAGAAATAGCGAATTTTTCCATATACTCACTCATATCTATTCGGACCAAGGAATCTTGAGAATCGAATAATTCTGTCGCCAAAACCTTTGCTAATTGAGTTTTACCAACCCCGGTTTGACCTAAGAATATAAAAGATCCTATGGGTTTATCAGGGTCTTTAAGACCCACTCGATTTCTTTGAATGGCCTTAACAACTTTCGCCACTGCCTCATTCTGACCAATGATCTTTCCTTTAATCAGATTTGGTAATTCTTTTAATCTCAAACTTTCGGCTTCAGCAACTCTATTAACCGGAATTCCAGTCATCATACTCACTACTTCGGCAACATTTTCTTCTGTAACGATTTCTTTGTGTAATTTTGATTGTTCCTCCCAGCTCACTTGAGCAATTTCAAGATCTTTTTCCGTTCGCTTTTCATCATCCCGCAATTTTGCCGCCTCTTCATATTTTTGGCTTTTAACTACTTCATTTTTAAGCTCTCTTATTTCCTCCAGTTTTTTTTCGAGTTCTAAAACCTGCTTAGGTACTATTATATTTGTTATATGAATACGAGATCCAGCTTCGTCTAAAGCATCAATAGCCTTATCCGGGAGATATCTATCCGTCATATATCGGTTTGTAAGTGTAACGCAAGCTTTTATGGCATCGTCAGTAAATTCTACATTATGATGATCCTCATATTTATTTTTAATATTATTTAGTATCTGAATTGTTTCTTCAACACTGGTTGGTTCCACAATTATTTTCTGAAATCGACGTTCAAGCGCACCGTCCTTCTCAATATTTTGACGGTACTCATCTAATGTAGTCGCTCCAATACATTGAATTTCTCCCCTTGCTAATGCCGGTTTGAACATATTAGAAGCATCCAAAGATCCTGTTGCTCCTCCTGCACCAACAATTGTGTGTATTTCATCAATAAATAATATAATATCCTCATTTTTTTCCAATTCATTCATCAAAGCCTTCATTCTTTCCTCAAACTGGCCTCGATACTTCGTTCCAGCCACCAAACTGGCGAGATCTAATGATACAATCCTTTTATTGAATAATATTCTGGACACTTTTTTCTGAATTATTCTAAGTGCCAATCCTTCAGCTATCGCTGATTTTCCAACACCCGGCTCCCCAATTAGGATAGGGTTATTCTTTTTACGGCGACTAAGAATTTGTGATATTCTCTCTATTTCCTTTTGTCTTCCAACAACAGGATCTAGTTTTCCTCTTTCGGCATAATCCGTTAGATCTCTACCAAAATTATCTAAAACGGGTGTTTTTGATTTTTTTATCACCTTACTTTTGGAACTTTCAAAAGGGTTCTTCTTTGGTTTCTCAAATTCCTCTTCATGTGGAGTTTCTGCAATCGGGTCATCAACACGGTCTTCTTCCATTTCAATATCCTCTTCCTCAATAAACATGTCTTTGAATATCTCTTTTACGTCCTCATAGAAAACATCAAAATTGTGCAACACTTTAGTGGTTGGATCATTCTCATTTCTTAAAATACAAAGAAGTAGGTGAGCAGTGCTAATTGCTTCACTATTATAGAGTTTTGCCTCTAAAAAAGTAGTTTTCAATGCCTTTTCTGCTTGCTTCGTTAAATGTAAACTTTTTTTATCATTTGCTTGTGGCAAGGATGAATTTAAAGGGTTCAACGACTCAATTTTAGATCTTAAAGACCCAAAATTAATATCAAAGGTATTCATTATATCATAAGCCTCGCCATTTGCTTTGCGAAGAATTCCCAACATCAGGTGTTCTGTACCAATAAAATCATGACCTAATCGCAATGCCTCTTCTTTGCTATAGGCTATAACATCCTTAACTTTTGGTGAAAAATTATCGTCCATTTCTTCTTATTTATGATGTAAATTTAGTGGAAATTTTGACTAATTCCTTACAAAAGTTATTAGCACCTGTTAACTTGTACTTAATACATTAAAATACAGGCAAATATCATGACGGAATTGTTAATAACTAATGAGGATAATTGTGCTGGTTAGAACTTGAAAAAAATAGAATAATCGTATATTGCTGCGACAAAAAATAAGACAATAATTAACAAAAAAATATGGCTGAAAACGAGAAAATTATACCTATTAACATTGAAGATGAAATGAAATCTGCATACATTGATTATTCAATGTCTGTTATTGTGTCAAGAGCGTTACCGGATGTGCGTGATGGATTGAAGCCTGTGCACAGAAGAGTTTTGTTTGGAATGCATGAACTAGGTATAAAAGCAACAGGAGCACATAAAAAATCAGCAAGGGTTGTAGGAGAAGTTTTAGGGAAGTACCATCCGCATGGAGATACTTCTGTTTATGATGCAATGGTTAGAATGGCTCAAGACTGGAGTGTTCGTTATGAATTAGTGGATGGACAGGGTAATTTTGGTTCACCGGATGGCGATAGTCCTGCGGCAATGCGGTACACTGAGGTTCGAATGAAGAAGATTTCAGAAGAAATGCTTTCCGATATTGAAAAAGACACCGTTGACCATCGTTTAAATTTTGATGACACCTTAAAAGAACCAACGGTATTGCCAACCAGAGTTCCAAGTTTATTGGTCAATGGTGCATCAGGTATTGCAGTTGGTATGGCAACCAATATGGCGCCTCACAATTTAACAGAAGTCATTGATGGAACCATAGCTTACATCGAGAATAACGATATTGAGATTGAGGAACTCATGCAACACATTAAAGCACCAGATTTTCCAACAGGTGGAACCATTTATGGGTATGAAGGTGTTAAAAATGCGTTTTTGACCGGGAGAGGTAGAATAGTGATGCGGGCGAAATCCAATTTTGAAGAAATAAATGGAAGAGAGTGTATTGTAGTTACTGAATTACCCTACCAGGTAAATGGGTCTGATCTCTTGAAGAAAACCGTTGATTTAATAAATGATAAAAAAATTGATGGAATTTCGACAATTAGAGATGAAACCAGCAGGAAGGGGAGAAGAATTGTCTATGTTCTAAAAAGGGATGCGATACCCAATATAGTATTAAATAAGTTGTATAAATACACTGCGCTTCAAACATCATTCAGTGTAAACAACATTGCTCTTGTAAAGGGTAAACCGGAGTTATTAAATTTAAAAGATCTTATTGTACATTTTGTTGATCACAGACATGATGTGGTTGTACGCCGGACTAAATTTGAATTAAATAAAGCGGAAGCCAGAGCTCATATTTTAGAAGGATTAATAATTGCAAGTGATAATATTGATGAAGTAATTAAAATAATTCGCGCGTCAAGCAATGCTGATGAAGCCAGGGAAAAATTGAGAGTTCGCTTTGAACTATCAGAGATTCAAGCGAAGGCCATTGTTGAAATGCGATTAAGGCAACTAACGGGATTAGAGCAAGATAAATTAAGAACAGAGTTTGATGAGATTATGGTCTTGATTATAGATTTAAAAGATATATTATCTAGTGAGGATAGAAGAATGGATATTATAAAAAATGAACTTCTTGAGATCAAAGATAAATATGGTGACGCCAGACGGTCAGTAATTGAATATTCCGGAGGGGAAATGAGTATAGAAGATATGATTCCCGATACGAAGGTGGTTGTAACCATATCTCACGCAGGCTATATTAAAAGAACTGACCTGTCAGAATATAAGATCCAGAACAGAGGTGGCCGCGGCCAAAAAGGAGTTACCACAAGAAATGAAGATTTTCTTGAAAAATTATTCGTGGCTACGAACCATCAATACATGTTGTTCTTCACGCAAAAGGGTAAGGTGTTTTGGATGCGGGTCTATGAAATTCCTGAAGGTGCTAAGAATTCTAAAGGAAGAGCGATACAGAACTTGATCAATATAGAAAATGATGATAAGGTAAAAGCATTTCTGGTGACTAAGGATTTGAAAGATGAAGATTATGTTAATAACAATTACGTTGTTATGGTGACCAAACTGGGTCAAACCAAGAAAACGTCACTGGAACAATACTCTCGACCAAGAACGAACGGGATCAATGCAATCACAATTAAGGAAGGTGATGAATTGTTAGAAGCAAAATTGACCAATGGGAACAGCCAAATTATGATTGCCGCAAGATCAGGCAAATCAATTCGTTTTGAGGAAGCTAAAACAAGGCCAATGGGTAGAAATGCATCCGGTGTCAGAGGAATCAGGCTGCGAGATGAAAAAGATGAAGTTATAGGGATGGTTTCTATTCCTAATGATCAAAGTGATATTTTAGTTGTTTCAGAAAAGGGTTACGGGAAACGATCTAAGTTAGAAGATTACAGAATAACTAATCGGGGCGGTAAAGGAGTAAAGACAATTAACATCACTGAAAAAACCGGTAATCTTGTTGCTATCAAAAATGTTACGGACAACGACGACCTGATGATAATTAATAAATCAGGGTTGACCATTAGAATGGCCGTTGCCGATTTAAGGGTCATGGGAAGAGCAACACAAGGAGTAAAACTGATCAATATTAAAGAATCTGACTCTATCGCGGCAGTGGCAAAAGTTATGCACGAAGAGGAAGGAATAGATGAAATATCTGAAGATGAAATAAAACCTGACGAAAACCTTGAAAATAATTCGTAAAATTCATAATTTTGTAGAAATCAAATCAATACAATCAATAAAATTAATTATTATTAAAATGAAAAAACTAACAATATTGTTGTTCGCCTTTGCCATAAGTTTTACAACATTTGCACAAAAAGATGAACTCAAAGCAGCTGAAAAAGCTATAAAGAAAAGTGATTACCCTACAGCGAAGGTAGCCGTTGATAAAGCGGATGCATTAATTGCAAATTCCGATGACAAAACCAAAGCAAAATTTTATTATTTGAAAGGGCAAACTTATGCAGGTTTGGTAGAAACAGAACCTACGATCGAGAATTTTGAAATGGCTTCGAGTGCATTCACAGAATTAATGGAAGTTGAAAAGGGGATGGGGACGACTAAATATAGTGATCTGGCCGGTCCTACTATGCAAGTTTTAATTTCTGACCTAAGAACAAAAGGAGCTGAATCATATCAAAACAAGGATTATTCAAATGCTAAAAATGAATTGTACCTTGCTTATAACTTGAGCAAAACTGACACACTCTTATTGGAATATGTTGCCAACGCTTCCTATTTGGAGGTGGATTCAAAAAAAAGAGAAGTTAAAAGGAAATATGACGATGGTGCAGTTTCTGAAGATGAATACAATAAGGATGTGGCTGTGCTAAATAAAGATTTTGATGAATCACTGCATTATTTTATACAGCTAAAAAATATGGGGTATACTGGTATAGAATCACTTTATTCAGTAAGAAATATTGAATCCGGGAAAAGAGAAAATGTGGGTACAGAATCTCAGATGGACTTAATGGTTAAAACAAAGGAATATGATGAACCTGAAATTGAGGTAACTGAATCCAAATTGCCTAAAATAATTAAAAATATTGCCTCGATATATAATGAAAAAGGGGATAATGAAAAAGCTATTGAAGCATTTAAAGAAGCCAGAAAGGTTTTACCTAATGACGTGAACTTAATTCAAAATGAGGCAGTTCTTCACTATAAGTTGGGAAATATTGATGAATATGTTAGATTAATTAATGAAGCTATCGAATTGGAACCTGATAATGCGGTGTTATACTTTAATTTAGGTGTTATTAGTAATGACCAGGGAGATATTGAAAAAGCGAAGGACTACTATAGGAAAGCTATTGAAATTAAACCGGATTATAAAGATGCATATTCTAATTTAGGATCTGCAATGCTCGAAAAGGACAAAGGTTTAGTTGAAGAGATGAATGAAAATCTTAGCAACTTTGATAAGTACGATGCAATTAAAGCAAGACAGGTTGTATTATATAAAGAGGTAATTCCGATTTATGAAAAAGCGTATGAACTTGAACCTGATGATCTTGACACTATAAGAACTTTAATGAGTTTATATGAAAATGTGGAGATGGAAGAGAAATATAAAGAATTACGAGCAATATATGACGATTTAAAATAAAATATAATTGACTCATTCAATTAAAACCCTGGATTTTCCGGGGTTTTTTATTTTTTATCATCCTTCAGAATTGGTACTTTCTTTTCAATATAATCAACAGGTTTACTGAGTGTTTTTGGTGCTTTAAATCGATAGCCAAAAAAAACAAAAAAACTATTTCTTATCGTTTGAAAATTCAAGTCGCCAACTTTCCCCTTTTCATCAGTGAATCTATAGAGATAATTAGCGCCAAAATAATACTTATCTGAGTTGTATCCAATGCCAGCACCACTTTGAATAGAAAAAACGAAATCAGATTGATTAAATTGTTCAGTGAAATTATCATTTTCATAGGTCTCTACATTGACAAAACTAAAACCTATTCCTGGGGCTGCATAGACATTGGCATACCATTTTTTTAGCACAAAAGTATAATAATAACCCATATTAAAAACAGCATCAAAGCCTTTATGATCACTATAGATAAGCCTGTCAATTTCATTCCCTTCCCCGTCAGTAATTTTATCTGCGCCGTCAAACAGATAAATCCAATAATCCACGGACGGCATAAAACTACCTGCACTTTTTAATTGAATTTCCGTTTGTGATTGAGAAGCTTTTATTGAATATTTATCATTGAACTTATAAGTCGAAGTTCCCGAAAAAGCGTGTGTTGTCAGATCCGGAAATTGTACATAATAACTTCCTTCCGAAATAATAGGATCTAAATCATCACTATTTTTAACATAAAATCCTTGAAGACGAGTGTATGTAAAACGATGTGCCCACTTATCGAATAAAAGTTTTACACTTAATTGAAATAGATCACTTTCCCCTTTCTCTTCCTGACTCTCTTTTGAAGGATTGGATCGAATACCTAATCTAACCGATAAAAATCTGTAATTGAATACCAGGGCATATCTAATTCCTATGTTTGGTACTATTTCTACAATATTTTCATTGTAAGGGAAAAAATATTTTTGAATTTCATTACTAACTTCAAATTTTATATTAAGTCGATTACTATAATCCGCAATAAACAGATCCTTTTCATTTACCGCTATAGAATCCTGAACTTCCACTTTAACATCCTCTTGAGCAGCTAACAACGAAATGTAAAAAACAGTAAAAAACAAACAAAGGTATTTCATGTGTAAACTAAATATACTGATTTAATTATTTCTCATTTACTTTTTGAATCTGGTATTTATATATTCATTTATTTCTGCAATAGACTTAATTTCCTGAGAGGAATTTCCACTTCTAACATAGAATTTCTCTTCTAAAAGTCCATTTTTATTCTTCATTTTTAAATATAGTGGTTCTTTAGCGGGAAACACTTTAATCTTGCAAACTATTTTTTCATTTTTACATTCTTCAAACTGCATACGGATATATTTGCTAACATATCGTACACCCATTAAATTATGAAAATTATTTCTAAGATGAATTTCGTAATAATCCGCAGTCGGTTTTTTTAAGGTATTAAAATCCTTTTCTAATCCAATTATATTTTTATCATCATCAACCCCTATAAGAAGAATACCTCCATCTGTATTTCCAAAGGCAGCTACCGTTTTAAAAATCACCTGTTCCATGATTGGATTGTGTTTTTCTTGTCGGTAGTCATATCTGGAGGAGGACTTAAACTCCAAATACCTGTTTTCATCCTCTTTTAAAATTTCCTCAACAGACGACAATTTACCTCGTGGATTTTGGTAAAATATTCTACTCTTTATAAATAAGGCCAAAACACCAAATAGAATTAAAATAAGGCCAATCCAGAATAAAACTTTGGTTGTAGTATTTACTATGATATTTTGAATTTCACTATCTGGAATCGTAAGAAGATAATACAGTATTCCTGTTTCAGCCGGAAATCGTTGAAAGGAGTTCCAGTAAACTTCATCATGATATCTAAAGTTAAATATTCCCTGATTCTGCTTTTCAAATTTCTTAAAATGATTGATAGCATGAATTGCCAAACTGTCATCTTTTACATCTGCATCTTCAAGTTCCCGAAAACTACTCATACTATTGGATGACAGATCCATCGTTCTGTTTTGTGTAGTTTCAACCAGTAAATTTATATTTTTGAATTTTGAAAAGGTCTTAAAATTTTCTGTCAATCTCAGACGTTCAAAACGAAATAAAATAATACTTATACCACCTTCATATTCATAGGAGTATCCGGCAAAAAAAAGTTCATTATTGTCTTTCTCGTTCAAACCAACCTCAAAAATCCACTGAATTTGATTAAAGTTATTGCTGAGTTCCTTATACCATGACGTTTCATTAATAGGTTTCTCAAAACTTTCTTCCCAACTGCTAATGAATTTCCCATCTTCAAAACGTTGCCAACGGACAACATCGACAATCTCTGTACTATCTATAGCATAGACCACACTTTTTTTATCTCTGTTGACACCTATTTTATATTTACTTTGGAACAATCCTACCGCTATTAATAGAGGATTTTCTTTCATTAGATTGAGAAAGAACTTTCGCGTGTTGATTGTGTCTCTGATCGAACCTGAATCAGGAAAATTAGATCGGATCAATTGTATGCTCTCATTAACGCCGTCTGTAAAAACGCTAAATGAATCCTCAAATTGTTTAGATTCATCTGAAAATAGGGTTTCAGAATATGCGGTCTTGTTATTTTGTATGAAGACATAGGTAAGTATAGCTATACCAGTTAAAATCATCATAAAAGCAAAGAAATATTTTCTCATAAGTCGACTATTCCGTGTAAGGTAGCAAAAGATATTTTATAAATAATTGAATAATGGGCAGTTAATATATGTCAAAAATACATATTCTTTTAATGGTTAACACTTGCTTTTAAATTTAAATGTAACATCTTAAAAAGAGCTTTCAAACAATGTCTTTTATGCAAAAAAATAAAAAATCAGCAAACAAAAAATGACATGTAATCAGGGCAAACTCATACTTATATTTTGAGACACGAATTTCACGAATGCCTACTAATATTTAGAAAAATCTTTAGATTTTTCTCTTCGTGTAATCTTATTAAGTAAAAATATCACGAATTTTA
>Ga0164313_10002130_pt1 | contig 17750 bp, 12 predicted proteins | sample GuaBasSedimGuay4_FD_113735 | JGI IMG/M metagenome (GOLD analysis project Ga0164313, IMG submission 113735) | Subseafloor sediment microbial communities from Guaymas Basin, Gulf of California, Mexico - Guay4, Core 4569-4, 0-3 cm | ecosystem: Environmental > Aquatic > Marine > Hydrothermal vents...
GGAGGTGTAGGTGTTTCTGGTTTAGAAATGTCTCAAAATGCAATGAAATTAAACTGGACAGTAGAAGAGGTTGATGCTAAATTACATCAAATGATGTTTTCAATACATGAAGCCTGTACTAAGTACGGAACAGAGCCGGACGGTTATGTAAACTATGTTGATGGTGCTAATATTGCAGGCTTTATTAAAGTAGCAGATGCGATGTTAGATCAAGGTATTATTTAATTCAAGTAAATTGTGCTTGTTTTGATACCTCAATGGATCTGCCTCGAGGTAGTTCATTAATGTGTTAAAGAATCTCAATGATATAAAAATCCATCCCAATAGAATCGGGATGGATTTTTTATTTTCAATATCTTTGAATTCTTATTCTTAACTATGAAAAAAATCGTAGCTTTTTCAGGAAGCAATAGCAGCACCTCCATCAACCAGAAATTTGTATCCTTTGCAGCTTCACAAATTAATGGTCAAGATGTCAAAGTAATTAAACTCGCAGATTATGAGCTGCCAATGTTTAGTGAAGATGTTGAAAAAGAAAAAGGTTTTCCTAATAACTTAGAAAAGTTAAATCAAATAATTTCTGAAGTAGATGCAGTCATCGTTTCAGTAAACGAATATAATAGCGGAGTTTCAGGATTTTTTAAAAATACTACCGATTGGCTTTCACGTATCAATCGCGATTTTCTGAAAGATAAAAAAGTGTTGTTATTATCTACTTCACCAGGAGGAAGAGGAGCAATGACTGCCTTGGAATTTACCAATAATACTTTTCCAAGATTTGGTGCTGATATCACAGGAACGTTTAGTTTTCCGAAGTTCTATGAGAATTTTTCTTCCGAAGAAAATAGAATTCTAGAGGAATCATTAGCAAATGATTTTAATGAAGTTCTTAAAAACTTTGTGAATCAATTAGAAGGCTAATGCGAGTTGTAAAAAAACATTCTATAATACTTACCGAAGATTTTAAAAAATCGATACTCCATTGGGCACAACAGTTTGATGAGGTAATTTGGTTAGACTCCAACCATCATCAACAGGACCATTCCAAATACAAAGCCATACTTGCGGTAGATGCTTTTACGGCTATTAAAACAGATGAGTTTAATGCTTTTGAAAAATTAGAGGAATACCAAACTAAAACAAAAGATTGGCTCTTTGGCTATCTCACCTATGACATTAAAAATGATGTGGAGAGATTAAGTTCTACTAATTTTGACGGATTGCAATTTCCAGATTTGTATTTTTTTCAACCTAAAAAAGTATTTCTTTTTACAGAAGATGAAGTCGAAATCCATTACCTCAATTTTGTAGATGACGAACTAGAGGCAGACTGGCAGGAAATTACACATCTTAGCAAAAACTTGCATTATTTTGAACCTGACCGTCTTTGCGAAGCAGGTATCTCAAATAAACAAAAGAAGAAAGAACATGAATCTACAGGTCTTCACGAGGAGGAACGACGAAGTGATCTCATGAAATCAGATAAAAACCCTATAAAAATTCACCTCCGTACTTCAAAAGATTCTTATTTCGAAAAAATAAACAGCATGCTTCAACACATCCATTTAGGTGATATTTACGAAGCTAATTTTTGTCAAGAGTTTTATTCAGAAAATGTAAGTATTGATCCAGTTAAAACCTATTTGCATTTAAATGATATTTCTAAATCCCCTTTTGCAACTTTCTTAAAATTGGGGAGTCACTTTTCATTTTCAGCTTCTCCAGAACGTTATATTAAGAAAACTGGAAACAATGTAATCTCACAACCCATAAAGGGTACAGCAAAACGTCATCAAAATAAAACTGAAGACGAAAAATTAAAATCAGAATTACAAAAAGACAGCAAAGAACGCAGCGAAAATATAATGATAACCGATTTGGTTAGAAACGATTTGTCGCGTTTAGCAGTAAAAGGTTCAGTGAATGTAGACGAACTTTGTAAAGTATATACTTTTGAGCAAGTTCACCAGATGATAACAACTATTTCTTGTGAAGTTAAAGATAATATTTCTCCTGTGTCCATTTTAAAAAACACCTTCCCAATGGGGAGTATGACTGGAGCCCCAAAGATTTCGGCAATGAAGATTATCGAAAAACTAGAAGATGCCAAGCGTGGGCTATATAGTGGAACTATAGGTTATTTTACACCCGATGGCAATTTCGATTTTAATGTAATTATTCGAAGTATTTTGTATAATTCAGAAAATAAATATGTAAGTTTTTCAGTAGGAGGAGCGATTACGGCAAAGTCTATCCCAGAAAAAGAATATGAGGAATGTCTTTTGAAAGCTAAGGCGATGCGTGAAGTTTTGGAAAGTTAATTCCTGCATTTCGACTTAGCTCAATATAGACTTCAGCAGGAATCTCATGAATAAAAGTTATAATTTTAATTAAGAGAACTTTACAATTTTAAAGTTATGATATTACTTAAATTTGCAAGAACATTTTAAACTAGTGCAAAAAAACTTCAACCATCATATCACCAATAACTTCTCTTTCTTGCAAGAAAAGAAACTTCTTATTGCTTGCAGTGGAGGATTAGACAGTGTAGTGCTTTCTCGAATGTTGAAAGAGTTGAAATTCAATATTTCGTTAGCGCATTGTAATTTTTCCCTGCGTGGAAAAGAAAGTGATGGAGATGAAAAATTTGTAATTTCATTAGCCGATAAATTATCTATTCCTGTTTTTACGAAAACATTTGATACGAAACAATACGCGAAAGAACAGAAAATATCGACACAGATGGCTGCTCGTGACTTGCGATATAATTGGTTTGAAGAATTGATCGAGCAACACTCATTTGATTATTTGTTAACAGCTCATCATTTAGATGATGACTTAGAAACATTTTTCATCAACCTTTCTAGAGGGACGGGTTTGCGAGGATTAACAGGTATTCCTGAAATTAATGAAAAGGTTGTTCGCCCTTTATTATATTTTTCTAGAGAAGAAATTCTTACTTATGCTCAAGAAAAAAACATTTCTTGGCGTGAGGATAGTAGCAATGCGAAAGCAGATTATCTTCGGAATAAATTGCGATTAGAAGTCATTCCAAAGTTTAAAGAAACGACTGAGAATGTGTTGCAAAACTTTCAGCAAACTCAAAAACATTTGCAAGAAAGCCAGTTGTTGGTAAACGATTATATGGTATTGATTCAGAATTTGGTTTTAACTCAAACTAAAGAGGGATTTTCATTGAACATCCAAAAGCTTCAAGAGTTGCCCAATACAAATGCCTTATTGTTCGAATTATTATCGCCTTTCGGATTTACTTCTTGGGAGGATATTTCAGAATTACTAACAGCACAAAGCGGAAAGCAAGTTTTTTCAAATACACATAGGCTTATAAAGAATAGAGAAGAGTTGTTATTGGCTGTGATTTCTTCCGAAGTAAAAAATGAAGCTATAAGTATTTCAGAAGATACCAAGCTAATTGAAACTCCCGTAAAACTACAGTTTGAAAAGGTTTCAAGTATTTCAGAAACCAACAAAAATATTGTTTTTTTAGATCATCAAAAGCTTAATTTTCCTTTGCAATTACGAAAATGGAAAGAAGGAGATTATTTTTATCCTTTCGGGATGAAAGGAAAAAAGAAATTGAGCAAGTTTTTTAAAGATGAAAAGTTATCTTTGGTCGTTAAAGAAAAAATTTGGGTATTGTGCTCAGAGAATCAAATTGTTTGGGTACTTGGAATGCGGTCAGATGATAGGTTTAAAATAGAAAACAATACCAAAGAAATATTAAAAATTACATTGAAATAATTAAAACTATGAAAAAGTTACTCTTTTTAATTTCCCTATTAGGAATTGTAGTACCCACATTAGCCCAGGATTTTACGTCTATGGGAGATCAGACGGCTGATATTAAGAACCCGTTGGTTTGGGAAGGAAAAATTAAAAAAACAAACGATACAGAATACGAATTATCGATAACTGGCTTTATTGATAAAGACTGGCATGTGTATTCGCAACATACTCCCAATGAGGGAATAGGTCCCATTCCCTTAGAAATGACTTTTTTAAATGCAGATAAAGATTTTACTTTAGAGGGCCCACTAGAAGAAAGTGAAACACATAGAACCTACAGTGATGTTTGGGGGTTTGATGAAGTTTATTTTACTGAAATTGCCATTTTAACCCAAAAAATTAAACTATCTAATCCTGCTACTAAAGTAATTAAGGCAAACCTTTTTTACCAAGTATGTATTGATGTTTGTTTAAATGAAGAGCGTTATATTGTTTTTGATCTTTCAGAAAATAAAGTAAAATTCATAGAAAGTTACGATGATTTTGAATCGTATGTTTCTAAAGAAAAATCTAAAACGGATGTTGAAGAAAACCAAAAAAAGGATAGTGAGGTTGATAATTCATCTGTGGAAGATTCAGAAAAAAAATCTAAGACTAAAGGCCTTTGGGCTATATTTTTTATAGCATTTTTATCTGGTTTTGCGGCCTTACTTACACCTTGTGTTTTTCCTATGATTCCGTTGACAGTAAGCTTCTTTACCAAACAGAGTAAAACAAAAGCTGCAGGGATAAAAAATGCAATACTTTACGGGATATTTATCATTATCATTTATGTGCTATTAGGATCAGTAATAGTAGGTGTGTTTGGTGCAGATGCTTTAAATGCGCTGTCAACCAATGTTTGGTTTAATATTATTTTCTTTTTATTACTAGTAGTATTTGCAGTTTCATTTTTAGGTGCTTTTGAAATTACACTACCACAATCTTGGTCTAATAAAGTAGATAGTCAAGCAGATAGAGGAGGAATAATAGGAATCTTTTTTATGGCACTGGCATTGGCAATTGTTTCCTTTTCTTGTACAGGACCCATTGTTGGTACGCTATTAGTAGAGTCAGCATCCAAAGGAGGAATTGCTCCAATCATTGGAATGTTTGGCTTCTCATTAGCAATAGCCTTACCTTTTGCATTGTTTGCAATGTTCCCAGGATGGATGAATTCTCTTCCAAAATCTGGAGGATGGTTAAATACCGTTAAAGTGTTTTTAGGATTTTTAGAATTAGCCTTAGCATTTAAATTCCTTTCCAATGCAGATTTAGTGTTACAATTACACTGGCTAGAAAGAGAAATGTTTTTAGCGATTTGGATTGCTGTTTTTGGAACAATGGCATTATATCTCTTCGGAAAGATCAAACTACCACACGATGGCAACGATGAGCATATTTCGGTAGGTAGATTGTCTTTAGGATTAATAGTACTAGCATTTACTATTTATTTAATTCCTGGTTTATGGGGAGCTCCTTTAAAATTAATTAGCGGATTCCCACCACCAATGAATTATAGTGAAGCTCCTTATGGTGTTGGTTTTACTAAATTGAGTTCTTCTGCAGGACTTTCTGAAGAATCCACACTTCCAGACGGTGCAGAATTAGGGCCACATGATATTATTGCATTTAATGATTACGAAACAGGTCTAGCATATGCAAAGAAAGTTAACAAACCAATTTTATTAGATTTTACAGGATATGCTTGCGTAAATTGTAGAAAAATGGAAGAACGCGTTTGGGCGAGTCCACATATATTAGGAACTTTAAATAACGATATCGTATTGATTTCCTTATATGTAGATGATAAGCGGGCGCTTCCTAAAGAGGAACAATACACTAGTAAAACTACAGGAAAACGTATAAAATCTATTGGTAATAAATGGAGTGATTTTCAGATTAAACAATACCACGCAAATGCGCAACCTTACTATGTGCTGATGGATTTAAATGAAAAAAACCTAATAGATCCTATTGGTTATACACCCGATGTTGAAGAATACAAAGAGTGGCTTCAAAAAGGGATTGGTTCTTTTGAAAAATAGGATAATAAAAAAAGCGTCTCGATAATTATCGAGACGCTTTCAACAAACCTAACTTAGTTAATTGTAATAATTGTTTAACCTAATTTTCTATCCCCACAAAAAATATAGATCAATAAATAAATTAACTATTTATATCACAAAGATAGGTGATGTATTTATTAAAAACTATGCGTAGAAACACGTATTTTTTATATTTTAGTCAACAATTATGAAACGAGCATGTTATTATTTTTCACATTCAAGGAAATGACTATTAGCGAACAGCATGTGACCGATTTAATATAATAATTTAGACACATGAATAATGAAATAAATAAAATAGGAATCTTAACCAGTGGAGGAGATTCGCCAGGCATGAATGCTGCAATACGGGCTGTAGTCCGTGCTAGTGTTTATCATAAATTAGGATGTATAGGCATTTATAGAGGTTATGAAGGGTTAATTGAAGGCGATTTTATTGAGCTAACTGCTCGTTCTGTAAAAAACTTAATAAGCCGGGGAGGCACTTTTTTAAAGTCGGCTAGGTCTGCTGAATTTAGAACTGCTGAAGGCCGTAAAAAAGCCTACAAACATTTAAAAAAATATAATATAGATGCTTTGGTGGTTATTGGTGGTGATGGTACTTTTAGAGGGGCAGCTGCTTTTAGTAAAGATTTTGATTACCCAATTATCGGGATTCCAGGAACGATCGATAATGATATAAATGGTACCGATTTTACAATTGGTTATGATACAGCATTGAATACTGTGGTCGAGGCAATCGATAAAATTAGAGATACTGCGCATTCTCATAATCGAATATTTTTAGTAGAAGTAATGGGAAGAGATGCTGGCGATTTAGCATTAAATGCGGGTGTTGGGGCAGGAGCTGAAGAAATATTAATACCTGAAGAAAATTTAGGAAGAGACAAAATAATAAACTCTTTACAAAGAAGTAAAAAAGCTGGAAAATCATCAAGTATTATTGTGGTTTCTGAAGGGGATCAAATAGGAAAGAATATTTTTAAACTTGCAAACTATATTGAAGATAGCCTTGAGGATTATGAAGTTCGAGTAACTGTTTTAGGGCATATACAACGAGGAGGGTCTCCAAGTTGTTTCGATAGAGTGTTGGCAAGTAGGTTAGGAGTTTTTGCGATTGATGCTTTAATAAAAGGAGAACAAAATGTGATGATTGGTATTAAAAATCACGATGTATTATCGGTTCCTTTTTCCGAAGCTATTAAAAAAGACACAGAAATTGATACAGAGTTAATACGAGTTTCGGATATTGTGTCGTTGTAATAGAATATGAAAAAATATTTTTTAATAATTATTACACTTTTTATTTCTGTTTTGAGTTTCGGGCAAAATTCTGAACCTGAAACAAAATCCGATAATCAAAAGCAAAGTAAAATTAGATTGACTCCTTTTTTTTCTTATGATATTAATCTTAGTTCAGATATTGAAACTGATGATTTAGATGTATATTTATTTAATTATGACAATTTTAATTATAAAATTGGGATTGATATTGAATATAAATTCAACACTCATATTTCAATAAGTTCAGGTATAAATTATTCGCAAAAAGATTTTTCATTTAATTCTAATTGCTTAGGGTGTGAACCTTTGCTGTATGATACTCAAACCAACTTACGATTTATAGAGCTTCCTTTAGTAGGTATTTACACCTATCAAGTTAATGATTTTGAGTTATTTGCTCAATTAGGAGTTATTAATCAAGTAGATGTTAATTTTGATTATTTTGATGAAAACGTTCCGCCAGATAATATAAATCGATATAATTTTAGCGGGAAAATAGGAGTAGGTGTTAGTTACCCTTTAATTAAAAAACACAGACTGTTTATTGCAACAGATTATACAAGTAGCATTACAAGTTTGTTTAAAAACTTAGATTATAAAATAAAAACCTTAGGAATTAGAATGGGAATTCAGTTCCTTTTATAGATAATAATTAAAAAAGATACCCGCCTTCGCGGGCAATAAATATGATAAAAATAGGAATAAATGGCTTTGGCCGAATTGGAAGATTAGCTTTTAGAATTGCTTCTCTTAATGATGAAATGGAAGTAGTAGCCATTAACGACTTACAAGATGTTAAACTTTTAGCATATTTATTAAAATACGATTCAGTACACGGAAGGTATCCCGGAACTATCTCAATAGAAAATGGAAATTTAGTGGTAGATGGTAAGGTGGTGAGAGTCACTTCAGAAAGAAATCCAGAAAACTTACAATGGGATGCGGTGAATGTTCAAACCGTTTTAGATTGTACAGGAATATTTAAAGATATAGATTCTGCTTCTGCACATTTAAAAGCAGGAGCAAAGAAAGTCGTGATTTCTGCTCCATCAAAAACAGCTCCTATGTTTGTAATGGGAGTAAATCATCAAGATGTTACTGCAGAAGATACTATTGTTTCTTGTGCTTCATGTACTACCAATTGTTTGGCACCCATGGCAAAAATAATTGATGACCATGTAGGAATTGAGGAAGGGCTTATGACAACGGTTCATGCAGCAACTTCTACACAGCTTACTGTGGACGGACCTAAAAAGAGTTTTAGAAAGGGAAGAAGTGCAATTAATAATATAATCCCAACTTCAACAGGTGCTGCAAAAGCAGTAACTAAAGTGATTCCCTCGTTAAAAGGGAAACTTACCGGAATGGCATTTAGAGTCCCGACAGCAGATATTTCTGTGGTAGATTTAACAGTAAAAACTAAGAAAGCAACCAGTTTAAAAGAGCTAAATTCTTATTTTAAAGAAGCAGCAAATGGAGCATACAAAGGTGTAGTGCAATATGTAGAAGATGAAGTAGTATCGCAAGATTTTGTTTCGGAAACTCATACTTGTAATTACGACTCTAAAGCTGGAATAGCCTTAAATGATAAATTTTTTAAGCTTATTGCTTGGTATGATAATGAATATGGATATTCAGCTAAATTGATAGATTTAGCGCTGTTAGTTTCAAAAATATAACAATGATTTTAATTGCCGATAGTGGTTCTACAAAATGTGATTGGGTTCTTTTAGATTCCTCTGGTGAGGTGATTTTAAGAACTACCACTTTGGGCTTGAATCCTGCGGTTTTACCTACAGAAGAATTAATTTCAATCATAAAATCTAATTCAGATTTAGCAGCAATATTTGACAAAGTAACCCTTGTAGACCTTTATGGTGCAGGCTGTGGCACGGAAACTCCAAAACAAAATTTAAAAAAGATTTTAGAGAGTTTATTCAAGAATGCTTTAGTTACAGTACAGGAGGATATGATGGCTGCGGTATATTCGGTTACTACCACACCATCGATAGTTTGCATTTTAGGTACAGGTTCAAACAGTTGTTATTTTGATGGTGAAAACGCTCATTTGGCAACCGAGTCTTTAGGCTATATAATAATGGATGAAGCCGCTGGAAATTTCTATGGAAAACAACTCATAAGAGATTATTTTTATAAGAAAATGCCTTCTGAAATTGCAACTCAATTTGAAGCGCAATTCAATGTATCTCCAGATGAAATTAAAATGAATTTGTACAAAAAGCCCAATCCGAATGCATATTTAGCCTCGTTTGCAAAATTCATTTTTACTACTCCAGATCAAGATGCTTATTTTTACAATTTGCTAAGTGTGGGAGTTTCAAAATTTATTCAAAATCATATTCTTTGTTACGAACAAGCAACCGAAGTGCCCATTCACTTTATAGGTTCTATTGCATATTTTTCTGAAGATATCATTAAAGAAAGTTTTAAAAACCATAATTTGCAATTGGGAACTATCCTTCAAAAACCAATGGAAGGGTTGATTGAATATTACAGAAAAAATAAGTTAAAATAAAGTATGAGTCTACCATCCATAAATCCAACAACTACAGAGGCCTGGAAAAAGTTAGAGCAACATTTTTCTGACCTGCCTGCCGGCAAGGCAGGAGTAAAAGAGCTTCATATGATGGATTTATTTGCTCAAGATGAAGGTAGGTCTAGCAAAATGAAAATATCGTGGAATGATTTTCAGGTAGATTTTTCAAAAAATAGAATTACAGAGGAGACCTTGTCTTTATTACTTCAATTAGCTGATGAAGTTAGTTTAAAGGAAGCGATTCAGCTTCAGTTTAGCGGGGACAAAATAAATCAGGCAGAAGATAGAGCGGTGTTACATACAGCCCTTCGTGATTTTACTTCTATGAAACCAGAAGTAAAACGATCTTTAAAAAAGATGAAGAAGTTTTCCGAAGCCATCATCAAAGGAAAATGGAAAGGGTATTCTGGAAAATCAATAACCGATGTGGTAAATATTGGTATTGGTGGGAGTGACCTCGGTCCAAAAATGGTAACCGATTCACTTTCATATTATAAGAATCATTTAAAAATGCATTATGTTTCTAATGTGGATGGAGATCATATTTCAGAAACGTTAAAAAATTTAGATAGAGAAACTACTTTGTTTATTGTGGTTTCAAAAAGTTTTACCACGCAGGAAACAATTGCCAACGCAACAACAATTAAGGAATGGTTTTTAAAAGAAGCCACGCAGTTAGATATTGAAAAACACTTTGCTGCGGTTTCTTCAAATCTAAATGCTGCTACCCATTTTGGTATTTCAGAAGATAATATTTTCCCAATGTGGGATTGGGTTGGAGGCAGGTTTTCTTTATGGAGTGCAGTTGGTTTATCCATTTGTTGTTCTGTTGGGTATTCTAATTTTGAGGAATTATTAAAGGGTGCTCATGAAATGGATTTTCATTTTAAAGATTCAGATTTTTCAGAAAATATCCCTGTGGTTTTAGCCTTGCTTTCTATTTGGTATAATAATTTTTATAAGTGTGAAACCGAAGCGGTAATTCCCTACACACAATATTTAGAAAAGTTTGTACCTTATCTTCAGCAAGCTGTGATGGAAAGTAATGGTAAAGAAGTAGATAGAAATGGAAACCTTATTGATTACCAAACAGGAACTATTGTTTGGGGAAATGTAGGAACCAATGCACAACATGCATTTTTTCAGTTATTACATCAAGGAACAAAAATGATTCCGATAGATTTTATAGGTTTTTCTGAATCTTTACACGGAAACCAAAAACATCATTCTTTATTAATGGCAAATTTCTTCGCCCAATCTGAAGCTTTATTACAAGGGACTTATAAAGAAGAAGTAACCAATAATTTCAAATCATTTATAGGGAATAAACCTTCCAACACTATTCTAATAAAAAAATTGACCCCTAAGTCTTTAGGGAGTTTGATTGCCATGTACGAGCATAAACTTTTTGTACAAGGTATTATCTGGAATATTTTTAGCTATGATCAATGGGGAGTGGAATTGGGTAAAAAACTAGCTAAGGATTCTCTAATATCTATTAATCTTAATAGTACAAATTAAAATAAATTTTCTCTTTTATTATTTGTTAATATTTATTGATACTCTTTTAGAGAACTGCATTAATTTCATTATTTTTTTAATATTTTCGCACCTTTAATATTAAAAAACAAATTAAAATGAAAAGAAGTACCCTATTAATTATAGTTTCTGTATTGTTTTCAATCAGTAGCTTGTTTGCACAAACTAATGCAGAACAACAAGCGATTATTGCAAATTACGATTTAGAAGCATTAAGCAGATTAGAATCTGAATATGAATCAGCATTCACACAAGAAAGACAAAGAGCATTAGAACTTGCTGCTATTTATGGTTGGGAAGAAGTAATTGAAATGCCAAATGGAGGTATAGCTGCTTTAGTAGGAGTCCATCCAAATGGAAACCCAAAATATTATGTAACTCATAATAGAGAAGGAGGAAAGACTACAAGAGCAAATAAAGTGCATTCAGGAGGTGGAGCAGGATTGAACCTTAATGGTGAAAATATGAATATTGGAGAATGGGATGGAGGACGAGTTCGTGCTTCGCATCCATTGGTTCAGGGTAGAGTAACTCAAGTAGATGACCCAGCTGGGTATAGTGATCATTCAATTCATGTTGCAGGAACTTTAATTGGTACAGGTGATGTAGTTGGTGGAGCAGCAAAAGGTATGGCGCCAGTAGCAGAATTGTTGGCTTATGATTTTTATAGTGACTCCAGCGAAATGGTTGCAGCAGCAGCTAACGGGATGTTAGTGTCTAACCATTCTTATGGTAATAACATTAATAATATGGCTTTATGGCAATTAGGATTTTATGATTATAGTGCTAGAGGAGTTGATAATATAACTTATAATGCTCCCTATTATTTATCGGTTTGGTCTGCAGGTAATGACAGACAATCTGGTGTTAATACTGGAGATGGCGGTTATGATTATCTAACCGATAGAGGAACTTCTAAAAACAGCTTAGTAGTTGCTGCTACTATAGAAGTAATAAATTATACAGGCCCTGGTAGTGTTTATATGTCTTCTTTTAGTAGTTGGGGACCTACAGATGATGGAAGAATTAAACCAGATATTTCTGCCAAAGGTGTAGCTATGTATTCATCTGTGGGAACTTCAGGTTATGCTAACTATAACGGAACATCTATGGCATCTCCAAATGTTGCTGGAAGTATTCTATTATTGCAACAGCATTATAATGATGTAAAAGGAGAGTTTATGTTAAGCTCAACTCTTCGTGGATTAGCTTTACATACAGCAGATGAAACAGGAACAAGCCCAGGTCCAGACTATAGATTTGGTTGGGGATTGTTAAATATTGAAAAAGCGGCTGCTGTTATTACAAATGAAGGAGTATCCTCAATTATAAAAGAAGAACAATTAGAGAATGGAGAAGTTTATACTTTATCTGTACAATCTAATGGAGTTGATGATTTAGTGGCTTCTATCACTTGGACTGATGTGCCTGGGAATGTTTTATCAGGAGGTTCAGTAAATTTAGATAACCCTACGCCAATGTTGATAAACGATTTAGACATCAGAGTTTCTAAAGATGGGGGAGCAACTTATTACCCTTGGAAATTAGATGTAGCTAACTTTAGTGACCCAGCAACTACAGGCGATAATTTAGTTGATAATGTAGAAAAAGTAGAGCTTTCAGGTGCTTCGGGAGAATATATTATTCAGGTTTCACATAAAGGAACAGCTTTAGTAAACGATGTTCAAGTGTTTTCTTTAATTGTTACTGGAATTAATAAAGAAGAATTTACTGTTTCATCTCACAATGGTATTTTAGAAGCATGTACTACAGACGGAAGTGCTGATTTTGATATAGATTTAGGTTTTAGTGATGGATTTTCAGATACTATTAATTTTTCGGTTTCAAACTTGCCAGGAGGTACTAGTGGTAGTTTTTCTCCAGGATCACTTAATTCTGAAGGAACTACAGTTTTAACAGTAAGCGGTATAGGTAGTTTGTCTCCAAATGATTATCCAATAACAGTTACTGCTACGGGATCTTCTGAAACGATTAATACATACGTTATTTTAAGAGTTTTAAGCACTAATGCTCCAACTATTGGACTTGTTTACCCACCAGATGATGAAATAGATTTACCCGTAGTAATAGATTTTATATGGGAAGAAGGTGATAATACGGTAGATAATTATGATTTTGAATTGAGTAGGTATTCAGATTTTTCTATTATTGAAGAATCAGAAAATATAATTTTACCTCACGTATTAATTTTAGGGGTAACTGAAGGTGCAGAGTACTTTTGGAGAGTAAAAGCAAACACTATTTGTGCAGACGGAGATTTCTCTGAAGTATACAGTTTTACTGTTGCTGGCGAATTAGGTTTATCAGATCAGACTATTGAAGATTTAGTTATTTATCCTAACCCTGCTACAAACGTTTTAAATATTAATGCTGCAACACCTATTACAAATGTTGAGGTAGTAAATGTTTTAGGACAAGTTTTAGTTTCTGAAAAATCAATTTCAAATATTTCACAAATTGATGTTTCTAGATTAAGTACAGGAAATTATTTTATTAGAGTTACCTCTGAAAATAATACCAATGTATTACAGTTCTTGAAACAATAAGAATATAATTATTAATTTTAAAAACAGCCTTTATCTTTATTAGATAAAGGCTGTTTTTGTATTTATATCATTCATAAAAAATTACTATCTTCAAACTTTCAATAACTCCCTAATTTTAATAAAATGAATTTATGCTTACAAAAGTGTATGGGAGTGCTGTGTTTGGTGTGGAAGCAAATACAATAACCGTTGAGGTAAATGTAGATAAAGGGATAGGTTACCACTTGGTAGGATTGCCCGACAATGCCATTAGAGAAAGTAATTTTAGGATTGCTGCTGCACTACAAAATAACGGTTACAAAATACCCGGCAAAAAATTAATCCTCAATATGTCTCCCGCAGATATGCGAAAGGAAGGCTCTGCATATGACCTAACGTTGGCTATGGGAATTTTAGTGGCTACAGAACAGATTGAAGAAAAGAATCCGTTGAGCGATTATATTATAATGGGCGAGCTTTCTTTAGACGGAAGTCTACAGCCTATTCGGGGAGCTTTACCAATTTCAATTAAAGCAAACGAAGAAGGTTTTAAAGGCTTTATTTTGCCTGAAGTAAATGCAAAAGAAGCAGCCATCGTTGAAGGAATTAAAGTCTACGGTGTTAAAAGCATCAAAGAAGTAATCGATTTTTTTAATGAAGAAGTTCCTTTAGAAGAAACCATCGTTGATATTGAAGCTGAATTCTACAATCATTTAGAAACCCCAGAATTCGATTTTGCAGATGTAAAAGGACAAGAATCCATCAAGCGTTGTATGGAGATTGCAGCAGCTGGTGGACATAATATTATCCTCATAGGACCACCAGGTTCTGGAAAAACGATGTTGGCAAAACGGCTACCAAGTATTCTGCCACCAATGACATTAGGCGAAGCTTTAGAAACCACAAAAATTCATAGTGTTGCAGGACGAACGATGAAGAAGGGAGGAATTATGAGTTCTCGACCATTTAGAAGTCCCCATCATACAATTTCGGACGTAGCGCTCGTTGGCGGCGGAGCCTACCCACAACCTGGAGAAATATCCCTTTCCCACAACGGAGTCTTGTTTTTAGACGAATTACCCGAATTTAAACGAGGAGTTTTAGAAGTAATGCGCCAGCCTTTAGAAGATAGGGAAGTAACTATTTCACGAGCGAAATTTACAGTGACTTATCCTTCCAGTTTTATGTTGGTGGCGAGTATGAATCCGAGTCCGAGTGGTTACTTTAACGATCCCGATGCGCCTATGACTTCTTCTCCAGCAGAGATGCAACGCTATTTAGGGAAGGTTTCAGGGCCCTTATTAGACCGTATCGATATTCATATAGAAGTAACGCCAGTTCCTTTTGAAAAATTGAGTGAAGAACGTAGAGGAGAAGAGAGTAATGTAATTAGAGAACGCGTTACCAAATCAAGAAAAATACAATCAGAAAGATTTTCAGATTCAGAAAGTGTGCATTATAATGCCCAGATGGGAGTGAAGCAAATTAGAGAATTTTGTAAGTTGGAAAAAGCTTCCTTAGATCTATTAAAAACAGCAATGGAACGCTTAAATCTTTCAGCCAGAGCTTACGATAGAATATTAAAAGTTTCACGTACGATAGCTGATTTAGAAGCTTCGGAGAACATTACTGGAGATCATATTTCAGAAGCCATTCAGTATAGAAGTTTAGATCGTGATGGCTGGTTTGGTTAGTACACTGAGTGATTCCGATTTTTCTTGGAATTGTATCGAAGTGTGGATAGAGAAGGTTGGTTTGGGTGATTGTTAATAGATCTTCATTCCTTCCATCGTTAGGAACGTTGGGTACAATCCTCGCAACTATTTAAGGCCACTGAGTGATTATTGACGGCAGAAAATAATCGTATCGAAGTACCGTCTTATATTTCATTTAACAAATCCTTAAGTTTTTTTCAGAAATGCCTATCGTATCTTTATAGCTTATACTAAAATCCAATCAAAATGTTTAAACTATCACTAAAACTTACGATGGTAACTTTCGTTGCCTTTTCATTATTTATGAGCTCTTGTAAAGATTCTTCAGAAGCAACTCCAGAAGTTGCAGACACCAAACTTTCTATAGAGTTTGAAAAATACCAATTAGCCAACGGCCTCGATGTAGTATTGCATCAAGATAAAAGTGATCCAATTGTATCATTGGCAATTCAGTATGGTGTAGGGTCTAACAGAGAAAAAGTGGGAAGAACAGGATTCGCACACTTATTTGAGCATATGTTGTTTCAGGAATCTGAACACGTTCCACAAGATCAATTCTTTAAAAAAGTGCAAGATGTTGGAGGAACCCTAAACGGAGGAACCTGGAAAGATGGAACCATCTATTATGAAATTGTACCTAACAATGCTCTAGAAACTGTAATGTGGTTGGAGAGTGACCGTATGGGATTCTTGATAAATACGGTAACAGAATCTGCTTTTTACAATCAGCAAGAAGTGGTTCAGAATGAGAAAAGACAACGGGTAGATAACAATCCTTACGGGCATACCGGCTGGGTGATTGATAAAAATTTATATCCAGAAGGACATCCTTATAACTGGCAAGTAATTGGGGAATTAATAGATCTTCAAAATGCAACGGTGGAAGATGTTAAAGAATTTTACAACCAGTATTATGGACCCAACAATGCGACTTTAGTATTGGCAGGTGATTTTAATACAGAAGAAGCCAAAGCCTTAATTGAAAAATATTTTGGAGAGATTAAACCTCGTCAAGAAGTTGACAAGTTAGAACCTCAACCCGTTACACTTTCTGAAACAAAACGATTATTCCACGAGGATAATTTTGCTACAGCACCACAGTTAAATATGGTGTGGCCAACACTTCAGCAATACACAGAGGATGCATATGCATTGGATTTTTTAGCTGAAATACTTTCCAGCGGAAAAAAAGCTCCTTTGTATAAGGTATTGGTAAAAGAAAAAGATTTAACGTCTAGAACCACAGCTTATAATTATTCTCAAGAATTGGCAGGGGCGTTTCGTATTATCATTACAGCAAATAATGGAGTGAATTTAAACGATGTTGAAAAAGGGATTTTTGAAGCTTTTGCAATGTTTGAAAAAGAAGGAGCAACCGATAGAGATATTGAAAGAATAAAAGCAGGACTGGAAACTAATTTTTATAATGGGATAGGAAGTGTTTTAGGAAAATCTTTTCAACTTGCACAATACAATGTATTTGCGGGTGATCCAGGTTTTATCACGACAGATATTGAAAATATAAAAAAGGTAACCAAAGAAGACGTAATGCGTGTGTACAACACCTATATAAAAGACAAGCATTATGTAATGACGAGCTTTGTTCCTAAAGGAGAGCTAGCTTTAATCACAGATAACTCTATCAAGGCACCAGTAGTGGAAGAGGAGATAAAAGACAATATTGCTAAAACGGTAGAAGATTCAGATGAGGAGATTGCTGAAACACCTTCTAATTTTGATAGAAATATTGAACCTGCTCAAGGTCCAACTCCAAAGTTAAATATTCCAACTTCTTGGACAGCGACATTAGACAACGGAATAAAAGTTTACGGAATTGAACAAAACGAAATTCCAACAGTAAACTTTAGTTTGGTGATTGAGGGAGGACATTTATTAGATGATATGAATAATAACGGTGTGGCAAACTTAATGACAGATATTATGATGGAAGGGACCGTAAACAAAACACCTCAAGAATTAGAAGAAGAAATTGAGTTATTAGGAGCTAGTATTAATATGTACACAACTCAGGAATCGATTGTTATTAGAGGAAATACATTGGTTAGAAATTTTGATAAGACAATGGCATTGGTTGAAGAGATTTTGTTAGAGCCTAGATGGGACGAAGAAGAATCAGGGCAGAATCATACTTTAACATTCAAGATTTTGAGCAGGTAATCATTGTTCCAAGCAGCTTTAAGTCTTTTACCTTGAATGCCTTGCTTTTCAGTTTTTTCATTTTTCATCAGGTTTA
>Ga0164313_10002131_pt1 | contig 17747 bp, 14 predicted proteins | sample GuaBasSedimGuay4_FD_113735 | JGI IMG/M metagenome (GOLD analysis project Ga0164313, IMG submission 113735) | Subseafloor sediment microbial communities from Guaymas Basin, Gulf of California, Mexico - Guay4, Core 4569-4, 0-3 cm | ecosystem: Environmental > Aquatic > Marine > Hydrothermal vents...
CGCGTTCGCGCTCGATGCAACCGCGTACGAAGGCTCGTGGCAGATCTATCTAGCGATGTTCCCCAACATCCGCGCGATGTATCGGTTCGCAACCCTACGGATGTGGATGACCGCGGAAGAAAAGGCACGTGCCGCTCGTCAACTACTACGGCGCTACCCTCGCGCGCGCGCAAATGCCTTAGTCGGCCTCGCCGATGCTGATGTCGACCATCAGGTCACCGGCGATCGCCTCGAGGCTTTCTCGAAGCTGATCGAGGTCTAGCGTCCTCGGCGCCCGAAGCCTGGCCGTCGCCTTGAACAAAGTGTCGCCGGACCACGGCGCCCCATCGCATTCGGTATTGAGCTCCTCGACGTTGACACCGCGGGCCGCAAGCGCCTCCGAGATCTTGTGAACGATCCCTGGGCGGTCACTGCCGATGAGCTCGAGCGCAATCACATGTCCCTCTTCGACCGCTTCCTCGACGCCGCGCTCAATCACCACACGAAGGCCGTCCGACCGCAGCGCCTCCAACGCCTCCGACAGCTCATCCACGCTCGCAGCGGGCACACTCACGCGAAGAATTCCCGCAAACTCACCCGCCAATCGAGACATCCGGCTCTCGACCCAACTCCCCCCGTGCTCCTCGACGACAGCCGACACCGACTCGACCAACCCCGGCCGATCCTTCCCAATCACAGTAACGACAAGCGACTCCATAGGGGACAGGCTCCATACCCGTAATCGCCCGACATTCCAAGGCTTTTCAGGCAAAGATCCCAGCGACTCGCCAACGCGTTGCGATCTTTGCCTGAGAAGCAGCTAGATCTCGGGCAGTTAGGACCCTAGAGCGTGTCCCCATGTTTGCGAAGCGTACGCAGGAGGTGGAACCGTTCCTTGCGATGGAGGTGATGGAGCGGGGGATGGCCATGGCACGAGCCGGGACATCGATCGTTCAGCTTGGCGTCGGGGAGCCAAACTTCGACGCGCCGCCGGCTGCTGTTCAGGCTGCGGTCGATTCATTGGTGTCGGGTGAGACGCACTACACCGACAGCCGCGGGCTATTCACGCTGCGTGAAGCGATCGCGCAGGACTGCGAGAAACGCCGTGGGGTTGCGGTGGATCCAGACCAGGTCGTAGTCACTAGTGGAACTTCGCCTGCAATCTTATTGTGCTTGAACCTGCTGGTCGACCCAGGCGACGAGGTGATCCTCGCGACACCGCACTACCCTTGTTACCCGAACATGATCGCGGTGTGCGGAGGCAAGCCGATTCTCGTGCCAACGTCCCCCCAGGACGGCTTCGTCATGGACGTCGCGAAGGTGCGCGCTGCGATCACATCGAGGACGCGCGCGATCTTTCTCGCATCACCCGCGAATCCGACGGGCGCCGTCCAACCCAAGGAAGTGGTGGAGGAGCTCAGCGACCTCGGCATCCCAATCCTCTCTGACGAAATCTACGACGGGCTCACCTATGACGGAGCGACGGTGACCTCCCCCCTGTGCTTCACCGGAAACTGCTACGTGCTCGACGGGTTCTCGAAGCGCTACGCGATGACGGGCTTCCGCTTGGGCTACCTCATCGCCCCGGAAATTGCGATGCGACCTTTGCAAAGCTTGATGCAGAGCTTTTTCATCTCAACGTCGCAGTTCGTGCAGCAAGCGGGCATCTCAGCGCTGGCCCACGGCGCCGAGCACGTCGAACACATGCGCCGGCAGTACGCCATCCGTAGGCGCATCCTCGTCGACGGACTGCGAGATATGGGGCTCTCGATCCCGATCGACCCACCTGGCGCGTTCTACGTATTGGTCGACATGCGCCACTTCGAGCGCGACTCGCTACCGCTCTGCTTCGACATTCTCGATAAGGCCCACGTGGCGCTAGGCCCCGGACGCGACTTTGGAGAAGCCGCCGAAGGCTTCGTCCGCTTCAGCTTTGCGACATCGCGCGAGGAGATCGAAGAAGGCTTGCGCCGGTTGGCTCGGGCCCTCCCCGAGCTCTGACGATCAGTCGGCGTCGCCGAGCAGCGCGAGGAGCGCCGCTTCATCGATGATTGTAACGCCAAGCGACTGCGCCTTGTCGTGCTTGCTTCCGGGGTCGTCTCCAGCAACGACATAGTGCGTCTTCTTCGACACCGACCCCGACACCTTGCCCCCCGCCGCCTTGACGCGCTTGGTCATCTCAGTGCGCGTTAGCGTGGGCAACGTCCCGGTCAGCACGAAGGTCTTGCCGGCGACGTCAGCAACCTCGCGGACATCGGCCGCTCTGACACGGAGGCTCACCCCAACGTCGGCCAGGCCGGCAAACACCTCACGGACGGCCGGGGAATCTAGCTCGTGGAAGATACTGTCGGCGCTCTTGCGCGCGAGCCCCTCGATCGCACCGCGCTCGGAAGATTTGGCGGGTGCCACGGTCTCAACAGCCTCTTCATCCTCTGCCACGTATCGAGCTGCAAACTCCAGCAACGCATCGGCCGTCTTGAAATAGGCGGCCAGGTCCTCGGCCATCGTCTCACCAACGTGGCGAACAGCCAGTCCGTTCAACACGCGCCCGAGGCCCCGTCCCTTCGCTTCCTCGAGACCGGCTTTGACGCGCTCGGCGCTCTTGTGGCCCATGCGGTCCAGCCCCGCGAGCGCATCCACCTCGAGGCGAAACAGATCGTCCGGCGAACGCACGCCGAGCTTGTCCACCACCTGGTCGACGAGGACCTCGCCCATCCCATCAATGTCCATGGCTTGCCGGCTCGCAAAATGACGAAGCCGCTCCCGCACCTGGTCCGGGCATGTGGGGTTGGGACAGTAGACGAAGATCTCCTCGCTCACCGCCTCCGTGCCGCAGGTTGGGCACGCATGCGGCACCACGAACCGCTTCGCGCCGCGCTTTCGTTTGCTCTTGTCGACCTCGACAACCTGAGGAATGATCTCGCCGGCCTTTTCGACCAGCACCGTATCCCCAACGCGGATGTCCTTGCGCTCGAGCTCGACGAAGTTGTGTAGCGACGCGCGGCTCACGGTCGTCCCGGACACGAACACCGGCTCTAGAATGGCGACCGGCGTCAACTTACCCGATTTGCCGACAGACACTTCGATGTCGAGAAGCCGGGTAGGCTTGCGCTCCGGCGGAAACTTGTACGCAATGCCCCAGTGCGGGTGATGCCCCGTCGCGCCGAGTCGCGCATACAAGCCAAGGTCGTCGAGCTTGATCACCATTCCATCGATGTCGTAGTCCAACGTTTCTCGCCGGGCTTGGTAGTCTTCGCAATGCTGGAGCGCCTTCTCTTCAGAGACGGTTTGGAAGACTTCGCTCAGGTACACCTCGGCGCCGCGGTCCGACAGCCACTGCAGTGTCTCGTATTGCGTCGATGGGAGCTTCACACCTTCGTCCCATGCAATCTGATAGAAGAACGCCCGAATCCCAGTCTCGTCGAGGCCCGCCGGGTCCTTGCGCTTCATCATGCCCGCACAACCGTTGCGGGGGTTGATCAACGGCTTTTCGAGCGTCGCGTTGAACCGCGCAAACTCGGTGAGCGGCCAGTACAGCTCGCCACGGATCTCGAGCTCCCCTTTACCCGACCCCTTCAGCTTTGTTGGCACAGTGCCGAGCTGAGTCACCTGCTTCGTAATCACGTCGCCCTTGCGCCCATCGCCCCGGGTCACCGCGCTGCGCAGCACACCGTCGGCGTAGAGGAGCGACACCGAAATCCCGTCGACCTTCGGCTCGACGATGATCGGCAGCTCCTCGACCTCGAGCTCTTTTCGCCGCCGGCGAAACCAGGCGGATAGTTGATCGGACAGCGGCATCGGCTCGCCACTGCTGTCACGCCGATTCGGTGACAGCTTCTCGAGCGAAAGCATGGGAACGCGGTGCTCCACTGTCTCGAACCCGGCGGTGTGATCCTGCCCCGGTTGCAAGTCGAGCCGTTCAGCCGCGTCGAGCCCCAGCTGCCCCGCGAGCTCCTGATACCGATCGACCAGATCATCGAACGCACCATCGGTGATCTCCGGCGCCCCCGCCCGATACGCCGCCTCGTGATAGCGAATCTGCTGGGTGAGTTGCTCCAGCTCGACTTCCAACCGCGCCCGACCACCCATCCCCCAAACCTTGCCAGAATTAACCCTTTCTAAAAGGGGACAGTCCCCTTTTTGGAGGGCCTAATTGTCGTCTTTTTGGGTGATGTTGTGACAATGGGGTTCGGCTAGGGCAGCTTGTTTAGTTGGGGATGAACGACGAAGGGCAGCGTCCCGAAGGCCTCGGGGAACGATCGAAGGCTCGGTACGAGCGCGAGCGCGATGAGCAAACGCGCCTGCGCTCGCTTGGCGCCTTGTCACACATGCTGCCGGTCATGTCCTTCATCTACGCCGCGGCTGCCGTTCTGTTCCTGCTGGCGCCGCCGTTCACGCCCAACACGCCCCATGTCTTCATTTGCGCGATCGCCTCTGCGCTCGGGCTTCTGGTGTGGGCGGGTATGCGCGTCGACGACCCTCGCTTCGACACGCCGATCTCGATCGCAACTATCTCGATCGCCGCAGGCATGGGGCTCACGATGTTTGCTGTCAGCGGCGCGATTAGCAACACCACCACACTTGCGATCTCGGTCGTGGCTGCGGGCGCGTTGCTCTATCGCTTGTCGATGTTTGCCGTGATGGTCGGCGTGGTCTTCATAGGCTGGGTGCACCTCGCATACGGCTATGCGAGCGGCCCATACGTCCTTGGGATGTTCCATCTCTGGGCGGCGACTGTCGTCGGCGCCCTGGTCCTGTGGTCGCGCCGGCAACTCATGTTTCGACTCCACGAGGAAGCCCAGGAGGCAGACGCCATGCGCCGCCTCGCAACTGAGCAGGCTCACACAGTGGGCCGCGCGCGCGATGCTGCGTTGGCGTCCGCGCAAGCCAAGGGGCAGTTCCTGGCAAACGTGAGCCACGAAGTCCGCACACCACTCAACGGAATCCTCGGTCTACTGCAATTGATAGACCCCGCAGCGCTGCCGAGGCCGCAAGATGAGTACCTGCGCGAAGTCCAAAAGTCCGGGCGCTCTCTCCTCGCGATCGTCAACGATTTGCTCGACCTTTCGAAAATCGAGGCGGGAGAGATGCGCCTCGAATCCGTCGCCTTCGACATCATCTCGATGACCGAAGAGATCGGCATGAATTACGCATCGTCCGCCCACGCCAAGGGCATCGAGCTCGTCACTCAAATCGATCCGGGCGTACCATCCGAGGTGTGCGGCGACCCGCTCCGCCTTCGGCAAGTGATCTCCAACCTCGTCAACAACGCGCTAAAGTTCACCAAGGAAGGCGAAGTCATCGTGGGGCTTCGGGTGCGCAATCGAGGCCCGTGGCACATCGACCTCGAGGTTCGGGTCTCCGACACCGGCCTCGGCGTGTCACAGGAGCAGGCCGAAGGCATCTTCCGCCCGTTCTCACAAGCAGACGCGTCCACGACCCGCAAGTACGGCGGCACCGGCCTCGGGCTCCCCATCTGCCGGCAGCTCGTCGAATTGATGGGTGGCGACCTTCAGCTGCGAAGCACCCTCGGAAGCGGCAGCACGTTCTTCTTCGAGGCGCGCTTCGAGCTCGAGGAGAGGCTGAGCGGGGAGCTCAAGGCGGTCACCGAGGCACTTGCAGGCATGAAAGTGCTGGTCCTCGAGAGTAACAGTCGAGCGCGCGAAACGCTGTGCGCACAGCTCCGATCGTGGGATATGCAAGCGTGGCCGACGACGACTTTTGATGGCGCACTCAGGATGTTTCGGGGATCACCGCGTCCAAGTGTTGGCCTGATCGACCTGCGCAGTCTCGGCAGGGATTGGCGAAGACGGGCTCTCGAGCTGAACGAGGCGGCTGTCGCATGCGGGGGCTCCGTCGTTGCGATCTGCTCTCACCGGCACGAAATCAGCGAATTGCTCGCCGCTGGAATCCGGGTGCACGTGGAGAAGCCGCTTCGGCGAGTCAAGATCATCGCGGCCCTCCTCGAAACGCTCAACCGCGCGGGATCGCCGCGAGACCTTCAGAACGACATCAACCGCCCTTCTCTGCCTGCTCCTCCGCCGCAGGAGCTCCGGTCCAACGGCATGAAGATCCTCGTGGCTGAAGACAACGAGGTCAATCTGATGGTCGTTCATGCGCACCTCAAAGCCCTCGGGTACGAAGTCGACGCCGTGAACGACGGTGTGGCCGCACTCGACGCACTGAAGGAAGGGCATCGCTACGCCGCCGTCATCATGGACGGACAGATGCCCAACATGGATGGCTATCAAGCCACCCGAACGCAAAGAGTACGCGAATCCGAGTCCGGTCAAAGACGCGTGCCCATCATCGCGCTCACCGCGCACGCGATGACCGGAGACCGCAGCACGGCGTTTGCCGCCGGAATGGATGACTACCTGTCGAAGCCGTTCACCCAGAAGCAGCTCCAGAAAGCTCTCATACGCTGGGCCGCACGGCCGTCCGCAAGCGCGTCCGAGTTCCCACCCGATGCGCTCGACACCACGATTACGTCCCAGCTCTTGGAGCTCGAAGAGGAAGAGCCGGGGTTTGTTTGCGACGTCATCGAGAGCTTCTTCCGGACGGCCGAGGAGAGCATCGCCCGCATGAAGGCGGCTATCGAGCAGGGTGACGTCAAGACGCTGCGCTCGGCCGCCCACATGGTTCGGGGCAGCAGTCAGCAGCTCGGAGCTCGCCGGCTCGGGGCAACCTGCTTCAAGCTGGAAAGCCTCGAAGGGCTCGAGGACGCCGGCTCGATCGTGAGCGACTTGGAACGCGAGCTCGAAGGCGCGCGCGAAGCGCTGACAGGTCTCGCCGAACGCGCACTCGACGCAGCGTCCTAACGGGCGTCAGTTGCCTTGCGCACCGGCAAGTCGCGACGCGTCGACGATCCAACTATCCCGAATCGTCTGCGCTGGAACACCCTCGGCGTGCTCGACGATCCACTCGACGTCCGACCCATCGAAGCGCGCAATCTGATGGAAGTGGTAGATGCCCAGTCGGTTCAACGTGCGTTCGAGGCTCGGGTCGACGCCCTCGAGCCGCTGAAGATCGTCGCGCGGACCGAACGGCTGCACCATGACCCAGGCAGGCGGTCGCGATTCGCCACTCGTCTTCGCCTCGAGCTCGACCTCGCGGACTCGGCCTTTCAGCAGCTCGATGTCATCGAGCATCCGTTCGTGAATCCCATGCAGCACCTCGAGCTCAGTCCGCAAACGCTCGCCCCGCGTCTCCGCCTGCCGCAATGCGACCTGCGCTTCGTCACGCTCTTCGACCGCGATCCGAAGCTCGCGTCTCAGATCTTCCGCGGACTCGCGTGAAGTCGGCCGTGCCTCGAGGTCGATTGCGGACAATCGCGCATTCGCCTCTTGCATCGTGCGGTTGTGGGCGTCCAACGTCGCGGTGAGCTGCCGCTTGGAACGCTGCAGCGTGTCGCGCTTGTCGTTTGAAAGGGAGAGCTCCTTGTGAAGCCCTTGGATGCGTTGGTCCCGGGTGATGATGTCACCTCGCGCTTCTTCGAGCTCGTACCCGAGTGTCTTGGCGCGCACCGGCGCGACCAGACGCCCCCAGAAAAACTGGCCGAGCCACAAGAACACGCCACCAAACACAGCCGCAATCAGCAAGGCGCCGATCATTTGCAGCACGAGATACGTCACGTCTCACCTCCCCCAAGGCCGTCTTCACCTGCAACGAGCATGTTCGCGTGTACGGCGCGTACGCCACGAACCATGCTCACGATTCGCTCTGCGCGCTGCGCCTCCGACACGGACGGCACCTCGCCACGAAGCTCGACGTCCCGCCCATCGACCACGGGGATCACCTCTGAGAAACCAGTGCGTTCGAGCACGGCGGTCACACGCGTGGCGACGTCCCACTCGATTTGATGGCGAGCGGGACTGAGACAGGACACCCAGACGACATAGCTAAGGAAGCCTGCCGACACCGTTCCAAAGACTGCCTTCTTCCACATTGGTCGGTTTGCCTACGAGTGGCATTGAACCCGATTTGTCGAAGAAAAGCTATGTTCTGGCGCGGCGTCAACCGGCAACGGGCGAGGCAGCGCACAAATCACGGGGGGGCATCGCCCGATCGGGTGCTCCACACGCAGCTCAAGACCCAAAGATGTGCCGCTCCACGATCTGGAAGAGGCGCTCCTGGCGATCATCCGCCCATGTGTAGAGCGCGACAGACGGCGCGGTGAACGTGACGGCGCGCAGATCGATCGTGTTCGCCCATCGGAGCGCCTGACGGCGTTCGTGGGCGTTGGCCCGGCGTTGGATTCGCGCCAGTGTCATGTGCGGAAGCGGTGGGCGTGTGTCCTTCGGGGCTCCGGCTGCGCGTAACAGAGGCTCCCGGGCCTCGGCGATCATCTCGGCGAGCGGAGCCCGCCCATCAGCGACCATGGCGCAGAGTGCCGAGGGCTTTGCGCGGTGGCCGAGCGGCTCGATACCGCCAAACGATCCCGTTACCCCGCGAAACGAAGGGAAGTCGCTGACCAGATCCCAGGCTCTGCGCGCGTCTGACTCTCCCACCGAGCCGAGAAAGCCGAGTGTGACGTGGCGGTCCGAGGCAGCGAAAATACGTACACGCGGCGGCGGCTCGGGATGCAGCCGCAGCCCATCTACTTGCATCGGGAACGCGATGAACCAATTAGGGGCCACCCTGCGAGTCTAGGCTCAACCCGGACCGGCTGCGAGAGCTCATGCCCATCACCGAAGCGTTCAGCGAATCCCTCACCACTTACCCGATCTACACGTGGACCGTGCTCGGGGTTGTGGTCCTAGGCATCGTCAGCTTTTTCCTATTGATGTTCATCTCCGCGCCTTACGGCCGCCACCTGCGCCCTGGCTGGGGCCCGACGGTCAACGCGACCGCGCTGTGGGTCATCATGGAGGCGCCCTCTCCGATCGCGTTCGCAGTCGTCTACTTCATGTCGGACAACGCATTCAAACTGGTGCCACTCATCCTCCTCGGAATGTACATGGTTCACTACCTGTACCGGGCGTTCATCTACCCGTTCCGAATGCGCGGGGGACACAAGCGAAAGCCGATCGTCACTGGTCTGCTCGCGTTTGGCTTCAACACCGCCAACGGGTCGACCAATGCCTTTGCGATTACTGCGCTCGCGCCTCACCTGCTGAGCACCGAGTGGTTGACCGACCCTCGATTCGTCGTCGGCGTCATCGTCTTCGCGGCCGGGTACCTCATCAACCACCAATCGGACGCCATCCTTCGGAAGCTCCGAAAGCCAGGCGAAAGCGGCTACAAGGTCCCCCAGGGCGGGTTCTACCGCTGGCTCTCGAGCCCCAACTACTTCGGCGAGATTATCGAATGGACGGGGTTCGCGCTTGCCGCATGGACGGTGCCCGCCTGGGTGTTCGCTTGGTTCACGGCCACAAACCTCGTTCCGCGTGCGTTTTCCAACCACCGCTGGTACCGAGAGCACTTCAGCGAATACCCAAAAAAACGGCGCGCCATCATCCCGCACATCCTCTAGTCCGTAGACTTGCGTCCCCGCCCCGATTGACGCGACAATGTGCAGCCAGGGGCGCACATCGTCGGGGAGGGATGCACGGTGGCCGACAAAGATTCGAGCTCGCGTAAAGAACCGTCCGACCTGTTCAAGGTCGAGGACGCCACTCCTTCGATCGCACCGGTCGACAGAATCGTCCTTCCGCCGGAAGAAGCGCTCAAGCGACGCATCCGGCGCTTCATCGCGGCGGGCATTGCCGCGCTGACCTTTTTCTTCATCGGACACCTTGTCCTCGGGTGGATTCACGCGGCGCGTCTCGCGTCGGCGCTCGACGAGGTCATCAACGACGGCAGCCCGAACACCATCGACAGCGCGCTCGGCCTTCTCCGAGACGACCCCAACGACTCCATCCGGATGCGACTGCTCGCAACGGCTGCGCTCGGAGGCGACCATCAGAAACTGTTGGACGCAGAAGCACTTCTGTCGGAGTCACCCCAGCAAAATGACCCCGACCAGCGAATCGCCAGAGTGTACGCCTTCCTTGCAGAAGGAGACGCGCGTGCTGCGCATGCCGAGGCGGAGAGGCCCGCAAAGTACTCGGATCAAACCGATGCGTTCCTTCGCGGACGAGCGCTTACCGCCGTTGCGCGCGGCCAATGGCAGCAGGCGCTTCCCGACGCCCAGCAGGCAGTCGAGTCGCGGCCCGGCGCACCGGAACCGATCGCCTTACTCGGCCGCATCACCGCGAAAACCGAAAGTCCGGCAGCGGCCCTCGTCATCCTCGACCAGGCGACCGTGCAAACCGCTGCAACGAAGATCGCCCGCGCGCGAATCGTCGGCCTTCAACAGGGCAATGCAGACGAAGCGCTCGCACTAGTCAACCAGGTGCGAGAGGACCGTAACGCGTCCGTCGTGCAAAAAGCCTGGGCTGAGTTGATCACCGGCGTGCTTGCGTACCGCAGAGGTGCCATCGGCGCAGCGTACGAACACGCACAAGCCGCAGCAGAGCCCGAGCTTCGTGTCGACGAACCATTGCTCATCGGGACCGCACAACTTTTTCTCGCGCTTGGGCGAGTGGGAGAAGCGAAGGCGCTGCTCAAGCGATTGTCGGGAGGGCCTTCGGCCGACTTGTTTACCCGCGCACACGTGATCGCGTGGTGGTACGCGCAGACGGGCGACATGCGAGCCGGGCTCGCCACGTTGAGCGGAGCCGGTTTTGGGCCTGAAAAAGCGGCAGAACCTGCCTTTCGCGCTTTGGTCCTCGCGGAGTTGCTAAGCGGCTCCACGCGGGCAAGGGAGCGCGACCGGGCGCTCTCGCTCTACGAAGGCGCGGCGAGCGACGCGCACTGGGGTGTCGCAGCTTCGGAAGCGCTCGCCAATGTATTGCTCGAAGGGGGACGCACCGAGGAGGCCGTCGCCGTGTTGCGGACCGCACTCGGGGCGACGCCAAATCATCTCGCGCTGGTGGATGCGGCAGCTCAGGCCTACATTAGCGGTGGCCGACTTGCAGACTCCGAGCAGGTGACGTCCGCTGCACTCGCCGTGTTCGACGACGAGGGTTGGGCGCACGGAAGTCACGCGCGTGTCCTGCTGGCAAAGGGTGAGCCGGCGAAGGCCGTCGGTGAGCTGGATCGTGCCGTCGAGCTGAGTCCGGGCGATGCCAGCTTGTATGCACTCCGTGGCGATGCGGCGCGTGAAGTGGGATCGACCGAAGAGGCGAAGACTAGCTATGAGAAGGCGCTGCAACTCGACCCCGGTCAGGCGCGCGCGCTGTCCGGGTTCGTGGCACTGCTGATCGACCTGGGCGACTTTGCTCGCGCGGCCGAGCTCATCGACCAGATGGACGCAGCAAAGGTACGCGACCTGCGGGCGGACGAGCAGCGTGTGCGCTTCCTCGTACGGACCGGCGCGGGGCAGAGCGGGGTCACCACGATGCGAAATGCCGTCGGGCGGCACAAGAGCAACGCAGCGCTGCGACTCGCGGGCGCGCGCGTGTACCTCCAAGCTGAAGACTACACGCGCGCCGGCAGCTATTTTCTGCAGTCCAGACGCAACGGAGCAGACGCTAGGCTTGCCGAAACGGCCCTCGCCCTTGCGCAGATCTACGGCCGTCGAAAGCTGGGCGCGGAGCACTCGATCGAGCGCGCAGTCGAAGCCGCGAACGCCGAGGGCAGTCCTTTGAAAGCGGGGCCGCAAGTTCAGGTATGGGAGCTGATCGTCAAAGCACGGCTCGCGCTTGCCGATGAGAAACGAGGATTGGCGGTGCGCTACGGAAAGCAGGCCGCAGGGCTCATGCCGGACGACGCCGACGTGCATCTTCTGCAGGCCGACATCGAAGAAGATCGCGAGCGCTCACCCGAGCGACCGTTGCGGAAAGCCGCGAACGCACCCGTGCCGATGCCCGTCGCGGCAGGCCGCCTCGCCATCCTACTCGGTCCAACCGAGGAAGGCTGCGAGATGGCGACGCGCTACTTGAAGGCCAACCGCACCGGCAGGCTTGCGAGTCGCGTCCGTGACGTGAGCCGCCAATGCAAGTGATTGCGGAGCGCTAGGCCGAGTCGGAGAGCAGGCCCGAGACCCGCTCGACCGCGTCGATGTACTCGCTAACCATCTCTTCGATGACCTGGCGAACGGGCTTGCGTGTGTTCATCTGGCCAACGACCTGACCCACGGGCGTACCGAGCAGTGCGTCCGAACCTTCGGCGCCACTCTGCGCGAAGCGTGTAATGCGCTGCGTAGCTTCCGCCGTGGCCATGAACTGAAGCGGCATAGGGAGGTAGCCCGGACATTCCGGATCCTCTTCCCAGGCGCGCGTGTAGTCGGTCTTGAGCTGTCGGGCCGGCTTGCCGCTGATGCAGCGCGAGCGAATCGTTTGGGTGGAATCAGCCACGAGCAGTTTGTCGACGAGTGACGGAATCGAGTCGGACTCCTCGGTGGCGAGCCAGATCGAGCCGGTCCAAACGCCCGCAGCACCCATGGCCATCGCAGCCGCCATCTGGCGACCTGAGCCGATCCCTCCTGCGCCGAGCACGGGGGTCGGGGCCACGGCATCGACGACCTGCGGCAAGAGAACCATGGTGCCGATCTCGCCAGTGTGACCGCCCGCCTCGTAACCCGATGCGATGACGATGTCGACGCCCGCGGTCTTCTGCTTGATCGCCTGTCGAACGGTGCCGCAAAGCGCAGCGACCATGACGCCCTTGTCGTGCGCCTGGCTGATGATGTCTTCCGGCGGCGGCCCGAGGGCGTTCGCGATGAGCGCGATCGGGTGCTTCATCGCGACCTCGAAGTGCGCGCGGCCACCGGATGCCGACCAGCCGAGCAGCCCTTCGATCTCTTCGACGTCATCGGGAAGCGGAGGCACACCATTGCGATCGAGCAGGTCGTTGATCCACTTGCGATGCGCAGGCGTGATCATCTCGTCGAGCTGATCCTTGGTGATGTCGCCCTGGTCCTTGCCGATGTACTTGGCGGGGATGACGGTGTCGACGCCATACGGCTTGCCGTCCACATGCTCGTCGATCCACTTCAGCTCGAGCTCGAGCTGCTCCGGGCTGTACGCCACGGCCCCCAACACCCCGAGCCCACCGGCCCGGCTCACCGCAGCCACGACATCGCGGCAATGGCTAAACGCAAAGATGGGAAACTCAATCCCCAACTGCCCACAAATCGCAGTCTTCATAGAACGTGTTCTAGACCTATTCGAGGCTTTCGTCGACTAGATCGACCCAGCCATCGGTTCCGTCGATCATGGCGGTAAACCACTCGAGCACGTTCACGCCGCCAATCTCCGTCTCGAGACTGCCGATCTCGATGCCAGCAACGCCCCCACCGTCCGAGGTCTCCCGAAGCAAGGTCGTGTGGGCCCCGCCCAACGGAATGAAACGCTTGTAGCGGTCCTCGAACATCGTGGTCGTGCGCGCGGTCTCCGCCAGAAGCCACACGGTGAAGTCCGCCGGAGCGACCGCCAGGAAGAACGTAGCGATGACCTCGTCGGCGCTGAAGCTCAACGCGCTCATGGTGAAGTTGTCGTCTGCGGCGAGCTCCCATTCGATGAAACGCGTGATGTGGCCGTTGCTGGTGCAGTCCGGGCACGACGCGGGAATGAGTGACGAAGCGTTCCAACCCGCAAGCAAAGTCTCGTTGACGAAGTCTGGATCGCCGTCCTTCGCGACGCCCACGCCGGAATCGTTGAAGAGCAGGATCTCGGTGTTGGGATAGTAATACCGGACCAACGGCAACGCGGTGATCGTTCCGAAAGCGCCTCCGCTCACGCCCGTCAGGAGAATGCGGCTTGGGTTGGGAAAGTCCGCAACGGCAATGTCGAGTGCTGCGGTGAGGTTCTGCAGCCCGCGCTGGTAGCCCATGCTCGGCCCAGGATCGCCGTCGCCGACGATGCTACTCGGTAGCTCCCTGTCCACGTCGCCCGCGAAGAGCGCACCGTCACAGTACGGCAAGTAGACCACATCCCAGTCTGCAACCGGATTGCCCACGAGGTCCGGGTTGAGGATCCCACCGGGGGGCAGCGAGTTGGTTTCCTCGAAGGCCGAGCAGAAGTCCTCCCAGCATGCGCCGCCGCCCTGCAAGAAGATCACGAGCTCGTCGGAGCTGCCTTCGCGGGTGTCGATGGTGTACTCGGTGCCTCGCAGACACAACGGACCTCTGGGCTCCGCGGCGGGGTCGTCGGGAACTGCAAAGTGAAACGTCTTCACACCCTCGACGGCATCCGGCTCGTTGCTCGGGCCGAACATGCCAACGTACCTCGTTAGACCCTGCTCGTAGAGCTCGTCAAAACCACTCGATCCACCTGACCCGCCCGCGCCACCGACACCACCTGTCGCACTGCCGCTGTCGCTCCCGCAACCCACGAGCGCGACGACCGCACTCAAAACCAAAGTCAAGACACTAACTCGCATCGAACCCTCCGTCATTGCCGCATCGGGAACTCCGGCAGCGGCTATTGGTACCTTGCTGTCTGGGCGTGGTCAACGGTGGTTGAGCCCCTGAACGCCGGGCACCGGAAGCACACCATCGACCGTGAACACGTCGCGGGAGAAACTCGTTCGCGACCGCATGACCGCCGGCCCTGGCTTGAGCTCGACCCGGGCCCGGATCGCGGTGCAAATCCATTGCTCCGCGTTGACCGGTTTCTTCGTGCTGAACACAGGCTCGAACAACCCGAGGTTCGCCCCGCCCTCCGGGTCCCGCGCCGATGTGAATCGGAACGCTGCCACCCCCGCTTGGCGCATCGAGGCACCGAGGGGTTGTGAATCCCCGTAACTGCTGGGCGACGAGATGGCTTCGACATACGCGCGAAACGGCGCCCGTGTCAGGTCCGCACCCTTCTTCGTCGAAATGCGAACCTGAAAGACCGTCAGCGGTCGCGTCAACGGTACGATGTCTGCCTCGGTCCCTTCCAAGAACAGCAACACATAGTAGGCCTTCTCTGCAAACACCGTCGCTTGCCCCTCGGAGCAGTAGAATATCCCGCGCTCACGCCGCGTACCAAAGCGCGAGCCGTAGCGGAGCGGCGGATGCCGAAAGGGCGTCGCGAGAAGATAGTGAAGCCCGACGAAGCGGCGGCCCAAGGGCCACGGCGGCTTCGCGGTGTCGATTAAGCTTTCGAGCACTTGCTGCTCGTCATCGGAGTCGACGAGCTTCCGCGTCGAAGTCACGTGCTGCGATTCGACCGCGCGCCACGCTGCACCGGAAAGCCGTTGCGGCTCAAATCGTTCCGCGCAGCGCGTCCAGATACTCGGCGACATCGACCAACCCCTCGATTTTCTTCATCCGACGCAGCGGGACGCCGCCAACGTGGTGGTTGTCCGCACGAAGCCACGCCTTGGCATGCAATTCGTTGCCACCCACCAACGCGTCGAGGCTCCGGAACACGCGCAGAAAAAGCAGCGCGAGCTCCCCCTCCTTGGTGCCCAGCGGAATCGGTCCACGCTTGCGGTGGCGAAGGCGCGACAGCGTCGACTCACTGATGCCGATGATCCCCGCGAGCTCGGACGACGACAGCCCGAGCGCCTCGGCTGCGCGAAGCAGCGCCTTGCTCACCACACTGGCCTCATCGGGGGCAGTCGAAGTTGCGACAGACATTCCGGCTCCTTTCAAGAGCAAGAATAGTCATGTTTTTTTGCTAGTGCAACAGAGACAGCGGACTTAGCAGCGGAAAATGCCATGATTGCAGGCAATTACCGACTGATCCGGCCCTCTCCTGCGGCGTGGCCCGTCGAGCCAAACAAGGCCGTCGTCACATCAACTGGCTGCGCTGCCCCCATGCAAGAAGCGTCGCGCAGCGTGGCGATTTCTTGCAGCCCTTTCATGCGCTGGTCGGACGGCGGTTCAAGGTGGCTCGCGGGATAGTGCTTGCCCAGCTTGGTGTACTTGGCTTCTCCGAACGCGTGGTATGGGAGGAGCTCATACGCAGAGGCGCCGCCCGCATCGTTGACGAACTCGGCAATGGCCCGGATGTCGTCTTCAGAGTCGTTGACGCCCGGTATGACCGGGGTGCGGACGACGACGTCGACCTGAGGAAACTCGGCACGGAGTCTTTGGAAGTTCTGTAGGATCTTCCGGTTCGAGACCCCGGTCACCCGTTCGTGCTTCTCGGGATCGAGACACTTGATGTCGAAGAAGATTCGGTCGGTCAGAGGCGCCACGTCTCGCATCGTCTTCCAATTGCAGAGCCCAGAGGTCTCGATCGCGGTATCAATGCCACGGCTTCGTGCAGCGCCGAGAAGAGCTTGCACGAATGCGCCCTGCGCAAGGGGCTCGCCACCGCTGACCGTGAGCCCTCCGCCTGACCTGGCGTAGAACGCGTCGTCTTCTTCGACGACGCGCACCACATCGTCCACGCCCACCCACTCGCCGGACTCCTCCAGTGCCCGCGATGGGCACACGACAGCACAGTCACAACAGCCGTCACAGATGCTGCGGTCGATGCACATCTTGCCCTCATCGTCCTCGGTGAGTGCCCGCTCCAAGCACACGACGCCGCACCGGTCACACTCCTCGGTGCCGATGCAACGCTCCGAAGTGTAGATGAGTTCGGGCGCCGTCGATTGGCCTTCAGGATTGGAGCACCAGATGCAGGCAAGCGGGCACCCCTTCAGAAAGACGATGGTCCGGATGCCGGGCCCGTCATGAAGGGAAAACTTCTGGATGTTGAATACCAACCCCTTGGGCGCGCCATTGCTGTCGTTGTTCCGGGTCATACTTTCTCGCTAAAACTTGTGCTCCGTTCTGCGAATGATCTCGTTTTGCAAGGCCGGCGTGAGGTCGACGAAGTACGCGCTGTAACCCGCCACGCGGACCAACAAGTTCCTATATTTCTCGGGGTCCTCCTGCGCGGCGAGAAGTGTGTCTCGATTGATGATGTTGAACTGGATGTGCCACATCTTCATGTCGCAAGCGCTGCGTATCAGCGCCATCAACTTCCGGGTTCCGGCTTCACCGACCAACGATGCGGGCGAGAGCTTCATGTTCAGAAGCCGCGCCGCCCGTTCCTTGTAGTGCGCGCACTTGGTGCTGCTGATCGACATCAGCGTGGCGGTCGGCCCCTTGCAGTCCCTCCCCTGCGAGGGGCTGATGCTCTCCGAAAGCGGCTCCCTCGCCATGCGACCATCGGGAGTTGCGCCGACCAAAGCCCCGAGGGGAATGTGCGAGGTGACGGACACGTAGCGCAGGTCGAGCTCGCCACCGAATGCGGTCGTGTGCCTCTGGGCTAAGCGAGTGAAGCACTCCTCGATGTCGTGGCCGAGTCGATCGACCTCCGCGTCGTTGTTGCCGTACTTGGGCGCGTTCAAACACAACTGCCGGATCTCCTCGTGACCTGCAAAGTCGCGGTCGAGCGCATCGAGCAGGTCATCCATCGTGAGCGTCTTCTCTTCGAAGACGAGCGCGCGAATGGCTGCCAACGAATCGATGACCGTACCGAAGCCGATCACATCGAAGAACCCGAGGTAGAGCGCACCATCGATTGGCCCGGAGTGGATATCTGTGCAGCTCTCCATGCATAGGTCGTGCAACATGGAGAACATCGGTGACGCGATGTGCTGCGACTTGAGCGTGTCGGAGACGTATTGCTGGATGAACGTATGTTGAATGACGTTCTCCACTTGCTTGGTGAACGCGTCCCAGACCTCATCAAACGTCGCGAAGGCCCTCGGATCGCCGGTGCTGATCCCAACGAGCCCGTCGCCGTAGCAAGCCATCCGTCCGTCGCGAAGCGTCATCTCTAGAATCGCGCCGAGATTGATCCAAGCGCATCCGGTGGCGATACCCTCCCGATTGAGCATCTTGGTTTCGGAGC
>Ga0164313_10002133_pt1 | contig 17738 bp, 15 predicted proteins | sample GuaBasSedimGuay4_FD_113735 | JGI IMG/M metagenome (GOLD analysis project Ga0164313, IMG submission 113735) | Subseafloor sediment microbial communities from Guaymas Basin, Gulf of California, Mexico - Guay4, Core 4569-4, 0-3 cm | ecosystem: Environmental > Aquatic > Marine > Hydrothermal vents...
CCCGTGCAATATCATATTCATAATACCGATGATATATGCCAAAGATTTTTTCTCTTTGCCGTAAAAGGTTTTTTTCTGCAATTTTTCAGTGTCAGATGTAGACAGTTTTTTGCTGTTCTTTAAATATTCAAAGACTTCAAACAAGAAACCTGCGGAACCAACGGCTCCGTCATAAATTGTGTTGCCACTTTTTGGGGCCACGACTTTAACAATGGTTTTAATCAATGGCCGGGGGGTATAGTATTCACCGCCATTACGCCCTGCATTCCCCATATTTTTAATTTTTGCTTCGTACAGATGGCTCATCTCATGTTTTTCCTTGTGAGTTCTGAAACGAAGTTCATCAATATGGTTTATCACTTCACGCAGGTTATAGCCGCTTTGGATTCTGTTTTTCAGTTCGCTGAATATCTCACCGATTTTGTATTCAATGGTAGCGGCGTGTTTTGCATCAATTTTTATTTTTTTCAGATAGGGGAAAAGTTTATTGTTTACAAAATCCACAAGATCATCGCCGGTTAAAGCGTTGTGGTCAATTTTGCCGTTTTTTAGTTTAGGAGCTGCCCATTTGCTCCATTGAAATTCAGGAGAAATGATATTTGTATAGGTTTTACCTGTCAGCTCGGCTGCTGTGGCTTTGTCTTTTTCTAAATCCTCCAGATATTTTAGAAACAGCACCCACGAGGTTTGCTCGACATAATCCAACTCACTTCCACAGCCAGCGTCTTTCCAGAGGGTATCATCTATATTTTTAAACGTCTGTTCAAACATATGTTCTCTATCCCTTAATTTTTTTTCAGTTATGACTGTCTATAAATCATGGTGCAATTCTATTGTACGGCTAAACAATATAATGGAGCATTTGTCCGTATATCTTTAAAATATAGATCATATCCGATTATTTCCTAACAATATTCCTGAAGCCTGTAAAGGCATTTTGGTTGATGCCGTTTTTTTAATAAGTTCTCCTTGACAGGGAATCGGTATTTGTATAAATAAAAAAGACCGGTTGGTATTTTATTTTGGAGTTATCTATGGTTGCAAAAGGTGTACAGACAAAACAAAAGATTATTACCAAATCATTGCACCTGTTTTCTGTAAAAGGGTATTACAATACGTCTGTCAATGATATCCTGTCGGCTACCACCCTCACCAAGGGCGGACTTTATGGGCATTTTCAAAGTAAGGAAGATATCTGGTATGCAGCTTATGACAATGCTGTTGCCATTTGGAAAGATATTGTATTTAAAGATATCAAAAAGATAGATGACCCGTTAAAAAGAATAGAAAAGGTACTTAATAATGATCTACGAAATTATCTGGGTGCAGATGTTTTTAAAGGCGGATGCTTTTTCCTAAATATGCTTGTTGAGCTGTCCGGGCAGTCAAGTGCCATGAGTAATCACGTCTTAAAAGGGATGATTGGTTTTTCAGAAGTGATTACCCGGTGGTTGAATGAAGCTCATGATAAAAATATGTTAAAACCCGGACTCAATATTAATGAAATTGCAAAATTTATTGTTGTGTCAATTAATGGGTGTGCGGCTTTGTATCCTTCAAGCCGTGATCCAGAAATCTGGAAGCTCACGTTATCACAGATCAATTATTATATTAATGAACTAAAAAAATAAGGAAATATTTTTTTAACGACAGAGTTATAGCATGTTTTCAATATACCGACCGGTCTTTGCTTATAATTAACAAAAAGGATTACATCATGAAAACAAATCCGGATTTTATTTCTCCCTGCGGACTGTATTGCGGAGTCTGTGCCATTTATATTGCACATCGTGACAACAATCAAAAATTTAAAAAGGGTTTAGTGAGTCTTTACAAAGGAGGTGTTCAGGGTAAGGGTATCCTTCCAAACAGTGAACTCCTTTCAACTGAAAAAATTCGATGCAAAGGATGCCTGTCAGATGATCTGTTCATGCATTGCAAGCAGTGTGAGATCAGGGAGTGTACGAAAAAAAAAGGATATACCGGATGTCATCAATGCGATGAATTTCCCTGTCAGTATATTGAAAATTTTTCCATGGCTATTGGGAAAAAGGTAATTTTACGGTCGGTTCCCCATAGACGGAAAAAGGGTACAGAAAAATGGATTCAAGATGAAGAAGCCCGGTATTTTTGTCCTGAATGCGGCAATAAAGTTTTCAGGGGTGTTGCAAAATGTAATCAATGTAAAGCCAGATTGGATCTGGACTAGCGTTTTACATGTATAAGATCCAGCTATTTTCTAATATTTTCATGAGTTAACTCTTAACAGTTCTGGCACCATTGTATATTAATAAAGTATTTGCTATTAGATTCCAGGTATTTGTTTTTGATTTTATGAATTTATAACGGTTGTCATAGTTGGGCAACGAAAATTATACAAAAAATTGAAAAGGAGAAAGGACGGATGAAAAAGAACCGAAGATTGATTTCCATAGTGGCAGCCCTGGCGATTGGCCTGTGTATCCATGTGTCATCCGCATGGGCGGAGGGTGGTTCCCCCGCAAAAGTGGTTAAAGACTTTGCCAAAGCCCATTTTATGCTCGATGCTTCAATGGCGGCATATCTCAGCAAAGATGCCCGGTTCAATGAAGATGAAGTGGATATGGTTGACTTCTATCTTGAGACAAAGGCCTTTGAAGCGTACAATCAGGGATATAAAATGAGTTATTTGAAGATGCGCCCTACTGTTATGAAAATAAAGGTATTAAGCATGGATGATTCATCAGCAAAGATTCAGTTTGACGCCATTACTCTTCGCAGCATCAACCCGTTGTATGGGATTGTGGGGGTTATTTTTGGTTTACTTGAAGAGCATGAAGTTCAAGACATCATCACTGTCGTCAAAGAGGATGGAGAATGGAAAATAGGTCCGGGCGCCTTTGATCTGTCCATTTAGGCTTTTGTTAAAACATTATAACTGTTGGATCATTTGAAATTTTTAACAGTCTGGGGTTTCAAAAGGGTGATATGATAAATATTGAGCTTGATATTCAGGTACTTTGTCTCTGGTATCGCATGGTATCAGGTGATTTGAAAGCCATTGTGTTTTTAAAAAATGCAATGGCTTTTTTTTGGGGAAACAAATTTTTTCCCTTGACACGTAGTTATTATGTAGCTTATATATAGTTACATTGTGCTGAATACTAAAGGGTCTTTTTTGTCACCTGGAGTGATTTTGTATTCGGTATTTAAGGTTTATTGACCCTGAACTTATAGTATATATTTTGATTAAAGGGGAATAAAAAATGAGGTACGCAGAAACAGGGTTTAATTTAGAAATCGATCTAACCCGGGGAAACATTGAGAAGGTCGTAACTGATCCAAAAGACACCGAACTTTATCTGGGAGGTTTAGGTACGAACGCCAAGATATTATGGGACAGGGTTCCGCCTGAAGTTGAAGCCTTTTCTCCTGAGAATTTACTCATATTCGGTGCCGGTCTTTTATGCGGCACACCTGCTACTGGTTGTAATCGTACCATTGTTACCACCATTTCTCCCCAGACCAAGTTAATGGCATTTTCAATGATGGGGGGATTTTGGGCTCCGGAATTGAAATATGCCGGTTATGATAAAGTGATCCTTAGCGGCAAGTCCTCTGATCTGGTTTATTTGTGGATAAACAATGACGAAGTAGAAATACGGGATGCCTCTCATTTGAAAGGTAAAGGCGCTCTTGAAACTGCGGAACTTCTTCGTAAAGAGTTGAATGAACCTAAAGCCCAGGTGGCTGCTATCGGTATGGCGGGTGAAAATAGAGTATTTTATGCTTCCGTTGAACAGGGCAGGTCCAGTGCCAGCCGGGGCGGCATAGGTGCTGTTATGGGAGATAAAGGGGTAAAGGCCATTGTTGTTCGCGGAACAAAAGATATTAATGTTGCTGAGCCTGAAAAATATATAGAACTTTGCAATGAAGTGCTGGAATATATAAAATTTAGAGAAGAAAATCCAATCCCAGGGGTTATGGCCATTTTGTCCAGACTCGGGTCACCCCAGGAAATGGCTGTGCATGATGAAAAATGGCACACTGAAAATTTTTCATGGGGGAATTCTCGTACCCGTAGAAAAGATTTTTGGACAGAGGAGGTTGCAAAGGAGTGGGAAGAGACGCTGGAAAGCGCCCGTACACGCCTGATCTCTTGTTATAACTGTCCCATGAAATGCGGCGCAACACTTTCTTTGCCCGGACTACCCACATACATGATGAAATGCTTTACAAAACTTACCTATACAATGGGCGCTTTTTCAAATCTGGAATTTGGTTTAAGAATTGCTCAGAAAGCTACGGAATATGGCTTGGATGGGTACTCTGCTCCCCAGGTTATGGCCTTTGCTCTTGAGCTTTTAGAAGATGGGATTTTGACAGATAAAGATTTCCCGGACATGCCCGAAGACACCGAGGGAAGATTTTACTATCTGCTTGACAAAATTGTCCGGCGGGAAGGAATCGGAGATATTTTGGCCAATGGTACCCATTGGGCAGCCGAAGAGATAGGTAACGGTGCTGAGGAATACGCCCATAATAATATTAAGAAGGTTGAGCAGTTGCCTCTTAAATTGTTTATGATGAATCCGATTTATTATCTGATGTATTGTACCGGTGAGAAAATGAATATTACACAGATTGAAGGACAATTTCCCCAGGCACCTTTTCCAAAAAGAGAGCATAGAGAAAAGTTTGTAAAGGACTGGTTCCAGGTTCCGGATGAAAAATTCAAGCAATATTTTCTGGACTGGGAAATGAGGGGAGAAAAAAACGTAACTCCTTTCTATCCAACTATTGAAATGACTTGTGAGATTGTTGACTGGCAAGAAAAAATGCACTACATTGATGACGCTCTCGGTATGTGTGCCGGTCTTTCTTCATTTCATCTTAAACCTCCCTATCATATGCATAATTTTCCAAAATTTATCACTGCAGGTGCAGGCATAGAAATGGATCAGGACAAACTGACACAAGCCGCCAAGAGGTATCGAACCTTAGTTAGAGCCAACAATATAAGAAGAGGTATGAGAAGAAAAGATGAAGTACCACCGGCTGATCATTGGAAAAAAAGATTTCCTGAGCTTGAAAAGGAACTCTTAGATACGTATTACCAATATAAAGGGTGGAACAATGATGGCATTCCTACTAAAGAGTCCTTACATGAACTGGGTTTGGATTACGTGGCCGAAGATTTTATAAAGAGAGGGATCTTAACGGACGGCGAAAATTTGCCTGGCGAAGATGCTTCTTCTAAATAGGCAATGGCTGAAAAAGAGAAAAAAATAGAGTGGAGGGCGTGAATCTTGACTGTTGATAAAATTGATAAAGAAAAGAAAATAATTAAGACAATAAGAATTGATGTTGATAAATGTAATGGCTGTCGGGCATGTGAAGTCATCTGCTCTGCGTTTCATGCTGCACCGAAATATAGTAGCAATAATCCGGCAAGGTCTCGTATTCGGATTATTCGTGATCCGTTAAAAGATATATATGTTCCTGTATATGCGGGTGAGTATACTGTAGCTGAATGTGCCGGCAGAGATAAATACATGATTGACGGAAAAGAATATGATGAGTGTGCTTTTTGCAGGGCTTCCTGTCCGTCCAGGGACGAGTTCAAAGAACCTGATTCCGGTCTGCCTTTAAAATGCGATATGTGTGAAGGCGAAGACGAGCCCTTGTGTGTTAAGTGGTGCCATGCCGAGGCCCTGATTTATGAAGAAAGGGAAGAGGAAGTCGATGAAGCCGTAGAACAGGAAGACTTAGAGATTGGGCTGGATTCATTGGTAGACAAATATGGTCTGGAGAAGTTAATGGATACTGTTTCCCGAATGTTAGAGAAGGATTAAATCAATGGAAACTATAGCCCCCTTCATAGAAGTAATAGATGAGATAAAAGAGGCTGGCGGAGACATCTTTAAAATGTGTTTCCAGTGCGGACTCTGCGATTCGGTTTGTCCGTGGAACAGGGTTCGACCGTTTAGCATGCGCAAATTGATCCGGGAGGCGGCCTTTGGTTTAAGTGAGATAGAAGGCGAAGATATATGGCGTTGCACCACCTGCGGAGCCTGCCCGGCGCAGTGTCCCCGGGGTGTCAAACAGATAGATATCAGTGTCGCCCTGCGAAGGGTGGCAACGGAATATGAACTTTTTCCTACTTCTGTCAAATCTGCCCGGACAGCAAGGGCAAGCCTGATCTCAGAAGGCAACCCCATACAGGGAGACCGAAAAAAGCGGGCGGACTGGGCAAAAGATCTGTCTGTAAAAACATATGCGGAAGGGATGGAAGCCTTATATTTTGTCGGCTGCTATCTGTCATATGATCCAAGGATGAAAAAAGTAGCCACAGCCACAGCCAATATCCTTAAAAAAGCAGGGGTTGATTTTGGGATCTTAGGCTCCCAGGAAAATTGCTGCGGAGAAAGTATCCGAAAGACGGGCAGCGAAGAAGTCTTCAAACGCCTGGCCAGAGAAAATATTAAAACTTTTATCGATAACGGGGTAAAAAAAGTGATTGTTTCTTCCCCGCATTGCTATCATACATTTAAAAATGAATATCCTGAATTTATGGTAAACTTTGACGTTGTCTATATTTCCCAGTATATATTGGAACTCGTCAATGAGGGAAGGCTTGAACTTAAAGAACAATTTTCAAAGAAAGTCACCTATCATGATCCTTGCTACCTGGGTCGCCATAACGGCATATACGACGAACCCCGGGATTTGTTAAAAAAGGTTTCCGGATTGGAACTGGTTGAAATGGAATCTCATGGTAAAAACAGTCTGTGTTGCGGCGGCGGCGGCGGCAGGATTTGGATGGACACACCCCAGGAAGAAAGATTTTCCGACATTAGGCTGAAACAGGCCAAAGAGGTGGGAGCACAAGTTTTGGCGACATCCTGCCCGTATTGCATTACCAACTTTGAAGAAAGTCGTCTTAACCTTGAGTATGAAGATGTTTTGGAGATTAAAGATATCACTGAAATTATTAATGAGATGCTTTAGGGAAGTGATTTAGAGTAAGTGGTCTAAACCGGCTATGACCGGCCGGATACTGTGGATCCAAATATATGATGAGGAGATAGAAAGTGGGAAACGACGTATTGCCAGCAGAAATAATTCGACAATTTTCTGACAGTCTTGGAGATAAAAATTTTGGAGACGTAATGGTTGTTGGTGGGGGGGTCAGCGGTATTCAAGCCTCTCTTGATCTTGCCACTGCGGGGTTTAAGGTTTACATGGTTGAGAAAGGGCCGAGCATTGGCGGTCATATGGCTCAGCTTGACAAGACCTTTCCCACAAATGACTGCTCGATGTGAATTCTTTCTCCTAAACTGGTCGAGGTCGGCCGGCATCCAAACGTAGAGATTCTGACATTTACTGAAGTAGACACTATAGAAGGCAAACAGGGTGACTTTGACATAACCCTTAAAACCAGACCCCGATATATTATTGAGGACAAGTGCACGGGATGTACAACCTGTGTAGAATACTGTCCGGTTCATTATCCTGATCCGTTTAACCAGGAAATATCGCAGAACAAAGCGGTTCATGTATACTTTTCCCAGGCCATTCCCCTTGTTTCATATATTGATGACAGCTGCCTTAGACTGAAAGAGGATAAATGTGATATTTGTTCAAGCGTGTGTCAGGCAGGCGCCATTGATTTCAGCCAAACGATTAAGAAGACGGACATAAATGTAGGTGCGATCATTCTGTCTTCCGGGATTACGCCGTTTGATCCTTCAGCAAAAGATGAATATGGCTACAAAAAGATGCAGAATGTAGTCACCAGCATGGACTATGAGCGGCTCTTATCCTCCACAGGTCCTTACGAAGGTGAGGTACTGCGGTCTTCTAATAAGAAAAATCCCAAAAAAATCGCCTGGATTCAATGTGTGGGTTCACGAAGGGTCACGGAAGGGGATAACAGCTATTGTTCAGGCGTGTGCTGTACCTATACCCAGAAACAGGTTATTTTGACCAAACATCATTATGAAGATGCCGAATGTACCATATTTCATAATGATATTCGTTCCTTTGGCAAGGATTTTGAACGATTCTTCCAGAGAGCAGAACAACTGCCCGGGGTTGAATTCATCAGAAGCTACGCATCTATTGAAAAGGAAATCCCTGGAAGCAAGAATGTCGTTGTCAGATATGCCACGGCAGAGGATGGCGTCAAATCGGAAGAATTTGATATGGTGGTTCTCTCTGTCGGATTGAATCCACCCAGTGCTTACAAAGAGATTTCTGAAAAATTTGGAATCGATCTTAATTCACACGGATTCTGTGAAACAGATTCTTCCAATCCTGTTAAAACTAACAGGCCCGGAATCTTTGTCAGCGGTGCTTTTCAGGGGCCGACGGATATTCCTGAATCTGTTTTTACGGCCAGCGGGGCCGGGTCTCAAGTTGGTGAACTCCTTGACTACAGGCGGGGAAACCTGGCCAAAGAAAGAATATATCCCGAGGAGCGGAATGTCTCCAAAGAAACACCAAAGATTGGTGTTTTTGTCTGCCATTGCGGAGCAAATATTTCCAGTGTTGTTAATGTGCCGTCAACGGTAGAGTATGCCTTGACTTTGCCCAATGTGGTGTACGCAAAAGAGCAGATGTTTTCATGTGCCACCAACTCAGCCAAAGAGATCACGGATCTTGCTAAAGAAAAAGGCCTTAACCGCGTGGTCATTGCAGCCTGTTCCCCGCGAACCCTTGAACCCTTGTTCCGGGATACCCTCAGGGAAGCAGGCCTGAATCAATATTATCTTGATATGGCCAATATCCGGGAACATTGCTCCTGGGTTCACGCCAAGCAAAAGGATGAAGCCACTCAAAAAGCATTTGATACCGTCCGGATGTCTGTTGCCCGTGCAAGTCGTCTGGAACCGTTAAAGGAATATGGTCTGCGTGTTAATAAGGCAGCCCTGGTGGTTGGAGGTGGTATCGCCGGCATGACCTGTGCACTTTCCATTGCAAAGCAGGGACATGAGGTCCATATCGTGGAAAAGAGTAAAAATTTAGGTGGAATGGCGCGAAGACTTCACACCACTCTGGAAAAATTGGATGTTCAAGCCTATCTGGATGATGTGATCCGCCAGGTTTATCAGAATCCCCTCATCCATGTATCACATGAAGCCACCATCAAAGAGATTGCAGGTTATCTGGGAAATTTTACAACCACAGTGGTAACTGAAGGCAGGACCAAAGAGATAAAACATGGTGCATCAATCCTTGCGATCGGTGCTGATGAATATAAGCCCACAGAATATCTTTACCAGGAGAGCGATCAGGTATTCACCCATCTTGAGTTGGGAGAAGAGATTGCCAAAGAAAATGAAGCAGTCATTGCTGCCGAGAGTCTGGTGATGATCCAATGTGTTGGCTGTAGAAATGAGGACAGAAATTACTGCTCCAGGGTTTGCTGTAGTCATGCCGTAAAGAATGCCTTGAAACTCAAAGAGAAAAACCCCCAGATGCGGATCTATATCCTTTTCAGGGATATGAGAACCTATGGATTCAGAGAAGATGCTTATCGGGAGGCCTCGGAACAAGGGGTTCAGTTTATCCGTTATGAGCCAGAGGATGCGCCACAGGTTGAGGCTGTCAAAGAGGGCGGTAAAGATGTTTTAAGAGTCACCGTGCCGGATCCTATTTTAGGTCAGAGGCTTGAACTGGATGCTGATGTACTTTCTCTGGCGGCTGCGGTTATTCCCGCGGAATCAACTGCTGAAATTGCCCGCCTTTTTAAAGTAAGCCTGAGCCCGGATGAATTCTTCAAAGAAGCTCATGTTAAATTAAAGCCGGTTGAGTTTGCCACAGACGGTGTTTTCCTTTGCGGGACAGCTCATTATCCCAAGCATATTCCGGAAACCATTAACCAGGCATATGGTGCAGCCGGCCGGGTCTTGACGCTTTTGTCAAAAGATACGGTTGTTACGTCAGGTTCTATCAGCAAAATTAACAGAGATACCTGTGTGGGCTGCATGGCGTGTCTGAGCATGTGTCCCTATGAAGCCATTACCTATAACAGGACAAAAAGAATCTGCGAAGTCAATGGAATCCTCTGCAAAGGGTGCGGGATGTGTGCAGCCACCTGTCCGTCCCACAGTGCAGAGCTTAGAGGTTTTGACGCAGAGCAGCTTCTGGCTCAGATCAGGGCGGTCTGACCCTCTGGAATAATTATAAATTAGAACAATTATGAAACCATTTACATTTATATAAGGAAAGAAGTCAATGGACGACAAGAATTTTGAACCCCATATTATCTGTTTTCTGTGCACCTGGTGAGCGTATGCCGCTGCTGACCTGGCTGGGGTCAGTCGTATGCAGTACCCGCCAAATATCCGTATTGTCCGGGTCATGTGTTCCGGGAGCGTGTCTCCCCATCATGTGTTACGTTCCTTTCAACAAGGAGTTGACGGTGTTTTTGTGGGTGGCTGACATTTAGGTGAATGCAATTACCTGTATGGTAATTATTCTGCTGAAAAACGGGTAACTCTTCTTTCCCAGATGCTGGATTTCTGCGGTATTGAAAAAGAACGGCTTCGGGCAAGATGGGTATCCTCTGCCGAGGCTCCTGAGTTTGTTGATGAAATCAATGAGTTTGTTGATGTCTTAAAAAAACTTGGGCCGTCACCATTGAAAAAAGAACTTAGCCAAACGGTTGCTTAGCATGAAGGTGTTTTTATGATTGATAGAGTAAAAGAAAAAATAAACGAACTTCTTTCAGCCGGGTCTGTAAAAGGGGTTATTGCCCTGGCCCATGCCAAAGGACATGTGACCCCTTGTCTGTTTCAAAAAGGGGATGGCCTTCAAGGGCTTAGCCTTGGCGATCTGCAAACATCCGGGGATGCAAGATATCCTTTGAACAAAGTTCTGATCACCATTGCAAGACAATATCCGGATGATGTGTTTGGTATCCTGGTTCGCGGGTGTGATGAAAGAGGGCTTTATACCCTTTACCGGCTGAATCAGCTTGAACCGGATAAGGTTGTTCCCATCGGGATTTGTTGTTCTCAATCCCTTGCCCTTGAGTGTGAATGCAAAAAACCCTATCCGGATGAAATTGTAGCAGGAGAAAAATCAGAAGGTGTTTTGCAAAAGCATTTACAGGATCTTGAAGAAATGGATCTTACAAAACGATTTTCTTTCTGGAAGGATCAGTTTTTAAAATGTGTCAAGTGTTACGGATGCAGGGATATCTGTCCCATGTGTTTTTGCAAGGAATGCACCCTTGAATGCGATGATCTGGTATCAAAAGGCAATCTTCCGGTTGATATTCCGGTATTCCACCTGACACGGGCCATGCATATGGCAGACCGGTGTATTGACTGCGGGCTGTGTGAGGAAGCCTGTCCTTCGGATATTCCCTTAAGGCTTTTATACAAAAAAACAGCTGGGATTATGAATACTGAATTCGGGTATACATCCGGAATTAATAAAAATGAAAAATCACCTTTAAGCTTGCTGGGTCCTGCGCCTGAAAAGTAAAAAGGTACTATAAAGAGGAAAGAGAATGGAATACAGGAATACACTTACAACCTGCACCTATTGCGGATGTGGATGCAACCTTTTTCTTGAGTCCCTTGACGGCAGACTGACGGGTACAATCCCCTGCAAAACCTTTCCGGTAAATGAAGGCAAGCTCTGTATCAAAGGATGGAATGTCCATCAGTTTGTTCAATCCGAAAAAAGGTTGAAAAAACCGTTGATGAGAAAAAATGGGGAACTCACAGAGGTTTCCTGGGACGAAGCCCTTGATTTTGCTGCATCAAAACTCAAAGAGATAAAACAAGCCAATGGTTCGGATTCAGTGGGATTTTGCGCCTCTGCCAAAATGACCAACGAGGAAAATTATCTCATGCAGAAATTTGCAAGGGCCGGTATTGGGACAAACAATATTGACCATTGCGCAAGGCTGTGACATTCCTCCACTGTGGCAGGTCTTGCCGCATCTTTTGGCAGTGGAGTAATGACAAATTCAACAGCTGAACTTGAAGAGTCAGATGCAATTTTTATCATCGGGTCCAACACAACAAGTTCCCATCCCCTGGTGGCCACACGGATTTTCAGGGCCATTGAAAAAGGGGCAAAAGTGCTTGTGGCAGATCCCAGAAAAAATCAGATTGCTGATCTTGCCCATCTCTATGTCCGTCATAAACCCGGAACCGATGTGGCCCTGTTGAACGGGATAATGAAAGTGATCCTTGATAAAGGACTTGAAGACAAGAAATTTATTGCAAAAAATACAGAGGAATTTGACGCATTTAAAAAACAGATAGATACCGTAGATATTGAAAAAACCTCACAGATTACCGGCGTATCTATAGAAGATATCAAAGCTCTTGCCGAGGCATACGGCAAAGCTAAAAGGGGCTCTATTGTGTACTGTATGGGTATAACCCAGCATACCAACGGGGTCAATAATGTAAAAGCTCTTGCCAATTTATCCATGCTGACTGGAAATATTGGAAGAGTCGGAACCGGGGTTAATCCTCTTAGAGGTCAGAATAATGTGCAGGGTGCCTGCGACATGGGCGGTCTTCCCAATGTGTATACGGGGTATCAGCCCGTAACCCTGGGACCTGCCAACAAAAAATTTGCCCAGGCCTGGGGCGTAGATGAACTGCCGACTAATATCGGATTGACCATTCCAGAGTTAATGGATGGCATTGAAAAAAAAGAGGTTAAAGCGCTCTGGATCATGGGTGAAAACCCGGTGATGTCGGACCCGGATGCAAATCATGTGGTAAAAGCCCTTGAAAGCATCGAACTCCTCATTGTCCAGGATATTTTCCTCACACCGACGGCTAAGCTTGCCCATTTGGTGTTGCCCGGGGTTTCCTTTGCAGAAAAGGACGGTACCTTTGTCAATACGGAAAGACGGGTATCACGTGTAAGAAAAGCCATTGATCCTGTTGGCGACTCACGGCAGGACTGGCAGATTATTATGGATATTTCCAACCGTTTCGGGTTTGAAATGGCCTATGATTCTCCTGAAGCCATCTTCAAAGAAATTACCACGCTTACCCCTTCCTACGCCGGGATTACCTATGAACGGATTGAAGGGATAGGGATTCAATGGCCCTGTCCGTCCCTTGAACATCCGGGAACCCCGTTCCTTCACAAGGATGGGAAGTTCACCCGGGGAAAGGGGCTATTCCACGCCATTGAATATAAACCACCGGCAGAAGTGGTGGATGATGAGTATCCGTTCTGGATGACCACAGGACGTCTCTATGCTCATTATCATACCGGTACCATGACCCGGAATTCCAAATCTCTTGATAATGAAGTGCCTGAAGGATTTCTTGAAATTCATCCTGATGATGCCAAAGCACTTGATATCTCTGACGGCCATAAAATCAAAATGGCTTCCAGGAGAGGGAAAATTGAAGCACGGATAACCATCACAGACCGGGTGGAAAAGGGCGTGGTCTTTATGCCTTTCCATTTTGAAGAGGCCTGTGTCAATAAGTTGACCAACCCCGCTTATGATCCCATTGCCAAAATTCCGGAACTCAAGGTTTGTGCTGTAAAATTGGAGAAAGTTTAGACTTTTTCATCAGGCGGTTTGACAATAGGAACATGAAAAATTGAGTGCAGGAAAGAATACCAAATTTTATCAAGTGCTTCGGTGTAAAAAAGGGGCTGGCGAAACCGGGTCTTCTGACCAGGCTATTGATTTAGACCATACAATAGATTTAGAACTGATCGGAGAGGAACCCTTTTTGATCCGTATTGATGATAAGGACTACTCAGTCGTGATGAGAACACCTGGGGAAGAGGTGTTTCATGCAGTTGGATTCTGTCTTGGTGAGGGGATTGTAGACTCTGTCGATGATTTTAAGACCATTGGATATGATAAAGATCTGGATCCGAATATTATTAATATCTGGCTGACACCTGAAAGGCATGAAAAAATTCCTCATCTCCTTGAGAGGAAGGGCTTTGTCAGCCAGACTAGTTGCGGCATTTGTGGAAAGGAGATGCTCAAGGATCTCAATCAGATATTAACTCCGGCAGAAAACGGTTTTAAGGTTGAGATTAACCGTGTTTTTGATTGCATCAACAAACTTTCCAAAAATCAGAAATATTATCAGAGAACCAGGGGTTCACACGCTGCACTGATATTTGACGATCAACTTTCCGTGATCTCTTTTGCCGAGGATGTCGGTCGGCATAATGCACTTGACAAGGCAGTCGGGACAGCCTTTATGGACAGGACATTGTCCGATGCCGGCATTCTTGTTCTATCTTCAAGGATCAGTTATGAACTGGTTCAAAAAGCTGCCAGAGCAGGTTTGCCGGTGATGATTTCTAACTCAAGACCCACCGCTCTTGCCGTTGAAATGGGGCGGTCCTTAAACATGACGTTAGCTTTTCCTGTAGAGGATTCTGAATTAATAATAGTTTGCGGTGAAAACCGTATCATGAGAGAATAAAGCAAGACCACAATTTATTAAAAAATGATTGAAACAAAAATAATAATATATTAAAAATTTAATAGTCAAATAAATAGGAGGAATAATTTGAAAATTCTCACAACAGTCAAAAAAGTAGTGGATGTGGAATTAAACATGCACGTGGAGGATGGTGCCATTGTTGAAGACGGGCTGCAATATGTTATAAACGCCTGGGATGAAAATGCAGTGGAAGCTTCTGTCCAGCTTAAGGAAAATAATGGTGCGGAAACAACCCTGGTGAGCATCGGCACTGAAGACAACACTGATATGATCCGCAAATGCTATGCCATGGGAATTGAAAACGGGATTCTTATTGATGATCCGGCACTGACTAAAGCAGATTCATCTGTTTTTGCCAAAGTGCTGCAAAAGGTTTATGAAAAGGGAGACTATGATCTTATCATCACTGGAAAACAAGCCCAGGATACAGATAATGGACAAACAGGAATTATATTGGCTGAATGCCTGGGACTACCGTGTGCCAGTAATGTGATTGCCATTGAAGTAATGGACGATCAGCATATAAAAGTTTCCCGATTAGGGGATGCCGGAACCGAAATTATTGAGCTTGAATTACCCGCCGTGGTCACGGTCAGTGACAGTATTAATGAACCTCGACTGCCTGCAATGCGCGGTATTATGATGGCAAAGAAAAAGAAAATTGATGTAATGGATCTTTCAGCACTCGGTACGACCTATGATGAAGTTGGAGGCGCTGCACTAAAATCGGAAATTACTGAATTTATGGCTTAAAAAACGCGCAAGGCCGGGCAAAAATTTGAAGGCGATGCTGCTGAAATTACAGCTAAGGTTGTCGATCTTCTGGCCAATGAAGCCAAGGTTTTATAATACTAATTATATACATACTCCCCCCTTTTTAATAAGGTAAAATAAGGAAAATAATATTATGGCTAAAGTACTCGTAATTGCAGACATTAAACAAGGTGTACTAAAAGGCAGTACAGCCGAACTTTTATCCAAAGCCAGGGCCATTGGCGCAGACACTGCAGTCGTGGCTATTGGATCCAATATCGAATCTCTAACCCCTGATTTGGCAAATGCAGGCTCTGATACGCAATACATTGCTGATGATGCAAGTCTTGAACTGTTTTCAGCAGGACCATATGCATCCTGTATCGTTGATGCGGCCAGACAATTTGGTGCCACCCTTATCTGGTCTGGATTTTCTGAAACAGGAAAGGCTGTTGCTCCAAGGGTTGCAGCTCAACTGGATGCCGCATGTGCAACTGAAATTACCGATGTAGAGCTTTCCGGAGATCAAGTTGAAATAATCAGACCCGCCATTGCAAATAAAGTAATGCAGCGGGTGAAAATCAATACAGACATATTGGTGGCTGTTGTCAGAGCAGGTGCATTTGAGGCAGACCAAGGTATTACCGGAACCGAAAACGTAGTAAAGCTGTCTATTCCAGAGGCTGATTTAAAAGCGGTTATCAAAGAACTTGTATCAGATGCAAGCGGTGAGGTCGATCTTGCCGATGCAGACGTCGTCATCTCAGTGGGGCGGGGCGCTAAAGATCAAGCCGGTGTCGATCTTGTAAAAGAACTTGCCAGCGATCTAAAAGCGGGTTTCGGCTCTTCCCGCGCCATGGTGGATAGTGGTATCATGGCGCATAATAAACAGGTCGGGCAAACCGGTAAGATTGTCGCACCCAATCTTTATATGGCAATCGGTATCTCCGGTGCCATCCAGCACCTTGCGGGAATGACCGGTTCGAAAACGATTCTGGCTGTTAATAAAGACCCGGAAGCTCCCATTTTTAATGTGGCGGATTATGGTATCGTCGGAGATCTTTTCGAGGTGGTTCCGATTCTTAGAGAAGAAATTAAAAAAATTATAAGTTAGTTTGATGAGGTAATTATGAGTCCCCTTTTTATGTCTTTACTGCTCATTGTCGGGCTGGGTATTTTCGGCCGCACCATGTATTATAAAATCCTGTTGCTGATGGCACTTGAGCCCACCAGCCGGGTCAACCATATTAAAGACCGGCTTAAGAACATGGTGGTTATCGCCCTGGGTCAAAAGCGCCTGGTGGGGAGAAAAAAAGAGTGGGCCGCAGGCATCATGCATGCGTTCATTTTTTGGGGATTCTGCGTTCTTCTCATCCGCAGCCTGAATTTATATGGAGAAGGGTTTGTAAAAGGTTTTCAGCTGCCATTGTTTGGTGACGGCTCCATACTGGGGTATCTATATATCGCCCTAAAAGATATCATGGAAGCTATTGTTTTATTGATGGCTGTTTACGCCATTTATCGTCGGGCAATCCTTAAACCCGAACGGTTGCACAATACCTGGGAAGCATACTTTGTTCTTGGCATGATTGGTGTTTTGATGATTTCCGATCTCTTACTTGACGGCGCCCGGTATAACTTAATTACCGTATACAATAATCCCACCCACCTTCATTTTTTTAATAATCCGCAATATGGTTCCGAGTTTTCCTGGACACCTGTTTCCGTAGCAGCAGGAAGCCTGATATCCTGGATGGGCAGCGGTGCCAATACTTTTATCCTGACAGCTATGTTCTGGCTGCATATCATCACCCAGTTGACCTTTCTTAATTTTTTGCCCCTGGGAAAACACTTCCATGTCATCACTGCTTTACCTAATGTGTTCTTAAAGAATCTGGGATATCCCCATGAAAAAACCAAGCTTCTGGATTTGGAAGATGAATCGGTCTGGGAAGACGAATCCTTGGGGATTAATCACATTCATCAGCTCAATTGGAAACAGGGCCTGGATCTTTACACCTGTACCGAATGCGGTCGGTGTAAAGAGGTTTGCCCGACTTTCACCACGGACAAACCATTAAATCTGCATGATTTTAATGATGCACTGAAAGCGGAGCTATTCGATAATGCAGACAAGCTGATTAAAAGAGCAAAGTTATTTCCCTTCATTAAAAAGGACGACGTTTCAGAAAAAAATGAAGAAATTGATGAGAAGATAGCTGAGGTCGAGGGCAAGCTCAAGGTCGCACTCAACAGCAAAAAGACGCTGATTGGTGATGTAATCTCCGAAGACACACTCTGGGCCTGTACTACCTGCCGGGCCTGTGAAGAGGTCTGTCCTGTGACCATTGAACAGGTGCCCCGGATCATAGCCATGAGACAGGGTCAGACATTGATGGCGGGAGTTTATCCCCAGGAGTTGAATGTGGCCCTTAAAGGACTTGAGCGTAACGGTAATCCATGGGGTATCGGATATGATAAACGTGCTGACTGGGCAGAAGGACTTTATCATATCCGATACCCCATGGATTA
>Ga0164313_10002134_pt1 | contig 17737 bp, 17 predicted proteins | sample GuaBasSedimGuay4_FD_113735 | JGI IMG/M metagenome (GOLD analysis project Ga0164313, IMG submission 113735) | Subseafloor sediment microbial communities from Guaymas Basin, Gulf of California, Mexico - Guay4, Core 4569-4, 0-3 cm | ecosystem: Environmental > Aquatic > Marine > Hydrothermal vents...
CGGGCTCAGCCAGCCGTTTGAGGCGACCCGCTATCACAGCCTGGTGGTGGAGAAAGACAGCCTGCCGGATTGCCTGGAGGTCACTGCATGGACTGAGACCGGCTCTGGTGAAATCGATGAAATCATGGGGCTGCGGCACCGGGAACTGGCCGTCGAGGGGGTACAGTTTCATCCCGAATCCATACTCACTGCTCATGGGCACGACCTGCTGCGCAATTTCCTGGATCAGTAGTGCCCTGTCCGGCGCGCCCAGTAGGCTCTGAAATCATGCGAATCAACCGGACAGGACACTAGGGGAAGCATAAATGAATATCCAGCAAGCATTGGCCGTGGTGGTGTGTGGTGACAATCTCAGTCGCGAGGAAATGGCGGTTGTTATGCGCCAGATGATGTCCGGCGACGCCACTGGCGCGCAAATAGGCGGCCTGCTGGTGGCTCTGCGCATGAAAGGTGAAACCGTAGATGAAATCGCCGGCGCCGCCCAGGCGATGCGCGAACTGGCCACACCCGTTGTGGTGGCCGATCCCAACCTGGTGGATCTGGTGGGCACAGGCGGCGACGGTGCCAATCTGTTCAATGTGTCCACTGCCTCCAGCTTTGTGGTGGCGGCAGCCGGGGCCAAGGTGGCCAAGCACGGCAATCGTTCGGTCTCCAGTACCAGCGGTAGTTCCGATGTGCTGGAGCAACTGGGTATGCCCCTGGATCTTGCGCCGGAGCAGGTGGCACGGGCCATTAACGAAGTGGGGGTGGGTTTCATGTTCGCCCCCGCGCACCACAGCGCCATGCGCCACGCGGTTGGGCCGCGTCGGGAACTGGGTTTGCGCACGGTATTTAATATCCTGGGCCCCCTGACCAACCCTGCCGGGGTAAAACGTCAGGTGGTAGGTGTATTTTCCCCTGACTTGTGCCGGCCTTTGGCCGAGGTACTCAAAGCCCTGGGCGCCGAGCATGTCATGGTCGTGCACTCGGATGATGGCCTGGATGAGATATCCATCGCCGCGAGCACCCAGGTGGCGGAACTGCGCGATGGCACCATTTCCTGCTATCACATTACTCCCGAAGAGTTCTCGATAGAGAGGCAAAGCCTCGAGGGTCTGACCGTGAACAGTGCGGCCGCCTCGGCGGAGCTGATTACCAGTGCCCTGGCTGGCGCGCAAGACGCGCCATCGCGCAAAGCGGCTGCAATGCTGGCGTTGAATGCGGGAGCGACTATCTACGTCAGTGGCGTCGCGGCTACACTGGCCGACGGCATGGCCATGGCGGAGGATGTCCTGGCCACCGGCCAGGGGTTGGAAAAGCTCAAGGAATTTATCCATTTCACGCAGTTGATGCGTGGGGAGGCGGGTTGATCCTATGACAGTGAATGCCCCCACTATCCTGCGCAAAATTCTGGCGCGCAAGCGCGAAGAAGTGGCCCGGCGCAGGCCCCGTAATTCACTGGCCAGCCTGGAGCAACGCATTAAAGAGCAGACCGCCCCACGGGGTTTCGCCGCTGCGCTGCAACAGCGAATCGCCTGTGGCGAGCCCGGGGTTATTGCGGAAGTGAAAAAGGCCTCCCCCAGTAAAGGCGTTATCCGCGAGGATTTTCAGCCCGGGCAGATTGCCACAAGCTATCAAAACGGTGGCGCGGCCTGTCTTTCCGTATTGACGGATATCGACTTTTTTCAGGGCTCAGACGAGTATTTGCAAGAGGCCAGGGCGGCCTGCGACCTGCCGGTGCTGCGCAAGGATTTCACCGTCGATCCCTATCAGGTGGTGGAAGCCCGGGCCATAGGCGCCGATGCTGTGTTGTTGATAGTCGCGGCGCTGGCCGATGAACAAATGCGGGAGCTGGCCCACGCCGCGGCGGAAGTCGGCGTTGATGTACTGGTGGAAGTGCATGACCGCGCCGAGTTGGAGCGGGCACTGGAACTGTCCACACCACTGGTGGGAATCAATAACCGGGATTTGCACACTTTTGAGATGCGCCTGGAAATCACGCTGGATTTGTTGCCGCATATACCCGGTGATCGGCTGGTGATAACTGAGAGCGGGATTCATACGCCGGAAAACGTGGCGTTGATGCGCGAGCATAATGTGCACACATTCTTGGTGGGTGAGGCGTTTATGCGCGCGCCGGAGCCGGGTGAAAAGTTGCGGGAGTTATTTTTCGCCGATCAGGGTGCGCGGTGCGCACCCTGCACGTAAACGCAGGGTGCTAACCCGAGTGAAGTACAGGCTGACGTAGGGTGCGCACCGCGGCTACGCTACCGGGTGCCATACACCACCATGGTTTTACCTGAAACCGATACCAGCCCGTCTTCTTGCAGCGCCTTGAGCACGCGCCCCGCCATCTCCCGGGAACAGCCCACGATTTTGCCCAACTCCTGCCGGGTGACCTTGATCTGCATGCCGTCCGGGTGGGTCATGGCGTCCGGTTCCTTGCACAGGTCTAACAGCGTGTGGGCGATGCGTCCGGAGACATCCACGAAGGCCAGGTCGCTCAGCTTGCGGGTGGTTTGCCGCAGGCGAGCTCCCAGTTGCCGGGAAACTGCATAGAGGATATCGGGGTACTGGGCGCGTATCTGGTGGAAGCGATCGTAGGAAATCTCCGCCACCTCACACTGGGTTTTGGCCACCACCATGGCGCTGCGCACCTGGGGCTCATTGTCAAACAGCCCCATCTCACCGACAAAATCACCGGGGTTGAGATATGCCACAACCAGCATGTGGCCCGGCTCTGATTCATCTTCCACCATGACAGATACTGAACCATCCAGGATCAGGTAGAGTGTGTCGCTCGGCTCACCTTGCTGTAAAACCACGCTTTTGGACTTGTAGTCCTTGCGTTGACAATGTCGCAGGAAGTTTTCCACGTTGGGAATGGTATTGGTGATTTGTGGCTTTAGCACTGTCCGACTCTCCACTGTCAATGTAAACGCATTAAGATTCTAACCGAGTTGGGCGCCAAGTAAAACGTAAGTTGTTGTAGTGGTGTACCTCATCAATATGAATGATGAGGTACACTCAGCGGCCTCGCCAATTTTCACAGGAAAACAGATCAATGAAAACAACAGTCAAGTGGACGGATGGCGCCATGTTCGTCGGTGAATCCAGCAGTGGGCACAGTGTGGTAATGGACGGGCCACAGGACCTTGGTGGGCGCAATCTCGGGCCGCGCCCCATGGAGATGTTGCTACTGGGTACGGGGGGTTGCTCTGTCTACGATGTGATGAGCATGCTGAAAAAGTCACGCCAGCAGGTGGTGGATTGTCGCGTGGAACTGGATGCTGAGCGGGCCGATGCGGTGCCGTCGGTTTTTACCCGTATCAACATGCACTTCGTGATCACCGGAGTTGGCCTCAAGGAGAGCCAGGTAAAGCGGGCGGTGCAGTTATCCGCTGAAAAATATTGCTCCGCCTCCATTATGCTGGCGGCGGCCGGGGTGGAAATGAACCACAGCTTCGAAATTGTGGAGTTTGACCCGACGGGGAAAAGGTTATAGCTGGATTGGAGATTCTACCTCGTAAGGCGCTTGTCGGGAACAACCAAAATGACCAAACCTGCCGCAGCGACTCAAATCCGATAGCTGGTCCGGGTCATCACCTGCGACACCGCTGTCATGGCATCCTTCACCGGGCGGGGGAAATCCGTACCCCCGGCCTCCAGCGCGTTCTCCCCATGACGCTGCTCATCCTCCAGCATCTGCTGCAAAATCAGCTGTGACTTGCGGTCTGCATCGGGCAGTTGCTTGAGATGATCGCGCAGGTGGTTGCACACACGTTCCTCAGTAGCCGCCACAAAGCCGAGGCTGACCTTGTCGCCTATAGCACCGGCGATGGCGCCCATGGCAAAAGACAGGCCGTACCAGGCGGGGTTGAGATAGCTGGTGTGGCTGCCCAGTTCACGCAGGCGTTCTTCGCACCATACCAGATGATCCACCTCTTCCTGGGCGGCCTGCTGCATTTCCTCGCGTACGGTGGGCAATGTGGCAGTCAGGGCCTGGCCCTGGTACAGCGCCTGCGCGCACACTTCACCGGTGTGGTTGACCCGCATCAGGCCCGCCACGTGTTGGCGTTCCCGCTCCGACAGCTCAGAGTCCGTATGCCCGTCGGAGGGCGAGGGGCGCCCCGCATGATTTCCCCGGTTGGTGATGGTGCGCATCACCGAGTCCACTTCTGTAATCAGCTTATCCAACAGGGAGAGTTGTCGTTGGCTCATATGCAGTTCCCGCCCGGGCCGGTCAATTGTCTTGACTATAGCGCGCTATGGCGCGCCAGCCAATGTCCCGGCGCAGGGTGATACCATCCCAGGTGATCTTCCGCGCCGCTTCGTAACAGGCCCGTTGGGCGGCGGCGATATCTTCACCAAGCGCGGTGACACACAGTACCCGGCCGCCGCTGGTGACCACTTGCTCGCCGGCCAGGGCGGTGCCGGCGTGGAATATTTTGATAGAGTCCGGTTGCGGTGCATCCAGCCCCCGGATGGGGGTGCCCTTGCTGTAGCTTGCCGGGTAACCCCCCGCGGCCAGCACCACACCAATAGCGCAGCGCTGGTCCCACTGTGTCTCAGCCTGGTCCAGGGTGCCGTCCAGGGCGCTGTCGCACAGGCCCACCAGGTCGGATTGCAGGCGCATCATGATGGGCTGGGTTTCTGGATCGCCGAAACGACAGTTGTACTCGATGACCTTGGGCTGCCCGTCGCCGTTAATCATCAGGCCCGCATAGAGGAAACCGGTATAATCATTGCCCTCGGCGGCCATGCCCGCAACTGTGGGCAGGATCACCTGTTCCATGATGCGCTGGTTGACTGCGGCGTCTACCACCGGGGCGGGAGAGTAGGCTCCCATGCCGCCGGTATTGGGACCGGTATCGCCCTCGCCAATGCGCTTGTGATCCTGGCTGGTGGCCATGGGCAGTACGTTCTTGCCGTCTACCATCACGATGAAGCTGGCTTCCTCTCCCTCCAGAAATTCCTCGATCACCACCCGGCAACCGGCCTCGCCAAAGGCATTACCGGACAGCATATCGGTCACAGCCTCTTCCGCCTGCGCCAGAGTCTGCGCTACGATCACGCCCTTGCCCGCAGCGAGGCCGTCGGCCTTCACCACGATGGGTGCGCCGTGCTCGCGCAGGTAGGCCAGGGCGGGCTCAAGTTCGGTAAAGTTGCCGTAGGCGGCGCTGGGAATATTGTGCCGTGCCAGGAAATCCTTGGTGAAGGCCTTGGAACCTTCCAGTTGGGCGGCGCCTTTACCCGGCCCGAAGCAGCGCAGGCCACGCTCCTGGAAGAAATTCACCACACCCTCAACCAGGGGGGCTTCCGGGCCCACAATCGTCAGTCCCACACCATTTTGTGCGGCAAAGTTCGCCAACCCGTCAAAATCCATCACATCCAGGGCGACATTCTCAATCCCTGCTTCGGTGGCCGTGCCCGCATTACCCGGCGCGACGTAAACCGTCTCAACCCGTGGCGACTGCGCAACCTTCCACGCCAACGCGTGCTCCCTGCCGCCGCCACCTATAATCAATACGTTCATTTATCCAACTCCAGATAATTTGTCTAACCGTGTAATGAAAGTTCCCCGGTGAGTGCGAGGCAAACCGGGAGCGGGCAGCACCATGGCGTCACGTTGGTGCGCAGTGCGCACCCTACAATGGATCAACAGTCATACTCGTAGTGTGCAGTCATGCCCGTAGCTGTACCCGTAGGGTGCGCACTGCGCACCAGGGCCATCAGTGACGGAAGTGGCGCATACCGGTGAACACCATGGCCATGTCGTGCTCATCCGCGGCGGCGATAACTTCCTCATCGCGAATGGAGCCGCCGGGCTGAATTACAGCGGCGATACCCGCCTGTCCGGCATTATCGATACCGTCCCGGAAGGGGAAGAAGGCATCGGAGGCCATTACCGAGCCCTGTACTTCCAGCCCTGCGTGCGCGGCTTTGATGCCGGCTATGCGAGCCGAATTGATGCGGCTCATCTGGCCCGCACCCACGCCCACTGTCTGGCCGTTGGCGGCGTAGACAATGGCGTTGGACTTGACGTATTTGGCCACTTTCCAGGCGAAGAGCAGATCCTGCATCTGCTGCCCGGTGGGCTGCCGCTGGCTGACGACTTTCAGGTCATCCCGGCTGATCATGCCCAGGTCGCGGTCCTGCACCAGCAGGCCGCCGTTGACCCGTTTGTAATCCAGAGCCGCACCCTGTGCGCCCCATTCGCCACAGACCAGCAGGCGCACGTTTTTCTTTTCGGCGACGGCCGCCGCTGCCTCGGTGCTTACGCCGGGAGCGATAATGACTTCCACGAACTGGCGTTCGACAATGGCGGCCGCCGTGGCGGCATCCAGCTCGCGGTTGAACGCGATAATACCGCCAAAGGCAGATTCGGGATCTGTGGCGAAGGCCAGGTCGTAGGCCTTGCCAATATCGTCCGCTACCGCCACACCGCAGGGGTTGGCATGCTTGACGATGACACAGGCCGGTGCTTCGAAGTTTTTGACGCACTCCAGGGCGGCATCGGTATCGGCCACGTTGTTGTAGGACAGTTCCTTGCCCTGCAGCTGGCGGGCGGTGGCGATGCCTGCCTCGGCCGGGTTGGCTTCCACGTAGAAAGCCGCCTGCTGGTGGGGATTCTCGCCGTAGCGCATTTCCTGCACTTTGTGAAACTGGGTGTTGAAGGTGCGGGCGAAGTTGGTAGAGCCGCCGGGCACCCGCTTGCCAAAGTGGTTGGCGATGGCGCCGTCATAGGCGGCGGTGTGTTCAAAGGCTTTGATCGCCAGGTTGAAGCGCGTCTCCAGGGAAGTGGTGCCATTATTTGCCTGCATCTCTGCCAGGATTTCCCCGTAGTCCGGGGCGTTGACCACAATATTGACAAAGCGGTGGTTCTTGGCGGCCGCGCGTACCATGGTGGGGCCGCCGATGTCGATATTCTCAACGGCGTCCTCCAGGCTGCAGTCGGGATTGGCGACCGTCGCTGCAAAGGGGTACAGATTTACCACCACCATGTCGATGGCATTGATACCGTGCTCGGCCATCACTATGTCGTCCTGCCCCCGGCGGGCGAGTATGCCGCCGTGAATTTTGGGGTGCAGGGTCTTGACCCGGCCGTCCATCATTTCCGGGAAGCCGGTGTAGTCGGCGACTTCGGTAACTGCCAGACTGTTGTCTTGCAACAGCCGGTACGTGCCGCCGGTGGAAAGTAGTTCCACCCCCATGTCACGCAGGGCGCTGGCGAATTCGACGATACCCGATTTGTCGGAAACACTGATCAGGGCGCGACTGACTGTAACGAGGTTGCTGTCACTCATGATGCTGGTTTCCTCTGGCCTTTGTCACAGATAAGGTTGTACTGCTTCAGCTTTTTGCGCAGCGTACCCCGGTTCAGCCCCAGCATGATGGAGGCCTTGGTCTGGTTGTTGCGTGTATAAGTCATGATCTCCGCCAGTAGCGGCGCCTCGATTTCCGCCAGAACCATCTGGTAGACATCGGTGGCAATCTGTCCGTCTAACTCATCCAGGTAATGCCGCACCGCGGTGGTCACGGATGCGCGCAGGCTCTGCGCCGGGGCGGTTGCCGGGTTGTCGTCATTGGCTGCGGCTGTCTCGTCGCTCATGGGGGGGTGTAGGGGTTCAGCCCTGGTCATGCTGCAAGTACCTCATTATTCTCTGATTCGGCTAGTTGTTCTATGTAGTGCAGCTGTTCACCTGGAAGCTCCAGCTTGTTGAACGGTCTGCGATGGGTGGGGTAAGCGGCGCTGTGTTGCAGATACCAGCCCATGTGTTTACGCGCGATACGCACACCCATAAAGGTGCCGTAAAATTCGTGCAGTTGTGCCACATGCCGGCGCAGAATGGCCAGCTGTTGTGTGCTTGACGGCGCCGGCGGCGTTACCCCGGTTGCCAGGTGTGTGGCAATCTGTCCGCAGAGCCAGGGTCGGCCTTGTGCCGCGCGGCCGATCATCACGCCGGCGGCGCCAGTGTGAGCCATGACGGTAACGGCTGTTTCCGGGGAATCGATATCGCCGTTGGCAAATACCGGAAATTGCGTGGCCGCTACGATGGCGGCAATGGTGTCGTATTCCACATCCCCCCTGAAGGCGCAGGCCCGGGTGCGACCGTGTACCGCCAGGGCGGTGATGCCGGCGTCTTCGGCGATCCGGCCAATGGCCACGCCATTTCTGGCCTGTGGTGTGGCGCCTGTGCGTATCTTGAGAGTGATCGGTACATCGACCGCCGCTACTACAGCCTCGAGAATCGCCCGAACCAGAGGCTCATCTGACAGCAGGGCCGACCCCGCCGCCTTGCGGCACACCTTTTTGGCGGGGCATCCCATATTGATATCGATGATTTGGGCACCGCCAGCGACATTGTAGCGGGCTGCGGCGGCCATTTGCAGCGGGTCGTTGCCGGCGATCTGCACCGAGCGGGGTTCCATTTCCGCGTCGTGGAGACTGCGCCATTGTGTCTTTTGTGAGTTACGCAACCGGGGATCGCAGCTGATCATCTCCGATATCACCAGGCCCGCGCCGAATTCATAGCACAGGCGGCGAAATGGCAGGTCGGTTACACCGGCCATGGGAGCCAGTGCCACGCGGTTGGGCAGCTTGTAAGGTCCGATCTGCAACATTGGGAAATTACTTGAAGGAATGCCCTGAAAATGAGGTCAGTATGATACTCGGTAGGTCTGGTACGGGAAAGAATTTCTGCACAAAAAATCATCAAATGGTGCGATGGGTCAAGCTCAGGCTATTTTGCCCGGGGCATTCAGCCATTGAAGAGCCCTCAGCTAGAGGGAATCCGCCGCTATAGGGAGCTGCCCTCGCAGGCATACCCAGCCGTCTCGTTCAGCAACCACCTGTATTGCGATGCGGTCGGCGTAGTGCGTGCACAGGGTATCCGCCTGGCTACGCAACAACCCCGACAATAACAGCGTGCCGCCCGGCTTCAAAAAAAGCAGCAAGGTGTCGGACAAGTCGATGAGCGGTCCGGCCAGGATGTTGGCGATAACGACCCCGGCTTGCCCGGCCCAGGCTTGTTGCACCACCTGCTCGGGCAGTGCGAGCGGCAGGCGTGTCGCCGGGAGAGCGTTGCGCGTTGCGTTGTCCCGAGTCGCCGCCAGGGCCTGGGGGTCGTTGTCCACGCCCAATACCTGACTGGCGCCCAGCTTGAGGGCGGCCACTGCCAGGATGCCGGAGCCACAGCCGTAATCCACCACAGTCTGCTCATCCAGTTGCATGCCATCGAGTTCGCGCAGGCACAGGGCGGTGGTGGGGTGTGTGCCGGTACCGAAGGCGAGGCCGGGATCCAGCAACAGGTTCACCGCATCTGGATCCGGTGGCGCTAACCAGCTGGGACAGACCCACAGGCGTTCACCGAATTGCATGGGTTGGTAGTGCTGCATCCACTCCCGCTCCCAGTCTTTATCCTCGAGGATTTCCACCCGTTGGTTGGCCTGCCGCAGGAGGCGGGTGGGGAAGGCTTGTAATACATCGTCCATATTTGTATCTGCCGGATACAGGCCGGTCAGCTGGATCTGACCCCACAAAGGGGTCTCCCCCACGGCGGGCTCCAGTACCGGTTGGTCGGCATTGTCTTCCATGGTGACGGCCACAGCGCCGGTGGCCAGCATCTGGTTCTCGAGTGCTGCCACGCTGCTCGGGTTGGTGTCCAGACGTAGTTGTAGCCAACTCATGTAAGGGGTGGGTTGTGGTGCGCGGTGCGCGCCCTACGGCAGGGTGCGCATTGCGCTCCATAGATCGGGAAAAATTTGGGTCATACTCAGTCTTCCAGTTTGCTCTCAAGGTAGTGAATACTCACCCCACCCGCCTGGAATGCCTTGTCCCGCACCAGATCCCGGTGCGGGGGTGTGTTGGTACGAATACCTTCGACCACCAGTTCGTCCAGGGCCCCGCGCATTCTGGCCAGGGCCACCTCCCGACTCTCGCCGAAACTGATTATCTTGGCGATCAGCGAGTCGTAGAAGGGGGGCACTGTATAGCCGTCATACAGGTGCGAATCCACCCGGATACCCAGGCCGCCGGGGGCGTGGAAAGTGGTTACCTTGCCGGGGGATGGCAGGAAATTCTGAGGATCTTCGGCGTTGATACGGCACTCGAAGGCGTGGCCGTGGAAGCTGATATCACTCTGGGCGAAAGACAGGGGCATGCCGCTGGCGATACGCAGTTGCTCCTTGACGATATCGATACCGGTAATCATTTCCGTCACCGGGTGCTCGACCTGCACCCGGGTATTCATCTCGATGAAATAAAAACCCCCGTCCTCGTACAGGAATTCGAAGGTGCCGGCGCCCCGGTAGCCAATTTTGATACAGGCGTTAACACAGGACTCAGCCACGGCTTTGCGTACATCATCGGTAATGCCCGGTGCGGGAGCCTCTTCCAGCACTTTCTGGTGACGGCGTTGCAGGGAGCAGTCCCTGTCTCCCAGGTGAATGGCATTGCCCTGACCGTCGGCCAATATCTGGATTTCGACGTGCCGGGGCTTTTGCAGGAATTTTTCCAGGTAGACCACATCCGAACCGAAGGCGGCTGCCGCCTCGGACTGGGTGACCTGCACCGAATTAATCAGCGCCGCCTCGTTGTGCACCACGCGCATGCCGCGACCGCCGCCGCCAGCGGCCGCTTTGATGATGACCGGATAGCCGATGTTGCGGGCGATCTCCATGGAGCGATCGGTGTCGTCGGTAAGAGGGCCGTCGGAACCGGGTACCGTGGGTACACCGGCCTTTTTCATGGCCGCGATGGCGGATACTTTGTCCCCCATCAGCCGGATGGTGTCCGCCCTGGGGCCGATGAACGTGAAGCCGCTTTTTTCCACCTGGTCGGCAAAGTCGGCATTTTCCGCCAGAAAACCGTAACCCGGGTGGATGGCGCTGGCGCGGGTAACTTCCGCCGCACTGATAATCGCCGGCACATTGAGATAACTGTCGGCGGAGGGCGCGGGACCGATGCAGACAGCCTCGTCTGCCAGCAGCACGTGTTTCAGCTCCCGGTCGGCCTTGGAATGAACCGCGATCGTTTTGATCTCCAGTTCTTTGCAGGCCCGGAGCACACGTAGAGCGATCTCACCGCGGTTGGCGATGAGTACCTTGTCCAAGATGGGCATATGTCGTTATCCTCTGCTTGTCGCTTGGCTGACCGCTGTTACACGATGGAGAACAGTGGCTGGTCAAATTCGACCGGTTCACCGTTTTCAACCAGAATGGCCGAGATAGTGCCCGCCTTGTCGGCTTCGATCTGGTTCATCATCTTCATCGCCTCTACAATGCAGACAACGTCGCCGATTTTCACGGTTTGGCCCACTTCCACAAAGGATGGTGAGGCGGGCGAGGGTGAACGGTAGAAAGTGCCGACCATGGGCGAACTCACCACATGGCCGCTGATAGTTGGCTCAGCGGGCGCAGGCGCCGGTTCCGCTGCCGGGGCTGGTGCGGGTGGAGCATAGGCCGAAGGAGCAGCATAGGGTTGAGGTGCAGCGGCGAGGGCGGCAGCTTGTGCGCTGTGGCGACTGATACGCACAGACTCCTCGCCTTCCTTTATCTCAATCTCATCAATATTGGACTCTTCCAGCAACTCGATCAGTTTTTTTACCTTGCGAATGTCCATAGTAAAATCTCTTCAGGTGGTGTTTATGGTTGTTCCAGAATGTTCAGTGCAGCCTGCAGACCGAATTCGTAGCCCTGGGCGCCCAGCCCGCAAATGATCCCTTGGGCCAGGTCCGAAAAGTACGAAAGTTGGCGAAACTCTTCCCGGGCATGGGTATTGGACAAGTGGATCTCGATAAACGGGATATCCACAGCGGCCAGTGCATCGCGCAGCGCCACGCTGGTGTGGGTGAACGCTGCGGGATTGATCAGGATGAAATTGACGCCTTCATGCCGTGCGTCCTGCACCCGCTCCACCAGTTCGTATTCGGCATTGCTTTGCATATAGAGCAAATGATGACCGCGTTCGTGAGCCAGCTGTTCCAGGCGCTGATTAATGTCAGCCAGCGTGGTGCTGCCATAGATGTCGGGCTCGCGCTCGCCCAACAAATTCAGGTTGGGGCCGTGTAGAACAAGAATAGTGGCCATGATTGCTGGCTCTCCCGGTTTGGGCGCAGTTTGCAAAATTTTGGCGCAATTTTCCTGAGCTGTCTATAAATTTTGGCTTTTTTTTGAATTTTGGCAGCATTTGGCTACTTAATTGCAGAAGTTAACTAGTTTTAGCATTTTACAGGCTGTTTGGTAATGGCGGCCTGTAAAGCCGCAAAATTGGCGCTAAAGGGGAGCTATTGCGGGGGTATTGAGGGGGTATTGAGGAGTTATTATCTTAAAAAGCGCCGACAACTTCGGGGCTCTTGTCGGATACTGAGCGCAGGGCGTCCAATACCGTGTTTTTGGTCAGTATTTGCGGCAGTATCAGGGGCTCCCGGCTGGAATCTGCGGGGTACATCAGATACAGCGGGATACCCGTGCGCCCATGCCGTTCCAGCAGGGCGGCGATAGCGGGGTTGTAACTGGTCCAGTCGGCTATCATGTAGACCACGCCGTGGGCGGCAAACGCCGCAGTCATCTCGTCGGTATTTAGCACCGCAGTTTCATTGGCGATGCAGGTGATGCACCAATCGGCGGTGACGTCCACGAATACGGGGTTTCCCGCGCCGCGCAGTTGCGCCACTTGTTGCTCCGACCAGGCCACCTTGCCCGCGGCGAGTTGCGCGGTATGGCTGCCATTTTCATCCAGCCCGCGCCAGGCTCCCAGGTTGATGGTCGCCAGCATGCAGGCCACTGCCAGACCCCGGCGCCACCCCCCATAACGCCACAGCCACAGGCCCATCGCCAGTACCAGGGCCCCGCTCAGCGCTGCAGTCATAGTATTGACCCCGGTTTGCCTGCCCGCCACCCACAGTAGCCAGATGGCGGTGCCGTAGAGGGGGAAGGCCAGCAGTTGTTTGAGGGTCTCCATCCAGGGGCCGGGCCTGGGCATCAGTTTGCGGGCTGCGCCACTGTAGCTGAACAGCAGTAGGGGCGCGGCCATGCCGGCACCCAGTGCGGCAAAGACCAGCAGGCCGATTTGTGGCGGCCGGGTTATCGCAAAACCCAGCGCTGTACCCATGAAAGGTGCGGTGCAGGGGCTGGCGACGACGACAGCCAGTACGCCGGTGAAGAAACTGCCACTGAGCCCGCCTTGAGCGGCGAGCCCGCTACCGGCATTCATGACATTGCCGCCCAGTTGCACCAGCCCGGACAGAGACAGGCCCATGGCCACAAACAGATAGGCCAGGGCGATGACAAAACCCGGTGATTGCAGCTGGAAGCCCCAGCCGATAGCGCTCCCGGCCTGTTGCAGGGTAATGAGAACGGCGGCCACCAGCACAAAGCTGGCGATCACACCGGCGGTATACATCCAGCTTTGCAGGTGTCGGTCGTGTTCTGTGCTGCGCGCAAAGCTCAGTACCTTCAGTGACAGGATGGGGAAGACGCAGGGCATTAGATTGAGGATGCAGCCACCGACAAAGGCCAGCGCCAACATATAAAGCAGGACCCCGATACCGCCAGTGTCGTCCGTGGGTTGTTGGTTGACAGGTTGTGCGGCGGGCGGCGTAACGCTGCGCACGGTGCCGGCGGCGAAATCCAGCTCGAAGAATTGTTTTTGTGGTGGATAGCACAGGCCGGCGTCAGCGCAGCCCTGGGAACTGACCGATAGCGTTGCCCGCCGGGGCCGGCCCTGCGTGTACAGGAGGATGTCAGCACTGTTGTAATAGACCTTCACCGCGCCGAAATATTCGTCATTGCGCGCCAGGGCAGGGGGGAGTTCCACCTCGACTTTTTCTGTCTGACCTGCGCTGTCGTGCAGTGTGAAAGCGAAGCGGTGCTGGTATAAATAGTAGTTGTCTGCTATTTGCCAATACAGGCGCACTTGCTGTGCATCCAGGATTTCCACTTCCAACTGATAGGCGTCCTCAACCGGCAGGAACCGGGGGCCACTGCCAGCCGTGCCGAATGGTGCACGGTTGGGCTCGCCGAAACCCTGGGCGTAAGAATAAGCACTGAGTAGCAGTAGCAAGCTCGCAAGTAATGCGCGCATCAAAATTCCTTATCACTCTTTATAAAACCGGCGCCACCAACGGCGTTGTCCCGAGGCCGAATTGTACCAAGTCTCTGCATATAGATCCCAATACGGCGTCATTAAGGTCCACGGGAGTGGTATAATAGTGAGACGCCCGCAGCGGGTGATAGTTTCCAAATTGGAGTAGTAAACCCGGCAATTGCATGAAATGTGTTTCAAATTTGGCTACAGGCGTGTGATTTAAGAGGTTTGGATGATTATCATTGGCAAGTTTAGGCATCGGGCGGGTAATTTGAGCAAGCCATGGCTTGCAGCAGTGGCCGCGGTATTTTTTTCGCTGTCCGCCGCGGCCGAGCAAAGCGCGGTAGTGGCGCTTACAGATGTGTGGGTCAGAGCCCTGCCCCCTACCCAGACCAACACCGCGGCCTACCTGACGGTTATCAATCGGGGCGATACCGGGGTTACCATTACCGGAGCAAGCGCCGATGACCTGGCGGACAAAGTAGAAATTCACACCACCCGGGAAATAGACGGCTATATGCGTATGGAGCAACTGCGGGACTTGTCTGTGGCAGCGGGGCAAAGTGTGCAATTGGCCCCAGGTGGCACGCATTTAATGTTGCTGGGGTTGGCGCGGATGCCTCTGAGCGGCGAAACTGTGCAGCTGTGCCTGGAACTGGCGACAGGCGAGGAGGTCTGTGCCGTCGCCGAAGTGCGCAAAACGGTGGCCGCACAGCAGACGCACAATCATCATGAACAACACCAGAGGTAGAGTTGGATTATGAATGCAGTAACAGAAACCCTTGTTCAGTGGCGCGACGATATTGCCGACTACCTGCCGGACAACAAAATTAGTAAATTATTGGTCACGATGGTCGGTCTGTATTTCCTGGCAGCGGTAATCCTGGGCATGTACTGGAGTATCGCGCCGGCGCCCTTTGACGTGCGGGACCGAGCGGCCACCTACGCGGCCCGGGAGGGGGGCACGGTCGTTACCGGCTCGGTTACCATGGGCGCCCTGATGGGGGTGATGAATACCCTGCTGGAGAAGCCCGGCGGTTATCTGCACAATGATGTATTCCCGCCCGGGCTGTGGCTGGATAATATGCCCCATTGGGAATATGGCGCTCTGATCCAGGTGCGCGACCTCGCTCGCGCCATGCGCGAAGTGTTCAGCCGTTCCCAGTCACAGTCCACCGAAGACCCGGACCTGACGATCGCGGAGCCCCGCTTCAATTTCAATTCCAACAGTTGGATTATGCCCGCAACCGAGTCCGAGTATCGGGAAGGCCTGAAATATTCCCGCGACTATTTTCGCCGCCTGTCGGACCCGGACGCTCCCAACGCCCAGTTTTATGCACGTGCCGATAACTTGCGTTATTGGCTGGCGACAGTGGATAGTCGGCTGGGGAGCCTGTCCCAGCGACTCAGTGCCAGTGTAGGGAAGGCGCGCATCAACACCGATTTGGCGGGAGATACAGTCGCCAGCCAGTCCACTGCCACCCCTGCGGAGCAGGAGGTGCGGACGCCCTGGAGCGAAATAGACGATGTGTTCTACGAGGCGCGCGGTGCCGCCTGGGCCCTGATCCATTTTTTGAAAGCGGCGGAGATCGACTTTGCCGAGGTGCTGCGCAAAAAGAATGCCCAGGTCAGCCTGCAGCAGATTATTCGCGAGTTGGAAGGCACCCAGGAAACGGTGTGGAGCCCGATAATCCTCAATGGCAGCGGTTTCGGTACGGTGGCCAACCACTCACTGGTGATGGCGTCCTATATCAGCCGCGCCAATGCGGCTATCATAGACCTGCGTGATTTACTGTCACAGGGCTGATGAACTCAACCCGGCTGAAAACGCCTCAGGCGGTGCTGTAGCGCAGGCGGGTGCCGGTGTCCAGTGACAGGCGAATTTCTTCGGCACTTAACTGCGCTGGGAAATAGGTGCCTGAGAGTTTGGCGCCGAGCAGGCTGGCGCCCTCCAGGTTAGTGTCGCGAAAATCGATGCCGCTCAGGTCTGTATTGCGGAAGTAGGAATTACTGAGGTCCAGCCCCTGGGCGTTCATATTGCGCAAATCACGCCCGCGATAGTCCCCGCTTTTCAGTTCACCGGTATCCAACTGGTCGCGTTGTTCGTTGAAGCCCTTGATGTCCTCGTTGCGCAGTAGCTGGTATAAGGGGTCTTGCTTGATGATGGGCTTGTTCATGCGGTTACCTTCCTGGTTATTGCCTGGCTCAATGGTGGATAGCTTAAGCCACGGCGTAGTTCAAAACCAGTGCTCCTGTAATGTAAGGCCGAATAGCATGTAACTTGGGCATCATCCGTGTATAGCCATTCAAATAGGACGGAGTTTGACAGTACAAACCTTTAAGGGGTTTCTCCTCACCCGCAACTGGCGGGATACAAGCCATGGGGTTGAGCTGGAGTTCTGGTTCACAACAGGGCAGGGTCCCCTGTGTGCCGTGGTGCGTGGCGAGCACAGTGTGTTCTTCCTGGTAGAGGATGAACTGGGCCGGGCGCGAGAAATACTGGCAGTCGAGACCACAGTAAAGATAAAACCGGTGAGCCTGCGCAGCTTCTCGATGGCTCCGGTGGTGGGATTATATTTTAACAGCTACCGGCAGGCCCGGCGTGCGGCCGATGAATTGCGCGCCCGTGGGCTGGATCCGCTGGAGGCGGATATCAACCCGGCGGACCGCTTTTTGATGGAACGTTTTGTGGCCGGTTCGGCAGTTCTGCGCGGGGAGCCACGGCGTCGCGGCCGCCACCTTATGCTGGAAAACCCCGTGATCAAGGCCACGCAATACCGTCCCACTCTCAAGGTGGTTTCTTTCGATATCGAGACTGCCATGGAGGGACTGCAGCTCTACTGTATCGCGGTGCATGGCACGTCAATTGACGGCGAGGCACGGCAGGTTTTTATGCTCGGTGAGGGTGCGCAGCAGGCCTTTGTAAGATCCTGCGCCAATCAGGGTGAGGTGTTGCAGGCTTTTCTCGACTGGGTGGCAGACTATGATCCGGATGTGTTGATCGGCTGGAACGTGGTGAATTTTGACACCTGGTATTTGCAGCGCCTTGCAGACCAGCTGGGCCGGCGCCTGCTGTTGGGGCGGGAGCGACGCCCGGGGCACTGGCGTGAGCTGGATGACGACGGCGACCGACGCACCGTGCAATTCCCCGGACGGGTGGTGCTCGATGGTATCGAACTGTTACGCGCCGCGTTCTACCGTTTCGAGAGTTTTTCCCTGGAGAACGTTTCCAGGCAGTTACTGGGAACGGGCAAGCTGTTGCATGGCAGTGACCGCGGCGGCGAAATCACCCACCAGTTCCTGCAAGACAAAACCAGCCTGGCCCGGTACAACCTGAAAGACTGCGAGCTGGTATCGGAAATATTTGCCACCACCGCTATACTGGATTTCGCGGTAGCACGCAGTGTTATGACCGGTCTCAACATCGACCGCATGGGTGCCTCGGTAGCGTCATTCGACAACCTGTACCTGCCCAGACTCCATCGCCAGGGCTATGTGGCGCCCAACGCCAGTAGTGAACAAATCGCCAGTCCCGGTGGCTTTGTACTCGACTCGATGCCCGGCATCTACGACCATGTACTGGTGCTGGATTTCAAGAGTCTGTACCCCAGCATTATCCGCACTTTTTTTATCGATCCGCTGGGCCTGGCCCTGGGTGTGTGCGGCGAA
>Ga0164313_10002136_pt1 | contig 17723 bp, 20 predicted proteins | sample GuaBasSedimGuay4_FD_113735 | JGI IMG/M metagenome (GOLD analysis project Ga0164313, IMG submission 113735) | Subseafloor sediment microbial communities from Guaymas Basin, Gulf of California, Mexico - Guay4, Core 4569-4, 0-3 cm | ecosystem: Environmental > Aquatic > Marine > Hydrothermal vents...
CCTGCCCTGTTTCCCCGGTGGTCGGAGCGTTCACCATCGTCGCAGTGTGATCGTTGTCCGACTGGTCCAGAAGTGTGTTGCCCGATACCTGAGCATCATCCATTGACCAGTAGGCAACGTAGTCCTCTGGTGCTGCTGGTGATGCAACCAATTCAGCAGCTATATTATCAACCTCTGCTGCTGTTAGTGTTCTGCTATATAGCTCTAAAGAATCTAGTTCCATATTCAGGAGATGGTAAGTACCTCCATGTCTAGCAAAGAGTCCCATAGTGGATGTAGTGTCGAAGTGGGTTTGTCCTGTGAATGTACCTGTTGTACCTGCAACCCCATCATGATAGACAATCACGTTAGTATCAACAGAGTCGAACTCTGCTGTTATGACTATGTGATGCCACTCCCCATCGGTAACATTATTATTAGCGGTGTTCTGGTAGTTAAACGCTGAGTTATCTCCTACTGCTATACTCACCTGACCTGTGGCTGTTATCACCTGTATTAAGAGACCTGAGTTTGTACCATCCATCCCTAACGCTAAGACAACACCACTTGAGCCACCTGCTACTGGATTAGTGCCTTTTATGAAGAAAGAGATTGAGTAATCGTCAGTTAAATTGAACCCTATATCTTGAGTACCATTATATATCGTACCACTACTAGTTTTCCCTATTGCACTTCCAGATAAACCTGTAGTGTGGACTGCTGTACCAGTGACAGCGAAGTCTCTGCTAGATGCGTGTTCATCATACAGAACTGTCGCACTGTCATTATCAAAGGTATATTTCTGATGCCAATCTGTAGGAGCAGGGTCATTACCAACACCGGGAGTCTCTACAGCAGGGTCGTATATTTGTAAGGCTGTATTTGCATTAACATCTTTAGATGCACCTGCACCATCAGCCTGAGATGCTGCTATTGAGTATCCTGCTGTACTTGCGTCAGATTCATACTCAAGGTCGCCATTACTATTCTGTTCTGATGCAATAATTCCGGTGGATTCATCTAACTTCCAATTCCAATAAGGGCCTGCTCTGTAGATAGAATCGTCGAATGAATTTGGGTTTGCATGAACAATTTCATGGATCTCAGATGCTGAGAGTGCTTCATTATAAATTCTTGCATCATCAAGCATACCGTCAAACCACTGACTATATGTTGAGCCATCATCGTTGCTTAGTGCGCCAATAACCGCTGCACATGTCGGTACATATGCGACAGGACTACCCACAACTAACGATCCATCTTCAACTCCATCAAGGTATGTTATGAGCTTATTGCCGTCAAAAGTAACTGCTGCATGATGCCATTCGCCATCTGCAATTAAACTACCTTCAATAATATGTGATGCTGTTGTTCCATCACCAAGCATAGATGTCAGAAGACCTGAAGATGTTATTTTCATCCAAGAGCCATATCTGTTTGTTGCTGATTGCCAATTAACAACTACCGCTTGAAGAGTTGTTGCGTTTGATGTTTTAACCCATGCCATATAGGTAAATGCAGAGCCGTTCAGGTCTGCTGCATCTTCTATGGTTATATAATCATTAGCACCATCCATCACTATACCAAGACCAACTACTCCGGGAGAAAATGCAGGTGTACCTACAAGTGTGCCTGTGTGAAGATTGCCTGTTTCGTCAATTACTGTAGCCATTATTTACGTCCAAGTTATATCTATGGTTACATCTACAGTGTAGGTATTGTTGTACGCATCAGTAATGGTACATCTCCACACCTCATTAGCACTTTCCGTTGTTCCTGTGTATGACCAATTTGGGGATGCTATTGTAGTGTCGTTACAAGCAAGTTTTGCATCCCCTGATACCCATGCCCAAGCGAAAGATAGTGGTGCTAGGCCATTTTGAAGGCTTGCCCATGCGGTTGCAGTGGTATACGCGCCATTAGGAGCAGCCTCTGTAATAGTGGCGTTATTTACAACTGCTACAGGAGTCAGCACATTATTACCAGATTCCATGCGAATCCAGTTATATCGAACAGCTATAGCTATATCACCAAGGTGAGAAGCGTCTAGCGGTGGATTTATTTCAAATTCTATAATTTGCGTATTGGTTTGCCCATGCGCAATGCGTTTAATCCCACTCGTAAACGCTGACGCAATAATTCCACGCCAAGTATACGTCATAGTGCATGACGCGCCACTTCTGGCACTCATTACGCCACTTCCGCCAGCAGTAGATGTGCCTATATTCAGTCCTGACATAAGGTTTGTTGGCAATGATCCAGAGGATGAGTATGATCCTTGGGTACTTGCTTCTCCAAAAAACTTCCCTACCTCTGGAAATATTTCCCATCCGTGATGGTTAATAGATGAGTCGTAGCACCTCTTAACGCACGACACTTGGTGGTCGCTACTTCCTATGGTAAATTGCTTGCTCGCAACACCTGTTGGGAGTAAAAACTTCAAGGTAAAGGTAACCAATATAATGTCAGATGCAGTGACAACTAAATCAATAGGACTGCCGTTCCCATCTCGAATAAGTACCCTGCTATCGGTTACTGCGCCATTAGTAGATGCTTCAGTAGTTGGGGCTGCGTATGATTGAGTTCTCACCCCTGCTTCTCGAATAGTTCCTGTAAAAGAGCTAAAAGAGAATGACCATGAATGTACAAGCATCGCAAAATCATCAAGAGATGTATAGTCTTTAGCTTTTACTGAGCGTTCATATGTTGTACATCTTTTGACAAATGCCAGTACACCCGTTCCATTTGTTGTTGGTGGCGTAGCATCTGACCCAAGATAACAATAAGCGTTCTGTCCTCTGGTGGATGTTACTCCTGTATTTGCGGCATGATTAGCGATATTAGTAAGAAAGCTATCATGTATCATATTATCAGACTCTGCAAAGAGAGAGCCGTTTTTATAAAACTTATAGTGACCGCTAATGCCGATGTTTGTTGTGTTTTTAAGTGACTTCATTCTTTAAACCTCGTTAAATTATAGATACGGACAATATATCCATCGACATAGTTATATCTTCTCTTCCTGCTGTTCTTGTCATACCAGCAATATCCATCGACATAGTTATATCTTCTCTTCCTGCTGTTCTTGTCATACCCACAATATCCATCGACATAGTTATATTTTCTGAGGGATCAACAGAATAACTTACCCCACCATCCACATTGTCCATTGTGTAATGAGCAACCATATTCGACTGCTCGCCACCGCCACCGCCACCGCCACTATTGCGGATACCAGTAACAAGATTATTTTTTGAAGGAAAGCTCAAGCGGCCATGCTCCCACTTACGGACCATGTATCAGATGCTATTTTAATCGCTGTAGCTAACCCATCTTGAGCGTTTATATTAAGCCCATTCTCTGAGAGCAAATTCACACCTGAGCCTGCTATAAGTGATACCTGACCTGCACCTTGCTGCATGAATGATATAACTGTACCTATTGGATAGGCTACCTCAGATTCAGGAGGGATAGTACATCCAACGGGCGATGCATTACTACAAACGAGCAAACTCCCTCTGTCAGATAGAATTGTTGTATATGCAATTCCTGATACATCTACGATAGGTACTAATGCCTCATTGATGTTATCAGCACCATACGCGCCTATATCTGCCGCAGTGATTGTCACGTCACCACTTAAATTATTTACCGCCTCTACATACTTCCAAGTTAAATCACCAGTTAGAATAGCCATTATAGCCTCCAGTTACTGACACCATCAGATGTCAATCGCATCCATGTAGAGCCTGAGTTAAAAATAATTCGTGTGTCAGTGCCTTCCCGGATGTGAATTAAATCTGCTCCGGCTGCATCTACTATAGGTTGCTCATGCTCATATAAATCTGGGAGTTCAATAATTATCCACTCGTTCACACCGAGCGAATTCGCAGCAGGTAAATCGAATGTTGAACCATCTCTAAGCTCATTGATTCGCATCGCAGTTAGTGTACCACCGCCAGTTTGAGGTACTATTGTTAAGATAGCCTCTGCTGCAGCTAGTGCGGCCTCTGCTCCTGTCTCAGCAGTCTCAGCCCCAGTTTGAGCAGTCTCAGCCCCAGTCTGAGCAGCAATTGCAGCTGTAGTGGCAGTAGCAGCATCTGTGGTTGAATTAACTAATCTAAACGTCCCGGAGGAAGTGTAGATCATAGTAATTAATTGACCTGCAGTTACAGTACCTGCGATTAAAGATTGGTTATTGATATCAACTAGCTCAACAATACCTAAGCCATTTATCTGTACACTAGAAGTACCTGTACTAGTAATCGCAGCTTCAAATGTAATCTCCTGCCCTTCTGTATATCCCGCATCCTGATATGGAACAGTTATCTCAAAGAGATCTGCAATGGTGCTCTCATCTACACCATATTGAGCTCTCTTAAGCTCATTCTCAGTAGGTAGCTTGTCAAATGCAGTCTCAACTGATTGTCTATCTGAATTCTCATCAGCTGAGCGGATAGTAGTCAAAGGCGTATTATCAGCTGGCTTTGTATAAAAATCGTTCATTATCGTGACCCTCTCAAACTTCTGCGTGGCTTAAATGTGTATATTACGTCTTTGAACGTCACTATATCATCTTTGGCTGATTTACTGTATATAATCAAACTAATCGAATCTCCAGTACCGGTTAAGTCAATATATCCGCTACCTATCACTGAGCTTGTATCATATTGAGCGTTATTCCATGCACCTGAATCCCATGCACTTTTAAATCCTCGAAGCTCATCTGGAGCTGCTGCGGTCGCACGGACATCGGTAGACTCATTGGAGTATGAAGCAGTAATCTCCACATTAGCTTGACCTACAACTAAAATATCAAAAAATGCTCTGTAGAATCGTTTCCTTAAAGTTGAGGACCCTAAGTTATGAAATACAGTTTGAAGCCAACAAGATTTCTCTGCTCCGTCGAACGATACGCCTCTATCCATTTCATATACAAAGCCATCAGAGCTTCCAAAGAAAGTTCGCTCGTCCCCAAGTTCATCCTCAGATGAGCTCATTACTGATATATCTAACCCTAAATTATAAACACCAAATCCGACTGCAGAGCCTTCTTGGAATGCAACTGAGACTCCCTCACCGTCAGATGTAAATAATCGGTAAATATTTTTAGATAGGCTAATTGATGATGCACTTATTTTATCTCTGAGGCTTATTAGCAGAGGCTGGATTAGCCGTGAGACTGTTGCATTCTCAAAGTTACCAAACGCTTCTGTTCGACTTAAATCGATAATACCTCTGTCGTCCAATACATGAGTGGAACCTATATGTTGAACTGTATATGGCTTCGCTCCGGTTTTCGCACTTGCGACATCGAGTAGAAAATTTTCAGCTATCTGCCCGGTCAGTGCGTACGTGGTTCGTCGAGTAGCTACAATAAGAGCTTTAGGTACTGAGTCGAATCCTGTGATTGTAGATCCAACATATGTCTCAAGTGAGCCAGCTGCTGCATCCCATAGAAATGGATCACCGGGTTCTGAATTTCGAATCATACCTCGTGCGAAGCCAAGGAATAAATGATTGCGATAAATATCGACAAACGTAGGTAAGTCATCTGCAATATTTGATTGGTCAGTATAAATAGGGGCCATGGCGTTTGCAATTGGATCGTACTCAACACAAGGATTAACTCCATCTGCTGTATATACCCGGTAGAAATCTATAGCTGCTGTGAACGTGTGAGAGCGCCACTCGTTTTTACCGCCCGGAGCTAATACAAATTGAGTTGGATCGCCACCTACTGCGACAACTGCTATAACACTTGCACCAGCCTCAATATTCGCACCTGCAGCAAAGCCTGAGGTATATCCGGTCAGTACCATATAACCTTCATTGCCAGCAGTCGTAATTGGACCGGCTCGCAATAAGGTCGCTGTATTGCCTAATCCATCATCAATGAGTGTTCCATTTAATGGGATAGGTAGCGCCCGGGTATCGTAAAACATTACGTATGAGGCATTTATCTCGACCCAACTGGCAGCGGATGCTTTATACATCCTAGCTTCAGAGCCATCAAAATCTCGAACTGCAAGCGTTATATCTTCATGCCTAAATACACCTCGAACGTCTCCAGTACCGGGTACAGCTTGAATTAAATCCCGGTAGTAGATTTCTTTTAGATAGCGCATATCGTTATACACTTCGTTCTCAGATATAACTAAATCTAAATATGGGAGGCTGGCCGGGGTTACTGTTCGTGCAGTTGTATCGTCATTTATGATGTCAGTATCATTGAAGTCCCCAACTACATCAACGAGGTACAATCCACCTACACCTAAATAGAGTACTACAGCGGTAGCACCACTCACGTCTTGAGTTACACCTCCGCCCACAGTAAAGAAGCCTGAGGGGATTCCTGTAGCAATAGCAGTAAATGAACTAGTGGAAGGGGCTTGCAGTCCGTCAAAGCGCTCGAAGCCTTCAACTTGACTATATCCGCCATTGAGGTCGCACTCGTAATTTTGCATTTCGAGCAGACGTCCGGGACGTACTTTTAATGGAGGTGTTATTAAATCAAGGCCACCCTCAAATATTACTGCCTTTTGTTTTGATTGGCGCATTATTGTTAGTACTCATAGTAGTTACTTTCAGCTGCAACAACGATATCAGCGCCAGTGTTAATTGAATCTCTAGCTTGTCTAGATGGTGCTGAATGAGATTCTAACTGTCTAAGACGAACTTGAAATTGCTCAAGTGCTTGAGTTTTAACCTCATCTGCGCTCTCATAGTTGGCATAAAATTGCAAAGCTTTAGATACGATGATATCCCTAAATTGTGATGGGATTAAAGGTTCGTCGTCATCTAAAACTAGGACCATCGGCTTACGCCAATACTCAATTGCTATTGTTTGAATTCGTGAGGGTGTATCGTAAAGTCTAATGGCTTTATCAGGAAGCACTGTAAACATATAAGGGTCGCCTGACGTCTGCTCAGTTACATCTGTTTTCTTTCGGGTCCACATCTCAAACACAAGTGGCATACTCTCAAGAGGGATTTTAGCTGTTGCATTGTCCCATAAATTGAAGTCTGCAGGCGCTGGATAGTCTGAGTTACCTATTACTGTATCAAACTCAAGGAAGGCATGTAGAAAATCCCAGTCGAACCAAGTACCTTCTATCTCAGTAGTAGCTCGAACGATCCAATTAACTACTCGCTTGAACTCTCCAACTTGATTCTGAGCAGACACCATGGTACCTGAGATACCAGCGTCCTCAATCAATTGTTGGGAGAGCTCAAGCAGAGTATCAGGCATAATTAATTATGACAAACCTTCTAACTTGGTCTGCGCTTTTTCATATGCCTTCAAGGCTTTTGTATATGCAGACTTCGAAGCTGGAGTAGCTTTAGTCTCCATGGCAGCTTTAGCCTGCTCTAACTTTCTTAGAGCTGCATCAGCTTCTTTACTTACCTTCTTCTTGAGAGATAATGTAGCTTCATCAACAGCACTCTCTGCATTTTCATTGTATCCCTCTACTTCCTTTGGATTTAGACATTTACGATGTGCATCATAAAGTAAAATACCCTGCTGGAATCGAGCTCCGGGATATTGGGCGTGATTACCCATAATTTTTGCATACGGCTTTTGAGGATTAAAATTCATAGTGGTCACCATTGATTGTTATATGCGCGTCGTTCAGTTCGAATTCCGCGAGTTTCTGAAGTCCCTTCAACTAAACCTTCTTTAGGTTCTGCATCAGAGGTAAGTGGTATTGAGTCACCAGACGGTAGTTGAGACATTTCGTCGGAGATTTCTAGCGGTTCTTCCTTTGGAAAGATTCCACATAATAAATTTCTCATTTAAAACTCCTTATAAGAGAGTCAGGGGCACTAAAGCCCCGTCCTCGTCAATGCTTACTAAGTGGGTGACAAGCACTTAGAACCAAGCAACTGTTACCGAAATGTTTGCTGCTCCGGCTGTAGCTCCACCACCTGAGCCAACAGTAATCGCTGCATCTGCAGGAATTAAGTTAGCGTCCGATTGATTGTCGACCATTGTATTATTAATGGCATCAACGGCAGATATTGGAGTAGCGGCTTCTGCGTATTTATTTGCAGTTGTACCATCACCAACAACTACTGAGCTATCAGCTACAGTAACGCCAGTGGTGTTCACAGCTGAAATAGCTACTACGCGACCTGTCTTACCTTTAGGACCTGAAAATTTATCCAAATCCGCTGCGGCAACCAAGCTTGCAGCTAAAAGGGTATAAGTAATATAAATCGGTTGATCATAATTCATGTTCTATCCCCTTTATGTTCCAATGTTGAAAGAACCAGCTTTTTCACGTCGCGCTTTTGGGCGTTGGTTTTGGCTGATGTTCTCACAGTTTTTAACACTCATAGGAGCAGCTGAACTTAAACCGCTACCTACACCTGCAGATGGAATGCCACCTGCTTTACCACCACCGGAGTAGTGACTTTGATTTTCCCCTACATTAGGGTTATGTTGGTTTCCCATGCTCAGTCTCCTTAAGCTAATGAATCCCATTTGATGATGCGATTTTGCAGACCATCAGATTCGTTGTGACAAATACCGAAACCACCAAGATAGTACCATGCGATACCACGGCTTCGACCGAAATCAGTAGGGATTTTACCACGAATCTGCTCAGGCTCAACAATCGCCTCAGCACATGTATCCGCACCAAAGAAGAAAATTGCATCTGAAACAGCTCCAGACCAGCTTTCTGTTGGGATATTTGTTTGCTCAACAAATCGAATACCTTCATAACGACCTACTTCACCGTTATAAATAAGCTGCATACCAGATTCAACGTACTGATGAATGCTTTCCAGCTCGTCTTTAAACCCGCGTAGCGAGGTAGGACGTGCAATTGCAAAGTAATCATCCTGATAGAAAGGTGTGATATCACGTTCTTTCATCTCATCTGCGATTAGCTTTACATGGACTCGATTCATTGCGAGCGCGTTAGTAATGGTGCAACCACCAGTTTCAACTGCGATAGCTGTTGCAGAGTTACCACTTGCAGGAGCTACGGTTACAACTGTTACATCGAACTGAGCGTGTGCTGCTCTATCCAATGTTTTACGAGCATCGTTCTTAAGAACCTTATTGATGACTTCCTTTACAGGATGCTTAGACAAATCATCTAGCTTCTTAGTGAACGGTACGCTATTACCATATTCGGTAACAGTTAACTGCCCTTGTGTAATTGTGAAATTGGTTTCTGGCATGGCTTGTGACTCATCAAGAGTTCCACCTTCATCTTGAACATCTGAATATACGTTCCAGTTGAATAGGTCGCCTTTACCATGGCCTTTACCTTCTTTAATATCACAGAACTGACGGAACCGACTCATCGGCTGTAATTCAGTTCGTAGATAATCAGATAATTCATCTGAGTACATAAATCCACCGAGTGAATCTGTATTCCAAACTTGACCTGACATAATTAATCTTCCTTATAAGTTAGTTTGCCCTCGCTTCTCAGCCATTTCTCGAATCACATCTGCTCTAGATTTAGAGTTGGCCTTAGCGTCTGGCTTAGGTCCTCGTCTAACTGTGCGGGATGTGGGCTGTGAAGGTGTATGGCGTTTACGTTCTAATCGAGAGTCAATATTCTTTTCGCTGGAAGGTGCTAGTTTTGTACCTGAAACTTTCTCCAACCAGACTTTGGCTCGATTTCCAGCTTCTTCAAAGAAGTCGGCATATGAGGGTTTGGTTTTTAAAAATTCAGGATCACGCTGCAGATCCTCAGTAAAAGCATTGACACGTTCCAATAAAACCGGATCGCTGGTGACTACCTTAAAATCATCGTTTGAGATAAAACTATCATAAGCTGATTGTAAGGCTTTGTGGTCATCATGAACTGCAATCGCTTTAGCCACTTCGGCTTGAACATCTACAGGCTCTGATTTTCGATTTGGCCGGAGAACTTTTCCAAGTACCTCTGCTGCCTCGTCCACTTCACCGTCGTACACTTTCGTAAAGGCCTCCTTCAAGGCCTCTTGGGTATCTACAGCATTTTCGTCACTAGCATCCGGCAGGGTAGCTGATTTGTCGTGCTGTGCGATGAGAGCGTCGTATTCTTGCTTCTTCTGGTCAGCCTCCCAAAGTCTTTGGTCAGCGTTCTCAGATTTTTGCAATGCCATCTTAGCGGCTTCAACAGGCATTTCTTTCGTTTCCCCGTTGACGACAAGCTGGATATACTGAACTCCGTCTCGCTCGATAATATGATTATTGGCAGATTCTTCAGGATTGTCAAGCTCTTCTTTAAGTACTTCACCTTCAAGCTCTTCGTCTTCTTCGAGTTCTTCAAGCTCTTCGTCCATAGGATCGAAGCCTTGGTCGTCTATAAATTCTTGACGGCTTTTCTCACGTTCATCATTAGAATTAGCAACCATTCGCTCCATCGCTTCTTCTCTGGGAGTCTTTACTCGCTCGTTAAATGTATCGAGTTCGTTAGTCTCTTCCTCAGTTTTAGAACTGTCTTTCGAAATATCATCTGTCACTTCAATAGTCATTTTCGTCACCTCGTCTTACCTGTAGTTGTCGCAAAGCCGCATCACCGTCTGAGATGATAAGGCCAAAAATATTCTGTACTTTTTGAATTACGTTATAGTCGAGTAGAAGCCCAGCATGTTTGGCTGGGTCTGAATTCTCCGCACATGCTTTCATAGTTTTTAGGGATTCACTGACTAAACTCTTTCGAAGCGAGATACCAAAAGGCGTAGCTAAAAATTCCTTAGCTTGGTCGCGCTCTTGAATCGCTTTGTAGAATGTCTCAAGAATTTCTTCATGTTGTGAGTCTGCAGCTACGAACTCATCTTCTGTGAGGACGTCACTGCCAAAAGGTTTGTCACCTGTCATTTTTAGATTCCTTGTTTGCCGGTTCGCTCTTTAAAGTTCATCTCATCACGTTTAACTTTGCTCTGGCTTGCAGCAATATCACGACGTGTTTGATCCTTGGTAATTTCAATGTTGACCTTATCAGCCATTTGCTTAGCAGTCATATTTTCTCTGGAGCCAAGTTCAGCCATCTTAAGCTCTCGGTCACTTTCGATTTTAGCCAGACCCAGCTCATGTGTAGATTGAACTGCTGCCATCTTAGCTTCGTCCTGACCAGCCTGCATGCCTTGTTCATATGCAGCTTGAACGTCTTGCTCTGAAAGTTGCTGCTCGCCATCTTCACTCTTCAGGAATCGTGCTCCATCCTGATATCCAGCTGCTGCAAATACTTCTTTGGCAATCTCATCTGTATCAAGTTTGGCATAGAACTCTTGGAATGGCTCCAGCGCCCTGAGCGCATATGAGAGCATATCGATTTTCTTTTGAGGGCTCGTAGCTCCCAAGCCAACATTCACGACAATAGTCATTTTATCATTGAGAACTTGGTTTTTAATTTGATTCATTTGATTGCCACCCATTTGACGCATATTAGGGTTTGGCTTCTCATCAGGACCTAAATTATATTGATATCCTAAATCCTTAAAAGCAGCTTCAAACGCATTATGGAAGATTGCATCTTCAGTCTCATACGCTTGGATATATTGGATCAGTAGCTCGAGCTGTGGTTTAACCCACGACTCAATGAATGTGCGAATGTCAAACTCGCTGATTACGTTAGCACCATCTGATAGAAGCTCCATCCCACCTACTGTTTCATTGAGAGAACGGTTATTCTGCACCGAACCCCCCATAAACGTACCTGATAAATCGTTGCTCTCTGTTTCAAGGCGTTCTTGTTCTTTGTAGCTGGATCCGGTTACATCTCGAGTGTCAATTACTTTAATGTCTCGCTCAGGGTCATCAGTAGTTACACCACCCCCGGGCACACTCCGCATCAGGGCTTCTAAATCAACTGCAGCACCTCTACGAATGATGTATCGTTTATTTAACGCTAGTTTGACGTTGTCGAATCGCAGGTTGGCGATATCATTTACACCTGTCTGCAATCCAGCGATTAACTCTGTTGTTGAACTAGGTGAAAATTTGTGAGCTTCAATCACACTAAATCCATGGGTCAATGGCCGCTTACCTGTATGATAAACCTCAATCAGTGGAGTAGGCTCTGATAGCAGCAACGATGTTCCAACGGTCCAGTAGACGAACTCTTCACCTCTTAGGCGTACATAATTCTCATGGCACCAAACAGTTTTAAATTCACTTCGGTTAGCTACTTCGGTTTTATCTGGACGATTATCACCTTCACGAGCCTGTCGAACGGCATTGTATTTAGCATCTGATGATGCAGACATGATATCGGCTTCGGAGTGCAGCTTCCAAGCTTGTGTACCGGTTTTTGTATCTTCACTGTCCATTCTGGCAAATACATCATCAAGTGACATCGGCACAAGTCGAATTACATATGGGCTTGAATTAATTGGGTCACGCCAATCACACTGAGGCTCTATCAGTAAATTCTCTGGTGGAATCATCTCAATAACTGGCTCGTCAATTACCACCTCAACAGACTTCTCAGTTCGGCTGTCATCAACATCCTCACCAAGAACATCTTTCACAGGCACGTCAACTTCCCGCTCAGCATAATTCCACCAAGTATACGTACAGCAAGGTCCATATACGCGGGTATCCTGCCATGCACCTAAACAGGTCAGGTACCAAGGGATAGTTTTAGTTAGCCGGTATTGGACTAGCTCTTGCATCACCCGGGCAGATGCTACCTGCATTGGGTCATTATGATTCTCAGGTTGTACATCAAGTAAATTTACATTGCTGAACATCGCTGCAGCTAATTGAGCAGATGATGAACGCTCAGCAGAACGAGTCATCGGTCTAAATAACCGGCTCCGACCTCTAAATTGTTTTGTGTTGTAAATACTGCGACGGAAATGTTTATTGTTGAAGTGATCAGCATTCCTTTCCCATTGTGTAGTCAGTGCTACATCTTGGAAATCTTTCGCTGTATTGAAATTACTCTCAGCTAAATCTACCCAGAACTGGTCTCCCTCGTCAAGCTTGGATTCAGACTCCATAGCCTCTGAGGTGCCTTCCATCTCCATAGGGTAATCTAAATCAATAGGTACGGTCTTTGTCATGATAGGTCTGCCTTGGCTTGTCCATGGGTATTATGCTGAATCTCTCTTATTACATCAGCTTCGAATTTATCTCTTGCCAGTCCAAATCGCTCTAGAATCTCACCTCCAATACGCACTAAATCTCTCGTTAGTGTGTCAAGGCAAATCTCATTTAACTTTAAGCGATATCCAACTGTAGGGCTCATGTGACGATTGAAGATGTTGCAGATCCCATTCTTGATATCCACAACCACCTCCCATCCATGGCCGGGGTAGGCTTTGATGAGCTCACCACCAATTCGTGCAGCCCAGATTGCATCTTGTGTTCGAAACTCTTGGTCTTTTCGCCATTGAATGGCATCAATCTCTTGGGTACTTAAAGCCATCTGTAAGGTGCTCCGGGTACTTCAGGGCGCTCAAACTTAGCTGTAGCACCAAATATATATACAGGGTACGCAGGCTCACGACCGGCAAGCTGCTGGACCAAATTTTTAGCACTTACTCTTTTGAAAGTAACTTTACGTGATATTTGAGAAGCCATACGTCCTCCTTAAATGATTTGAATGAGTATAGAGTTTATATGTAAAAAAGTCTATTTTAACCAGATGTATCATACTCTGGCTCAAATGAATCTCCACCAAATTGGTCAAGGGTGATTGTAGGTCGGAAGAACGTCAGCGCTGTGGCGTCACCATAATCAGGTGATTTGATGCCTCGCTTCTTCATCTCAGCTTTGCTCTCCAGTTGGAGCCTCTCACCTGTTGAATCAAATTTATAGGTGACTGAGCAAAGGTCCTGCTGCAGCTCATCTCTATCAGGAATTTGACAACCTATCTCTAGCCACATCTTCATCGTGTGCCAAATCTCAGCTCGTTTGTTCTTATATCGCTCATCATCAATTGCACGTTCAGCAAATCCTACACCGGTAACCTTGCTGCCGTATCCGAGCTCAACTAGCCGGTCATATACACCTGCACCGTAACCACCTGTCATGTCGACACCAACAAAATCCACACGCCATTGACGCATTGTTTGGATGACTTTACCGCAGACCTCCATGGCGTCCAAATGGTTAAATCGTTTGATCCAGAGAATGCAGCGGCCTTGTCGAACCACAAAGGCAGTACTGTCATCACCCTCACGAGCGACGTCAACACCCATAATGACTGGACCCGCAGGAACATAGTAATCGATGTTAAATTTCTTTCGAGCTGCAACTACAAGCTCTGAATTGATAAGGACATTATTCACAGATGAATTAAAAGCCTCTTCTGGGGTGAGTGGATACTCTCGCATAAATTGAGCAATATTACCTTCTTTCTGCGCAATCTTCTTTCTGCGCCATACTAATTGGCTATTCGTGAGTTCATGCACCTCGACAATTCTCTGCTCTTCCTCAGTGCGCTCGAATCCGACCGGCACCGTATCTGCGTACTTAGGCTCCCAGCTCCAAGGGATAAATACTTTTACGTATCCGTTCCAATTTGCGTGGGGGTCCTCCTCGATGAAGCATGCGTTCTGCCACATTGAATGGAAGTAACCGCCAAATCCTGCAGCCGTTGACTCAAGGTAGCTCTCCGTACCGGGCTCTTCAGGTATTCCCTCCATTGCGCCATCCGATATTTCTTTAGCTGCTCGCCAGTAAGCCACTTCTGAACCGTGAAAGAATTGAATCGTCTGACTTCGCCCGGTGTCGCCTGTTTTAGCAGTTCCAACAGCATACTCCGAGTCAAGTTCTGCGAAGATAAGCTCAGAGCTGTTTGATTTGTTTGTGATTGGTTTGAGTTCTGCGGGACAGTGTTCATGATATCGCTTCGCCATATTGAAGAGGTTTTTAGTTGCCTCAGCTTCATGGGTGAGAATAAATGCTTTCGTACCCGGGTTATGAATTGTCTTCCAATACCCACGTCCTTCTATCCATGTGCTAAGCCCTTGCTGCCGCCCTTTCACCACGACACATCTCACCATACCATGTTTGCGCTCCATCTCTTTGACTACATGGTCAAGGTAGAGTTGAGCCTTATTGAATACGAGTGGCTGCAGTCCCTCGGTCTTAGTTTTTATCTTTAGGCAAGAATGAGCGAAGTACTCATAGTCCACCATACACTGCAAACAAAAACTATCAATATCAGCCTGATGCTTAGTACTATTAAGTTTCGGATCATCCATTATAGCCCCTGAGCACTTGAGTCGTTGAGTAACTTCATCTCGCGCTTGGCCACACTCCTAGCCACCACGTCTACTCGTTTAGCTTGCATCCCTACTTCTTTGTTCATTTTATCTTTGAGCCGGTTAACTCTATCTGCCTGAGACTCAATAGACGACGTAGCTTTGTCGTCTTGGCCGTATTCGTGGTCCATCCGATTGAGCTCTTGGAGAGCATTAAACGCCATCCTTGGGTCTGCAAGTGCAATAACCATAGGTGCAATCTCAACACCAGTATCATTACAAATAACCGGATCTTCCACTTTCTTAACTTGCATGCCATAAGCCACAATCTCTTTCAGAATCCCACGCTTGCCATCTCCATCCACTGTAAGTTGTGCAGCGAGTTCTTTCAAGTGATCTTTATCGGTTTTGATAATTTTCTGCACCTCCTCGAAGTAGTACTTACGAGATTTATGAGCTGCAATAAAGCCTTCCAAATACATAGCCTTGGCGGTATCTGTGGGTAATTGACATATCCGAGCAACCAAAATCGCCCGGCCAACATTCCTTTCTTTCTTCAATTTATTGGTGATATAGTGAGGGCTCCGGCCAATCTTTCGCACCACATCACCCAGCGTATAAGCGCTTATACAGTTGCTCACTACGAGTCTTTGGTCCTCACTCAACTTGTCCCAAAGGTCAGTAAAATCCTCCTTCACCGGCCAGAACGTCGAGTCTATCTCCAGAAATTCATGGTCAAGAAAGCCCTCGAGTTTTGCATTCATTACATTTGCATTGTAAGAATTTCTACTCATCGGGCCCTCTAGGAAATCCATCATATGGACCTGCAGGCACCGGTTTAACCTCGACACATCCACCCTCAATCTCTCGAAGCACCAAAGTAGCGTACCCTGAAATGTCCACCCAATTATCTATGTAGTTTGGGTCCCCATTGAGCACCCGAGCAATTTTATGTTGAATCATCTCCAAGGCCTCCTTATGAGTGTCTGGTAGATAATCATAATTGGGATGGCTGAACATATTAAGCTTCAACGCCTGACAGGTCTCAGCATGCTGGTCATAATCGCCATACCGTTTCTGCCTCTCATCAAGCACCGTATCAATGGACATCATGAACTCCCGGGTCATTACTTGGTTTTGGTGGTTCGCTCTGCACCTCTACGAAGCTTCGAAACACCGTCTCCATGTTCTGAGCCAGCCATTGAGCGAATTCACTCTGAACATTAAACCGGTACCGCTCATTGAATTCATAAGACTGAGTTTTTAAAATTTGTTCGAATGTCTGCCACGTTTGGAATTTAATGCCGGGAGGTGATGCATGCACTAAATCTGGGTTTTGAGCTGAGAGCTGATTCCATACATCCACAATATGTTGCTTGTAGAACATGTTCTGTGCGACTACGTCAGCATGAATTGAGTTCAACTGCTTCAAGTCAGCTTTTAATTTTTCAATCTGGGATTCTAAATCTTCAGTCATTGGAGTCACCTTAAATGAGTTTAGCGATTTGGTGATTGAAGTGTATCGGCTGGGTGAGTCAATGTCAAAGAAAAGCGGGGATGGTTAGGTGCTTGGATTCTTGGGTGCTGGGAGACCGGTTTTGAAATTTTTTATTTTTTCTATAATGAACGCAGAGATTGCATATATATAATAGAAAGCGCCAAGGCCCATGGCCTCGAATCGAAGAATCGACGCAAAAAGTCTCAAATCGAGCTCAAAAAAGGAGTCTCTAAAAGTCGAAACCCTTATGTGGCCTACGTTTCAAGGCATCTCAGCCTCCATGCCACACACTATTATAGGTGCTCGGAGCTCAGCATCTCCGTGGAATAGTAACGTCGGGCCTCGAATCAGGGATGCATTGAGCTAAACAGTGTGGATTCGTGGCCAACCAGTTGAAACCACATATCAAACGTGGCGCAGGCTACAGGCTTAAAACGTGGCAAAACGTGGCTAATATGTAAAACGTGGCAAACGTGGCGCCCAAATCAAGCCAAATCAAGCCAAATCAAGCCAAATCAAGCCAAATCAAGCCAAATATTGGTTCGAGGTTCAGGCCCTCTATCCCTTGCCCAAGCTCGTACTGAGCCTTGAACTGACCCCTAACCCCTTGATTTATAAGGAGAAAGTGGCACTCGGTCAAGGCGACCCCAAAAAAGTCTCTTACTCTTACCTCTTAGAGTAAACGTGGCTCTTTTTCTTTACCTCTATTCTCTTCTTTCTCTTTCTCCACATTTACCCTCTTCTCTTTAACTACTATTATTAATTAATATATATATAAAGAAAGAGTAAAGAAAACAAAGGGTTAAGGGTTTGGTCAAGGATATGGCCTAGGCTGGTTGAGCCCCGAAAACACACGGTTTGCCCCCGAATCCAAGCACCCTAGCCCCAAATATCCCGCCACATCATCCCAAGCTCAAAGTATCCAAAAAGCGCCAAATCTACAAATAATCTACAACCAAGCCTAAAATCCAAGAAAATAATTATCCGCCTGTATCCCTTGATATGACTGGCTATCAGCATTTACACTAAAATTAAGTTCAATTAAACCTTCAAATAAACCTTGACACCATCGAATTCC
>Ga0164313_10002137_pt1 | contig 17721 bp, 11 predicted proteins | sample GuaBasSedimGuay4_FD_113735 | JGI IMG/M metagenome (GOLD analysis project Ga0164313, IMG submission 113735) | Subseafloor sediment microbial communities from Guaymas Basin, Gulf of California, Mexico - Guay4, Core 4569-4, 0-3 cm | ecosystem: Environmental > Aquatic > Marine > Hydrothermal vents...
CGATGGCGATGGCGATGGCGATGGCGATGGTGACGTCGATGGAAATACAGCCACATTTCATTGGCACTGGACCGGCACGAACAACGGCCCTGGCGGCACGGGACTTCAGGTCGACATGACCGGGTACGAGGTGTGGACCTTTGGCCCCGATGGCCTGATTAAAGAGTCAAAGGGTCACCTGGACCAGGCCGAGTACGATCGCCAGATGGGGGTGGTGGGCGAGTCCTGACCCAGGCACTACAAACGCGCCTTCGCTCAGGGAGCCAGCGTATCCGCCCAGCCCAGCCACACTTCGTAAGAACCCGCACTCGTGCCTGCGACACCCTCCAATACCCAGAACTCCCCATCCTCGGTAGCGTTCATCCAGCCAATATTGTTCCGCTGAAACAAGGTACGTGCCGCGCTGAAGCGGATCGGATCGTAGGAAACGTCCACGACCATCTTGACGGGGAATGACGAGTTCCGGAAATAGATCTCGCTGCCATCTGTGCTGAAGGTCGGAGCTGACCCGCCATCGCTGGACAACTGCCACTCGGTACCGCCTTCGGGGAAGGTGGTTGCGTACACTTCGCGTCGTCCTGAGGCCAGCGATTCGTAGACTATGATCTGGCCGTCAGGAGACAGCCGTGGGCTGTTCTCTGCAAAGCGCGTGTCCACGATCGGGGTCACACCCTTTTCCAGATCTTCGAGGTCCACATACCCGATGCTCGGTTCGTTCGCCTCGTCCCAGAATTCCAGCAGGAGGAAGCGCTCATCCGGTGTGAACTGGGGAGAGAATCCGCGCACGTCGATCGCGATTGCTGACCGGCCATCGAGTGAGCGGATTTCCTGGTGCAGCCCGCCGCCGCCTCCGCCCACGGTGTAGACGAGCCGCTCGCCGTCCGGGGACCAGGAGGGCGATCGGAGTTGCTGCTCATCGTAGGTGAAGCGCCTCCTCTGACCGGACTCCAGGTCGACGATCCAGATTTCCGAGGTTTGTCCAGCCACCACATAGGCTGCATCGCGTCCGTTCGGCGCCACGATCAGGTCACCAGCGTTCTCGATTTCGTCCCCGAGTTGTGTGATTTCGTGGCCCTGCCGGTTCAGCTGGACGAGCCGCCACAGCTCCGCGGAGGCGGGAACGTATACGAGATCGCCCGAACTCGAGACTGAAGGGAATACGCCATCCGCAACCGCGATGAAGGGGTCCCCGGTCACCACACCCTGCTCGATCGAGAAGGGCACGGCCCAGATCCCGGCGTTGTCAGGCCGGCGCGTAAACACGATGTACCCGCTCGTATAGCCCACGCCGAAGAGCTGTTGCCCCGGGGCCCTGAACAGCTCGCTGCGGCCATTGCTCGACAGCAAGTGGACGCTATTGAACTCCAGATCGATGTGTGGATGGAAGAGCGCGCCACCGTCGCCGGGCAGCAGCGCGAGGTTGTGGAAGTCAGTGTCGCCTTCCGCTGTTGGCAGGTAATCCTCCGGATCGCCGCCGGTGGCGGTCACGCTGTAGATGCCACTGTCCCCGGGCACATAGAGAATGTGACCATCATCGGACCATTGGAGCCCGCCTGCCCACTGATGCATGTCCGACGCAATTTCGGAAACACGAGATCGCTGGCTGCCATCGGAATTGGACCGGTAGATCACGGCGCTGGTCGACCACGCGATCGATTGGCCGTCCGGCGACCAGGTACACACCAACGCTCCATCAGTACCGGTAACCGCCCGGGATTCAGGTGCGGCGAAGTCGCGGATCCACAGTTGCCCCTGGTCGACGTAGAGAAGTTGCGACCCGTCCGGTGATATTGCAGATCGCGGTACGCCTGAGCTGCTCATGCGCGGGATGGAGAATCGGACCTGCCGCTCCGGCGTTCCACTCTCCTCTGGGGCGAAGATTGTGATACCCACCGCACCCAGTAGAACACCCGCCAGTGCGCCAGCAACGAAGTTCCGGCCACGCCGCGAGCTGCGCGGCGCCTTCTCGATGCCCGCGTTGCCAAGCGGCCGTTCCAGTGTGATCCGCGCCTCGCCGATATCCCTGAGGCGGGTCGCTGGATTGCGATCCAGACAGCGCTCGATCAGCTCGCGCAACCGCGCTGGAGTCTTGGCGGGCAGTGTGCCGAGGTCGATCTCGGCCTTAAGCACGCTGGCCAGGCTGTCGCTGATGGTCTCGCCGGCGAAGAGCATCTTGCCGCGCAACATCTCGACCAGGATTACACCGAATGACCAGATATCCGAACGTCGATCCACGCGCTTGCCGCGTGCCTGCTCGGGTGACATGTAGGCAGCGGTGCCGAGGATCACGCCGGCCTGTGTCATCGCTGCGGTGATCGTGGGCGAATGTGCAGGGTCGACATTCTCTTCTGAGTCACCGAGCCAGGCTCTGGCGAGTCCAAAGTCCAGGATCTTGATGACGCCATCGGGAGTGATCTTGATGTTGGCGGGCTTGAGATCGCGGTGCATCACGCCGCCGTCGTGCGCAGCCTCCAGGCCCGCCGCGATCTGGCGCGCGAGATCTGCGGCCTCTTCGATGGCGATGGGTCCACGGGCGATCAGCTGTTCGAGGTCCTCACCCTCTATGAGTTCCATGACCAGGAAGCGGGCTTCCGGTGTGTCCTCGAAGCCGTGGATGGCGGCGATGTTGTTGTGCTGCAGGCTGGCGAGCGTTCGCGCTTCACGGCGAAAGCGCGCGATCCGTTCCGGATCACCACTCATCTCGCGCGGCAGCACCTTGATCGCGACGTCGCGGTCGAGCTTGGTGTCGCGGGCGCGGTAGACCTCGCCCATTCCGCCCTTGCCGATCAGCTCACTGATCTCGTAGTGGGCGAGTGTCTTGCCGATCAAAGTTCGGGCTCCTGAGTGTGGCCAAGTGGTGGGTTGGTGGAGTGGGTCCGAGTCTAGGCGGAGGGTGTGGGGGCGTCAACCGGGGCTGCGGCGCGACGACCCACAGGCCGTGGTCCCTATGATCAGCTTATCGAGGAGTTCCCCCAATAAACTCGAATTCCATCTCCCAATCCTCAATCGCCGGCATGTCGAGATCCAGCTTGCGGTGGTTCGCGAGATCCGAATCCCAGTAAACGATCTCGCAGAGTTCACGCGGGGCGAGCGGCACGGTCAAGTTCCCGGTCGATGGATCGGTACTAGTAGCGCATCTTCAGCGTTCCCCAGGACGCCTTGTCTGCCTTGACCGAATGAAGCCCCTCAATCACGACGTTGTCGAAGCAGATGTCGTTGGCGGCGGCCACGCCTCCGACATAGCTCTCCAGGGCGATGCCGCCCGAGGTTGGAATCAACCCGCTGGCGAACAAGGCACTCACATCCAAACCACCCACATTCTTGCCATCGATCTGGACTCCGGCCTCATCACCAAAGATTCCGAAGCGGACGTGGTAGCTCACGCCGAGTTCCAGAGTGTACGGGGCCTCGAAGACGACAAGGTCTCGTCCGGCGACCATGACCACCTTGCCCAACCAGGTGTTCAGGTTCAGCTGCAGCTGGTGCGTAAAATCCTGGTAGTGGATGCCAACGATTCGGTCCAGGCCCTCCCTCAGGACAACGTCAAAGCTGATTGCGTAGTCAACCCATGATGGGTTGCCCACTACGGCGGAAGTGCATTCTTCGTAGGTTTCAACCTTCGCGCAAAGTTGCCCGGCCTCGATGGTCCAGGATCCATGGGGGCTGTCGCAACCAGGAGACCCTATGGTCCACTCGGGTCTCAGGCCCGTCTCAAAATCATCCTCGAAAAGGATTGGGCCGGACGCATGCGAGGCTAGCGTGCTGGCTGAAACGAAGACGAGGCAGACGAGGAAGCAGAGTACTCTGAGGTTCACGGGGGGTGGTCCTTCCTGACAGCGAGACAAGTTTCCATGCACTCATTGTATACGGACTTGACGCTCGAGTTCCGTGGATAATGCGTTTTTGTCTCTCTGATACTCCCCGGGATTGGCGCTTCCCCAAGTGGATGCGTTGGAGCGAGTTCTCGTCCATCGTTGCTGGACGGTCGGACTAGAACCTTCAGCGTCCCCGGGACCCCCATTCTCTGGGAAGGGGAGGGCCCCGGGCTACTAACCAACAAAATGCGGGGCCACGACCCAACGGCCGTGACCCCTACAACGCACTCGCCCGACAACTGCCCCGGACCGGCTCCCATGGCCGGGGCAATCAGTCTCGCGAGAGCGAATCCCCGATCACCTCATCAATGCTGCGCTTTCAACACGCCCCAACTGCCAACACCGCCCCGCACCTGCACACAATTCGGCTCCGCGGAAGTCCGTGTCGCCACCGTGCTGACGACCTGACACAGATCCGGCACGTCACAGGCCCCGGAATACGATGTAGAGATAGTCGTCGTAATCTCGAGCGTATCACCGCTGATCGAACCCTCGACCTGCCAGTCCGCCGTCAGGATGCACCCGTCGATGTCCTCCACCGTCATGCAGTTGTAGCTGAACGAGTTTGTGCCGACCGTTCCGTCGCAAATGAGAGTTTCGTCGTCACCCGCGGTGTCGCCCGTACAAAAGTGCAACTCCTCCTCAAACACGAGCGGCTCGCCGCTGCCATCGCAGAACTCCAAAGTGATGACGGCGTCCCAGACACCCGTCCAGCTCTCACCAAATACCGGCGTGTCCCTGAGCTGTTGCAGGAACTGATCAATTCCGCTGGCTTGAAGAGCCTGGTCCGAGGCTCCAGCGACAGTCGGGAGCATAAGAACCAACAGCATCGCGATCACAAACTTCATGGGTGTCTCCTTCGACAGCCGAATCAGCCGTCGATTGCAAACGAGGGGGAGGGGGCCGCAGAGGGTATCACGATTCGAGGTGCGCTTGCCTGCGAGGGCTGCTGGCACCCCCAACTCTGGCCACATAGAAGTGGGCTCAAAATACGAACAAAGTGGGCGTCGGGGTGGGGCACCCGCGTGCCTGCGCCAGGCAATCAACCCTGATCAGACCCCTCCCGGCGGTCAAAGCCTCCTCCTGTGCTACACTGCGTGAGCTTTCACCCTCCCCTGGGATAACATGTCACCTGAGCCTCACATGAAGCCTCTACCCGAGGCCGCGCCCGCGATATCTGACGTTCGCGAGCACTACGACCGCTGGAACGCGGCCTGTCGTAGTGCTGACTTTGATGACATCGAGCCGGAGATCCGCGAGCGCGCCGATCTGATTCTCGCTGCCCTGGATGCGGCTGAGCTGGGTCGACCGCAGATCCTGGAAGTTGGCTGCGGCACGGGATGGCTGTCGGGGCGCCTGAATGAACGCGGCTCAGTCACCGGCATCGATCTCTCTCCCAGGGCCATCGAGATCGCGCAACAGCGAGGCGTACCTGCAAAGTTCATGGCTGCGGACTTTCTCGAGGCAGACTTCGCCGGCCAGAGTTACGACGCCGTCATCTGCATGGAAACACTGTTCTATGTCAGCGAGCAGGAGAAGTGCGTGGAGAGGATGGCAGGCCTGCTCCGCCCGGGTGGCTGGTTCGGGATAAGCTGCATCAACAAGTACGTCTACGAGCGCAGTAGCGACATAGGCCCGCCGCAGGCTGGTCAGCTACGACACTGGCTGAGTATCGCCGACACGCGGAAGCTGATTTCCCCGTGGTTCGACATTCTCTCCGTGCAGACAGTGGCACCTCGTGGCGATCAGGGACTGCTTCGCCTCGTGAACTCGCACAAGCTCAACACACTCGCGGATCGCGCGCTTACGTCAGCGCGCGTGCGGCGGCTGAAGGAACGGGCCGGGCTGGGCGGCGGTGTCGTAATGATCGCCCGTCGCCGCGACACCTGATCTGACTCACACTTAAAGCATGTGGGGCCACGACCCAAAGACCGTGGCCCCCCCAACGTGCCCGTTCAGCAACCATCCCGAGCCGGCTCCCGTGGCCAGGACGGACACCTCTCGCAGGGGCTGTTCTCGGGATCGGAGGATCCCGCGACTCAGCGCACAGCCCCGGGCAGCGCCGAGTGTCATGCTCTCACACACTCGTCTCCCAGTAAGGAACGCGGCAGCGGGCGAATCTTAACACCCTGATTCAGATTAAAACGAACAGGGTCCGGATTGGCCGATCCGGCACCGATATCGGGGATGTGGCGAACAGAGCAGGTTGGCCGGGAGGCCCTGCGCGGGCCTGTTCACCGATCCGCCAGTGTAGAGCGTTTACAGCGCCGGAACGAAGCGTCAGGCCAGATGTGCAGGGCCGGGTGTATCGGAAGGGCCCGCCTGTCTAGAACGTCCCGCCACCCACCTCGATCACATAACCGAGCTCACTGAACTGCTTGTACCCGCGATAGCGGATGCCCGCCCTCAGCCCCCAGAAATCCGCCACCTTTGACAGGAAACCGAGCGGGCTGTGCGAGACGCTGAAACGCAATTTGAGCCCGGCTTCACTCGCGAAGTAGGTATTGGTCTTGCCGTCTTCCTGGGCCCACTCCGCGCCGGCCGAAAAGTACTGGTCGATCCAGCGCGATGCCGATGGCGAATACATGATCTGCCAGCCGACATCACGCAGCTTCTCGCCTTTGAAGTACATCCTGTTCACGATCCAACCGCCACTCACGGGGTCGTTGTAGTGCTTGAAGATGAACAGCGGGAACACGACGGATACACCAATGTCTTTATCAAAGCGGGCTGCCACGGAGATAGACTTGAAGAACTCCTCGCCGTCGAGAGTATCGAGCAGTTGATCCACGCCCTTGTCATCTGCGACGTATGGCCAGTTCTCGTACCCCTTGTCCACGAAGCGATGGATACTCTCGTCGCCTCCGGCCATTGCTTCTTCCAGCGTGGGGAATGGCCGGACTTCATACTGATTGTGCGTGGGCATGTACTCGCCATCGATCGACAACTCCTCCAGGAGCGGAGAGTCGGCGGGCAGCGGCGGAAACACCCGGTCCCGCGGATTACGTGCCTTGGAGAGCCAGGCCTGGTAGCCCCCAGTGTAGAGCGCCCCCGTGCGCAGCACATCGCGCACACCCCAGGCGTCGTTTACGCGTTCGTTCACGTCGTAGCCCGGCGTGTAGTAGCCGTCGCCGTTCTTGTCGGTGCAGCTCGCGTGTTTGCCTTCCTCGACCAGGATCGTGATCGGAAACTTGGTCTCGGCATCGGCGAGGAGCGTGTTGTCGTACCAGAGGATCCCGTGCGCCTTGGCGGTGACCTTGTGGATGAGCAGCGCATAGCGGCAGTCAGTGCACTCCGACTGCCGGACCACAATGATCTTCATCTCGACAGACTCGACATCGTGGTTGTGGCCACCGAAGCCTTCTTCGGAGGGGTAGTAGAAGAAGTAGTCGAGCTGGATTCCGCTGATGTGGTTGAGGTTGATCAAAGAGTCACCGATGGACTCCTTGTCCACGACGCCAGCCAGTTTCTGGTCGTGCGTCACGGCTTCGCGTAGCCGGTAGTACACGACGGGGCCATCCGCTTGTTCCTGGAAAGGAAACGCGGTTGGCATGTTGACGTCCTTGGGATCAGTGCGGACGTGACGAAGCAGCGGCTCGTCGGGCGAGAACCAGAGAATCGGGCCACAGTAAGCGGCCAGTTGATCAAAGGTCATCATGGAGTCCGCGCCGACGTACACCACCCGTTGTCCAACACCATCCACGTCACAGCAGTCAGTGTCGCGCACCACGTCGACCTGTGCCGAGGCGGGACTGCAGACAACCAATAGCACCAGGACGCCGACTACCGGCTGCCAGAAACGCATGCAAGTCTCCTCGGACGGGTAGCTCAACATGGCAACTATCTACGAAGCCAGCCATCTGGCAAGTCACCGATTCACGCTGTCCGTTCGACCAACATCCTTACGCTACCCCGATTATTCCCATACATATGCCAGGCATCGTTCGCGTACGCATACAGGTAGCCGGGGCGACTCACCTTCATCGACACCGGCCCCGTCCCGATCGCGAAGCTCTCGTGCTCAACGACTTCGCCACCGCCTTTCACACGCCCGTTGGCAATCGCGCCGACCAGGCGGAACCACCCGATCTTTTCGTGCCGCCGCGTGAACTTGATGTCGGCCTCGTCATTGCCGGTGATGTGCTTCCAGGCCCGCTCGACCAGCCCGAGCCCGCTGCCGAACTTCCGGGCCAGGTCGCCGATCTGGAACTTGCCGTCATCCAGGCCATCGGGCGTCGAGCGGTCATGCCAGTCCAGCCACTCGCCGATGGCAGAGAAACGGTAGCGATGGCCGCGTCGCAGGTAGAGTCCCGTGGCATTCCAGGGTTCGGCGGCGAATACGTCGACCTCCAGGGATTCGCCCTTCTCCAGCACCCGCGTCTGTCGATACCGGCCCTGTGCGATCGGCGGGTCGTCCTGTCGCGTGCGCACCGAAGCATGAACATGCGCTGCCGTGCGTGACAGATCGGGAATGCTGCGCGGTCGTGACTTGAGTCCCTTCACTGCGCCCTGGAAAGACTCGTGCAGCACGTCACCCGGGTCGGGCGTAACCTGCGCGGCCATTCCAGCATGGAAGGCCAGCCCCAGCGCGCCAGCTTCATTCATCATCCAGTGCAAAGCGGTATTGGACAGCCCGATTTCCCTGTAGCCGCCACCCACATCAGAGTGCACGCCAGCGAACCACACCTGCTTGACCGTGGAGCGCTTCGCGCCCGGCCCGGTCCAGAGTGTGGGAGAGAATGGAAGGCGCCTTTCATCAATAGCCACCGCGTGACGCGCGTTGAGGATGTCGTCGCTGATCTGCGTGTCGTGGAAGCTCAGGTTCGTGAACTCGTCGAGCAGGTTGAGGATCGCCAGATCATTGGGAATCCCCAGTGCGCCGACCGTATCCCACACGCCGACGAAGTGAACCTGGACTTTCTTCGGGTTACCCGTGCCGTGAAACGGCAGGCCTTTCGCCCAGCGACTGCGTTTGTGGCCCTTGCGGTAGGCGTCCGTTGCCTTCTCGACCCTCTCCCACGCAGCCTTCGGGTTCTTGTCGCTGAGGTTGACCAGTCCGCACTTGCTGATCATGCCCGCCAGGCTGCGCACGGTGTAGGCCCCGCGACTGAACCCGAACAGATAAATGCGGTCTCCGGCCTTGTAGTTCGTGCCCAGCCATTTGTAGGCGCTCATGATGCTGCAAGTCAGCCCGAGCCCAAACCCGCCGCCGGCCATCTTCTGCCACCAGTTGCCCTCCGAGCCAACGCCCGGATGGTAGTAGCACAGCTGCCGCGTGCCGTCGGGCGCTGTGGACTCGACCGCGTTGCTCAATCGGTAGACGTTTGTAGGTGTGGCAACGCCGTCGTGTTCCTGGTCGGGCGTGTTCCATGTGCCGTCGCAGCAGATCACCAGATTCCGCATCGGGCTACCTCCCTGCGATCTTTTGCGCCCAGCCCTGTACGACCTTTACCCTGCGTTGTTGGTCGCTGCTCTCGCTGCTCGTTACCGGATGAGCCACGAGGAAGCCATTACCCGTTGGGTCAACCAGGAAGTCTGTCACACCTGGGGGCAAGTCGAAGACGCGCTCCGGCCGGCCCAGTTCCGGCGTCGGACCCGGGCTGAGCGGCACCTCGTACATCACCTCGTCGCTTGAATAGAAGATTGAACGGCCGTCAGGGCTGAATCCGGCACCGCCGATTTCGGCCGACAGCGACACCTTCCACCTCGAGTCACATTCGGGATAGCGCGTAAGGTAGGCGGAGAACGTGCCTGATTCGCTGGACACGTAGAGGAGGTACTGGCCATCCGGCGACAGGCTGAGGGGGAAATTTCTCCCGCTGCCGCCGAAGAGGAAGCGTCGCTCTGTGGGGTCTTCCAGAGAGACCTGCCAGCATTCGGTGTTCTGGTTATTCGCGAAGTGCAGTTTGTCTGAACCCTTGCCGACGATAACCAGGGCGGATCGGCCGTCGGGCAGAAAGTCGGCGATCATGCCGTCGATAAGGTCTGAAGCCGCCCGGGATCCGTCCGCGGAGACCCGCATCGTTCGGACCGCGCTCGAGTCGATATCAAGCACACTGAATGCGACCGATGCGCCGTCAGGCGCCCACGCGGGGAGGATGGCCTTCATGCCCGTGGAACTCACGCGGGCCTCGCTGCCGCGTCGCAAGTCGTGCACCCAGATCTCCTGGGTTCCGCCGTCAAAGGGCTCGGCCGTGAAGGCAATCCGGTTGCCATCGGGCGATAGACGGAAATTAACATCGCCGCCGTGCGCGGAGATGATCTCCTCACGCCGCGCGCCGTCAGCGCTGATGCGCGAAATGACCTTGCTGTTGGACCTGCTCGGGTTGGTGACGAAGACCATAGTACCGTCGTTGGCGACCACGGCTTCCGACGCATCGGGCTGCACCAGAACGGGCTCGCCTCGCACCGTGCCCGCGTCCAGGTCAAAGCCGATGGCCCACAGTCCGTCAATCAGGTCGCCGCCCTGCAGACGGAACAGGATGTATCCGGCGGGGTCGTAGTGCGGCCCGGCGATCCGGCCGCCGGTCTCGGGATGAAAGAGCAGGGTGCTCTGCGTTCCGCGTACCAGTGCGAGTCTGGCGGGGGCCTCTCCGCTTCCGTGTAACACCACGAGAGTGCCCGCACCACCCGGCAGCACAAAGGGTTCGTGGATATCCTGCACTCCCTCGGGCAACGCAAAACTGACCCGTGTCTGTCCGCCGAGTTCCGGGACGCTCATGACCGCACTCGACCCCGTCGTGAACAGGATCCGTCCGTCATCGCCCCAGCTTGCACCGACGCCACCGGCGATCTGGTTACTGATCTCGCAGAGTGCGACGGGTTGCCCGCCCTGCGCGGTGACCTTCCAGAGTCGGCCGTTCTGGAACCAGCCGAGCTGGGTCGAGTCTGGCGACCAGAACGGGGCAAATGCATCCTCGCTGCCAGCCAGTTTGCGAGGCTTCAGTTCGGCCAGGTCCTGCACTTCGATCATTCCGTCATGGGCGTAAGCCACGGCATGGCCATCCGGTGCGATGGCGGCGGTCACACCGTCGCTCTGTCTGTCGCCCGGGGCGAGTTCCACGCCGAGGTCGAGCACGCGGTAGGGCGGCGGGGTCGATTCCGACTGTGTCCCGCCGCCGATGAAGTAACCGGCAGCCAGGCCCACAAGTGCCACAACCACGGCCACCAGCCAGCCCCGACCTGTGGCCCCTGCCGCAGGTGCAGCCAGCCCGAAACTGGCCCCGCTCGGGTCACTCATGGCATCCGAAATCGCAACCCGCGCATCGCCGATATCCTTCAGGCGCTGGTCGAGCTCACGCGCCAGGCAACGCCGCAGCAACTGGTGCACTTGCGGCGGTGTATTCGCGGGCAGCAGGTTCCAGTCCGGCTCCCTGTGCAGAATGGCGCCGATCGAATCGGAAATGGTCTCGCCTTCGAACAGCCTGTGACCGGTGAGCATCTCGAAGAGCAGCACGCCAAAGGCCCAGACATCGGATTGCCTGTCGACGGACTTGCCGCGCGCCTGCTCGGGCGACATATAGGCCGCGGTGCCCAGGATTACGCCGGCCTGCGTCATGGCCGCAGTTATGGTGGGGGACATCATCGGGTCACCGCTGGCGTCTTCGTTCTGGTAGGCGCGGGCCAGGCCGAAGTCCAGCAGCTTGGTCCGGCCCGTTTGCAGCAGCATCACGTTGGCCGGCTTGAGGTCGCGGTGGACAATGCCCTTCTCATGCGCTGCCTCGAGCGCTTCGCTGATCTGCAAGGCCATGGGCAGTGCCTGGTCCACGCTGATCGCGCCGCGGGCCAGCCGCTCGCTCATGTCCTCGCCCTCAGCCAGCTCCATGATCAGGAACACGCGGCCGTCAGCTTCTTCCAGGTCGAAGAGGGAGGCGATGCCCGGGTGGTTGAGCGAAGCCAGGACCTTGGCCTCGCGCCGGAAACGCGCCACGCGTTCGAGGTCGTTGGTGACTTCGTCGGGCAGGAGCTTGAGCGCCACATCGCGCCCGAGCTTGGTGTCGCGGGCGTGGTAGACCTCGCCCATGCCGCCTTTGCCCAGTTGGCTGACGATCTCGTAGTGCGCGAGCTGTTTTCCGATCAAGGGCGCTCCGGTTGGCAATGAGGTAGAAGGGGAGGCGAGTCTAGGTCGGGCCACTGGTGTGGTCAATGTTGGTCCAGCCTGGCGGGCCGGCGGGCGAAGGTCCGGTCATAGAAGCTTGTACTTGTCCCCCTGTCGGTCGTGGCCCTACTCTATCTCCTGTGTTGGGAGCCAGCCCTCCCGCATCGCCCCCCCCCTGGACAAATCCCATCGCGATACCCGGCTGCGGGTTTCTTCCGCGTCCCCGATCAGGAGGCCTCATGTCCTCGCTCAGATCTCTCACCAGGATCGTCGTGCTCCTGACGATCCTCACCGCGCTCGCCGCACCGGCCGGCGCGGCCGACCAACCCAACATCCTCGTCATCTGGGGTGACGATATTGGTCGTTCCAACATCAGCGCCTACACGATGGGCATGATGGGCTACCGCACGCCGAACATCGACCGCGTGGCCACCGAAGGCATGATCTTCACCGACTACTACGGCGAGCAGAGTTGCACCGCCGGTCGCTCGTCGTTCATCACCGGGCAGAGTGTTTTCCGTACCGGCCTGAGCAAAGTCGGCCTGCCGGGAGCCGACCTTGGGCTGCGCGTGGAAGACCCGACGATTGCGGGCCTACTTAAGGCCCAGGGCTATGCCACCGGTCAGTTCGGTAAGAACCACCTCGGTGACAAGGACGAATTCCTGCCCACCAATCACGGCTTTGATGAATTCCTGGGAAACCTCTACCACCTCAACGCGGAAGAGGAGCCCGAGAACGAGGACTACCCCGGCGACATGATCACCAGCGACGGCCGGACATTCAGCGAGCGCTATGGCCCGCGCGGCGTGATCAAGAGCAGCGTTGACGGCAAGATCGAGGACACCGGCCCGCTCACGAAAAAGCGTATGGAGACCATCGATGATGAGACTGTCGCCGCAGCGATGGACTTCATCACGCGCAAGAACGCGGATGACTCGCCGTGGTTCGTCTGGTGGAGCGGCACGCGCATGCACTTCCGCACCCACGTGAAGGATGAGTTGCGCGGGATTTCGGGCCAGGACGAGTATTCTGACGGCATGGTCGAGCACGACATGCACATCGGCCAGTTCCTGGATTTGCTCGACGAGCTCGGTATTGCCGACAACACGCTCGTCTTCTATTCCACCGACAACGGTCCGCACTACAACACCTGGCCCGATGCTGCTTCGACGCCCTTCCGTGGCGAGAAGAACACGAACTGGGAGGGTGGCTGGCGTGTGCCGGCGATGGTCCGCTGGCCGGGGCACATCGAGGCCGGTTCGGTGACCAACGAGATCGTGCACCACATGGACTGGCTACCGACCTTCCTGGCCGTGGCGGGTGAGGACAATATCAAGGAGGAGCTCAAGAGTGGTGGTGTGAAGGCCATCAATCGCAGCTACAAGGTGCACCTTGACGGCTACAACATCCTGCCGCTTCTGACCGGAGAGACCGACAAGAGCCCGCGTCATGAGATCTTCTACTTCTCGGATGACGGTGACCTGACGGCGTTGCGCTACGACGACTGGAAGTTGATCTTCATGGAGCAGAGGGTAGTCGGGACTTTCCAGGTCTGGTCAGAGCCATTCATCCCGCTGCGGTTGCCGATGATCTTCAACCTGCGCCGCGATCCCTATGAGCGGTCACAGATCACCTCGAACACCTACTATGACTGGATGCTCGACCGGGCCTACCTGCTGGTTCCGGCACAGGCTTATGTGGGCAGCTTCCTGTCGACCTTCCAGGAGTTTCCGCCGCGTCAGAAGGCGGCGAGCTTTTCGCTCGATCAGGTGATGGAAAAACTCGTGCCGGCGAGCCATTGAGGGCGGCGTGAGAAATCTGATCTGGCTCCTGGTCCTGGCTTCGGCGGCGGGTTGCGCCGTCGAAGCTCCGGCCCCGGCCGAAAACGCACCCGTCCTGCCCTCCTGGAACGATGGCCCGGCCCGTCAGTCCATCATCGACTTCGTCGAGCGCACTACGACTCCCGGCAGCGCGGACTTCGTCGAGCCCGAAGACCGCATTGCGACCTTCGACAACGATGGCACGCTGTGGTCCGAACAGCCCATGTACTTCCAGCTGCTGTTTGCGATCGATCGAATCCATATGATGGCTGCCGACCATCCGGAGTGGAACGATCAGCAGCCCTTCAAAGCTGTGCTGGAGAATGACAACGAGGCGCTGATCGCTTCAGGCGAGCACGGCCTCATGCAGCTCCTGATGGCTTCGCACGCCGGTATGAGTACCGATGAGTTCGCGCAGATCGTAAGCGACTGGCTGGGCAAAGCCCGCCATCCTCGCTTCGACCGGCCCTATTCGGAGCTGGTCTATCAGCCGATGCTCGAAGTGCTCGACTACCTTCGCGCCAACGGTTTCCAGACCTGGATCGTTTCGGGCGGTGGCATCGAGTTCATGCGCGTGTTCGCGCAGGAGGTATACGGCGTCGGGCCCCAACAGGTCATCGGCAGCAGCATCGAACTCGAGTACGAGATGCGCGATGACGGACCGGTCCTGGTGCGCCAGCCAGCCCTGCATTTCCTGAACGACAAGGGCGACAAGCCAGTCGCAATCGAACGCTTCATCGGTCGCCGTCCGATCGCCGCCTTCGGCAACAGCGATGGTGACTTGCAGATGTTGCAGTGGACTGCCGCTGGTGACGGGCCGCGCTTCGGCCTGATCGTTCACCACACAGACAGCGAACGCGAGTGGGCCTACGACCGCGACTCGCACATTGGTCGCCTGGACCAGGCGCTGGTCGAGGCTGCCGAGCGAGGTTGGACAGTGGTGGATATGGAACGCGACTGGGCGACGATCTACCCGGCGAGCCAGTAGTCAGTTCGGGTCCGGCGAACGGTCGCCGGGCCCGGTCTCGAGTCTATTTGGGAAGCAGGGCTGTTAGCGATCCGCTGAGCCCACGCACAAGGCCAGAGTTGCTTCCACTCTCGCGCATGCGCCTGAGCATGCGGTGCACCTCGCCCTGCAGGGAGTCGTCGGTCGGATTGAATGGTTGCTCGAGTACATCGGGCCAGAGGATCTGCATGATCCGGCGGTGGATCTCGTAGCGGGGACCCTGACGGAAGAAGGGATCCACGGCGAGCAAGGTCCTGAGCACGCCGCGCTGATTGAATGGCGTAAATCGCTCGTGCACGATGTCCCATTGCGACTGACAGTTGGCGGCCCAGGTTGCGTACTCCTGCTCCCAGAAGAACAGATCCCAGACGCGATAGTCGAAGGCTTCGGCCACGGGTGCGGTGTTCTCGAGCCAGTCATTGAAACAACGGATCGCCATCGGATTCTTGCCCAGGCCCATCAGCTCGGCCATGGCCGGCGCATCAGGTGTTGCCGTGTGGCTGATGCCGAAGGTGTCGCGTGCGATTTCCGCGCAGTGGCCGCTGAGCATCGTGCGCCCCATCGGGTAACTCGCAAGCAGCCCCTCGGCGATGGCTCCCGCCGAGTCATGTGCAGGCGTGGTGTTCGCCCTGTAGGTACGGGCGAACACGTCACTCATCGATTTGGGGCACTTCAGGACATGATGCTCGATCCCCAGGCGCCTGAGTAGCCTGCGTGGGATCCGGATGTCAGCGCTGTATTCATCCAGCCCGTGCGGCATCGCCGTGTAGTGGAACACGTTCCGGATTCCACGTGCCGCGGCGAGGATCGTTCGGCTGTCCATGCCCGCCGTGACCGGCAGGGCAAGCGGGAATCGCTTCGCGGCTGCGCGCACGGATGAGCGAAGGAGCTGGGCGACGATCTGGGCCGCGTCTTCGGGTTCGATGTCGTGCAGGGGCCGGTTGGGCCAGTAGCGGTCGGCCTCGCGTGTGCGCAGGTCGAGGTAGTGGTTGGGCTGCAGGCGGCGGATCTCGCGATAGGGCGTCGTCGACCCTGGCCACCAGGGCTCGTGATGGCCGCGAAAAGACACCGAGGCCATGAACTCGCTCGCCACTTCGTCAGGCTGGATGCCCAGCGGCGTAGCGATGCGATCGGGTTGCGACGCGCACCAGGTCTCGCCCACTTCATCGATTGTGTGGAAGACCTCGCGCAGGCCACACGGGTCGTGAAAGAGCAGTGTGTCGTTGCCATCGTCGACGATCAGGACGAAGCGACCGGTGAGTTCGGCCGCTTGTGCGGGCACCTCACGCGCGTTGCTGCATGCCACGGCGAGGCCGCGCAGCACCGCGTTATTGCTGTGTTCGGGCTGGCTCGGGTCGATGATGTAACCGAGAAGGGTAAGGCTCAGTTCATTGCGCCGGACCTGCACCAGCGGCAGGTCATCATGCACCTGCACAAAGAGCCCGGCGCCGACGCGCGTCCAGCGCCACGTCGCCAGTTCGTCCAGCGGGCGTGGCCCGAGGACGAACTGGCGACGGTAGCGCAGGGGATTCGAATTGGACATAACGATCCACACGACGGGAGGGGAGCAAGGCATGGACTACGCAAGATCGTGCAATTGGCGCACCATCTGACAAGGGCCCAGCCTGGTCTCCCATCCCTTTACCGTGAGTTCGCGTGCTTCCCTCTGATTTCCCGCGGACCCCCACGAACAGGAGCGCCGCAAGTCATGCCTGCGCGCTTCCCATCAACACCTGCGCGCCGTGGCGCAGGATGTTGGGACCCACCGACGGCAGGGCTCCTAGTTGCCGAAGCGCGCCTTGATCGCGCCGATGCTGCCAGCCTCGGTATCAACTTCCGCGGACTGGAAGGTCCAGCTGTTGCCGATCGCCAGGGGCAGGAAGCCCGATCCGTTCGCGGTGTAGCTGGCCAGCTTGCTCTCCCACGTCAGCCAGCCACCTTCGAATTCGCTTTCGCCAAGCAGGCCAACGCCGTCGACCCACCACATCGAACTGGTGAAGTAACCCGAGCCACCAACCTCCGTGATGTCCACGAGCCAGGCGTCGAAAGTGCCGGCGGGGGTGCTCACCGATTCCATCTGTATGGCTTCAGCCTGGTAGGCGCTGGTCTCGTCGGGGAGGAAGTTCCAGGTCATGCCCGCGGTGATGGTTGTTGCGGGAACAAGGAACACTTCTTCGGCCATCGGATCCCAGGGCTCGCCCAGCTCGCGTGTCTCGTAGACTCGCATCATGCCGCCGTCGGCGGCGATGAACAGCTCCTCGGTCGGGTATCCGGGTTCGGCTGACTGCACGACGAATCCGTCGACCCCGCCGCTGCTACGCGCCTCGGTAACCGTGAGGGTCCAGTCGGCGGCTGCGGGCGCGGCGAAGAGGGCGATCATCAGAACGATTACAATTGTCTTCATGGATACGTCCTTGAGCTGTGGTCGGGCCGCAAAGGCCCGATCGAGGTGGCCGGGAATTCGCTTGTCTCGCATGGCGGGAGCCGAAGCGCCAACTCTAGCACAGAGTTGAGCCGCTACTTCCTCTGTCGTCCCGAATATGGCGTTTGAGCTACGATATCTCGCGTCGACGCGTCGATTCATGTTGGGTGACCGTGCGCAGATTGTTAGCTTTGCAGACCGATTTCTCTTGCTACGGCACGGGCGCCCTGGCGACCGGAGTCCGTCCGGGCCACAGCGAACCGGGAAGCCAACCGGGAAGCCAAACGGAAAACCAAATGGGAAGCATTGTTTGCGCAGACAATCTCGAGGCCACCGCCGCGCTGCCTGACGGTTTCGCCCGGCTGATCTACATCGATCCACCCTTCAACACCGGTACCAGCCAGTCGCGACAGCGCATCAAGGCCGTCGCCGATCCTGAGGGTGACCGCACCGGATTTGCGGGCAAGCGCTACCGCAGCGAAAAGCAGTCTTCAGCAGGC
>Ga0164313_10002139_pt1 | contig 17718 bp, 12 predicted proteins | sample GuaBasSedimGuay4_FD_113735 | JGI IMG/M metagenome (GOLD analysis project Ga0164313, IMG submission 113735) | Subseafloor sediment microbial communities from Guaymas Basin, Gulf of California, Mexico - Guay4, Core 4569-4, 0-3 cm | ecosystem: Environmental > Aquatic > Marine > Hydrothermal vents...
CCCGGAGCCAGGGCCTGGGCCAGGTAGCGCCAGCCTCCGCGGCCGGCCGCGGCATCGGCGGGTCGGTCCAAACCATGGACCAGAAGTACTGAAACCGCCGCGGGCACTCCCAGAATGAAGGGGCGGCTGTCATCTCCGGCGAAGGCATCGCTTTCCTTGCGAACCACGCCCCGATGGAGCCCGACTCCGGGTACGGTCACCGGAAATTCCACCTTCACCGGACCATTACCGATGCGGCCGGTAACTGCTTCGGCAACAGGTCTGCCGTCGATCTCGAGGGAAAAAACCTGTTCGTCGTATGCGGGCAGCACACGGGCGACAAGAGTGATGTTTTCTCCAGGCTGGACGGCCCTCGCGGGAAGCTCAACCGCCAGAATCCCGCCTCCGGGCACTTCCCTCCCCACCCTGCGCACGAGGAATCTGGTCGCTCCGGCTTCCTTAAGCCTTGCCGCCGCGGGTCCCAGCTTCAAGTCCCGGTCGGTCGCCTGAAGATCACTCAACACCACCACTTCCACCGGGGTGCCGGGTGCCCGGGCCACCACGCGGGCCGCTTCTCTCAAAACAGCGGCCAGATCCCAGGGACCGTCCGTGGGTTGCACCAGGGAGAGCCCCCTCACCGCGCCGGCCCCGGCGGGCAGCCAATCCCCGAACACCGGAGCGGTCCTGCCGCCGGCGGCTATCACCTGGACCGCCGCGCCGCCGGGCAGGGCCCGGATCATTTCTTCGCACGCCACCAGAGCGGCTTCCAGTCGCGTGCCGTCAGCCATCTGTGTTCCCATGCTGGCGCTGGTGTCGATGACGAACAGGACCGAACGATCCCCGCTGGAACTGCCCACGCCGCCGTAGCGCGGACCCGCGGCAGCCAGGGCCACCAGCAGGATGGCCAGCACCCGCAGCAGCAGGAGCAGCCAGCGCCGGATACCCAGGCTGCGGGCCTGCCGGGATTGGACTTCGTCCAGAAAACGGAGGTCGCTGAACGGCATCCGCTGAACCCGGCGACGGCTGAGAAAATGAATGATGATCGGCAGGGCCGCCGCCGCGGTCCCGAACAAAAGCGTGGGATTCAGGAAGGACAACGGCATCAGTACATCCGCCGCCGTTTCTGGAGGTAGGCGCCCAATCCTTTTTCGAAGGGGGTGTCGGTGGTGATCTCCACCAGATCCACCAGCTGCCGGCGGCACTCCCGGCGCAGCATTTCCTGCCATTGGTCGAACCGCTGCCGGTAACTTTCCCTCATATGCGACGGTTCCAGCCGGATTCTGCGGCCGGGTTCCTCCAGGGATTCGAATTCGACCTCGCCATGGAAGTCGAGATCCAGTTCACGGGGATCAAGGATCTGGAATACGACGACCTCGTGTCCTTTGTGGCGGAAATGCTTCAACCCCGAAATGATCCGCGCGGGGTCATCCATCATGTCACTCAACAACAGGATCAATCCACGCCGCTGGACACGCTCGGCCACCCGGTGCAGCACCTCGCCCAGCCTCGTTCCCGACCCGCTGGGCAGATCGTCGAGAACCTTCAGGATCTGGAACAGTTGTTTCCTCATGGAGCGGGCCGGAACCATGGCCAGGGGCGCCTCGTCGAAGGTGACCAGACCCACGGCGTCGTTCTGGCGCAGCAGCAGGTAACTGAGAGCCGCGGCCAGATACCCGGCATAGGTTTTTTTGGTGGGACGCGATTCATCCCCCGTGAAATCCATGCTGGCCGAACAATCCACCAGCAGGGTGGCCCGCAGATTGGTTTCCTCGGTGAAGACCTTCAGATAGTGCCGGTCGGTTTTGGCATAGACCCGCCAGTCCAGATGGGACACGGGTTCTCCGGCAATGTACTGGCGGTACTCGGAAAACTCGGCGCTGAAGCCGTGGTAGGGACTCTTGTGCAGACCGGTGAGAAAACCCTCTACCACCAGGCGGGCCACCAGATCGAGCCGGCCAAGGTGGCCGACCAGTTCCGGCGTCAGCAGGGGGCTGCTCACGGGGTGACCTCGCCCAGGATCATATTTACAATCTGGTCCTTGCTGATACTTTCGGCTTCGGCGTGGAAATTGGAGACCAGACGGTGACGCAGCACCGGCAGGGCCAGGCGCCGGATATCTTCCAGGTCGGGCGTGGGACGGCCGTCCAGCAGCGCCCGGGTTTTGGCTCCGAGGATCAGGTACTGGGCCGCGCGGGGCCCGGCGCCCCAGGCCAGGTATTCCTTGGCGGGGCCGGCTTCCTCGCCGCTGCCGACCCGGGTGGCCCTGACCAGCCGGACAGCATAACTGGTGATATTTTCAGCCACCGGCACCTGGCGGACCAGGGCCTGGTTGCCCAGGACGTTGGCGCCGTCCAGAACCTTGTTCAATTCCGTTTCAGCCGACCCGGTGGTGGATTCAACGATGTTCACTTCGTCTTCATAGGTGGGATAATCAATGCGCACATTGAACATGAACCGGTCCAACTGGGCTTCGGGAAGGGGGTATGTCCCCTCCTGTTCGATGGGGTTCTGGGTGGCCAGGACAAAGAAAGGGTTGTCCAGATCGAAGGTCCGCCCCCCGGTGGTGACCTGACGTTCCTGCATGGCCTGCAGCAGGGCGGCCTGCGTCTTGGGCGGCGTGCGGTTGATTTCGTCGGCCAGGATCACGTTGGCAAAGATGGGACCCTTGATGAACCTGAATTCCCGGTGCCCGGTCCCGTGATCCTCTTCCAGGATTTCCGAACCGGTGATGTCGCTGGGCATCAGGTCGGGGGTGAACTGGATCCGGTTGAAACTGAGATCCATGACCTGGGCCAGGCTGCTGATCAGCAGGGTCTTGGCCAGGCCGGGCACCCCTTCGAGCAGCACGTGCCCGCCGGCGAACAGCGCGATCATCATCTCCTCGATCACCGCTTCCTGGCCCACGATGATCTTTCCCACCTCCGAACGCATGGCGTGGAAGTCTTCTCTCAAGGCGTCGATCCTGGCGGCGTCGTCCACGAAGGTCCCTTTCGTTGCAGTGTCCGGCCCGCGACCGGTGCGCGGCCTGTCCGGAATCCGTTTTATACTTGATGATACGATATCCCCGTCCCGGGGCCGCGTCCAGTCCTCGAAACCAATGGGTTTGGAAACGCCGCAGGCCCAAAACAGTTGCAGACAATAAAAATTTCTTGCCGGAAGGTGGCAGAAAGCCCCCTGTAGGCATAAATTCCCCCACCATAATCGGGACTATCCCGAAAGGCTGCAACGCACCGCCAGAACCGGAGGATCCACGTGCACAAGCACCTTTACCGAACCGTTGAAAGTCTCATGGACCGGATCGACCATTCGGCGGGTGATGAGAAAATGCTGGTCGACATCCTGCATTTGCTCGTCGAGATCGACGACATGGCCGATGTCGGAGTCGTCAGCGGCCGCCTCTATGTGGAGAGAGAACGGGATTACCTCCTGATCGAAAGTATCAGCGGCCATGGACCTCGCATCACCGGCAAGGCCGTCAGCAAGGACTACCAGGTGGTCAAGGACATCCAGCGGCGCCGGCTGTGGATCGTGTCCCCCGAATCGCCGGGGTGGGACCCTGACCTGGAGGCCCAGTTCAGCGACGTGGACTCGGCGGCCATCCTGGTCGGCCGCGATCCCTCCTACATTCTGAGCCTGGGTATCCGGCACCACGGGAGCGAGGACGATCTCCTGGTGCTGCTGGAATCCATCCGGGCCGCGGTCGGGCTGAAGCTCCGCGAGCAGGCCTACGTCAACCAGATGAAACAGGCCCAGGCCATCCAGCACTCCCTGCTGCCGGCGCGCCTGCCATCACTCGACGGTTATGAAATCGCCGCGATCAGCCACCCCGCCGAGGAGGTGGGCGGCGATGTCTACGATGTCCAGCGCGTCGAGGAAGGGGTGCTTGGATTGATGCTCGCCGACGCCAGCGGCCACGGCCTGCCCGCGGCCCTTCAGGCCCGCGACGTGGTCATCGGCATGCGCATGGGCCAGGCCGAAAATGAAAAGATCACCGCGACGGTCAGCCGCCTCAACCGGGTGATCCACCACAGCGGCCTGACCAGCCGCTTCATCTCCCTTTTCTACGGCGAACTGGAGGAAACCGGAAACCTGACCTACGTCAACGGTGGTCACTGCCCACCACTGCTCCTGACCGCCGAGGGCGAAGTTTTCGAATTGAAAGTCTGCGGCCCGGTGCTCGGACCCCTGCCGGACGCGGTCTACCGGCGCGCCTACCTCACCATGAAACCCGGCGAGACCCTGATCATTTATACCGACGGAGTTACCGAACGGGTGGACCCCGACGGCGGGGCCGACGAGGAAGACATCGTGGAATTCGGTCGGGACGGCTTGATGGTCACGGCCTTGGCCTGCCGTGAAAAGCCCGCGGAGGAAATCGCGCGGGAAATCGTCCAAAAAGTCAGGGCCTTCGGGAAAGACGTGCCTTTCGAGGATGATGTCAGCGTGATGGTGGTCAAACGCCTACCGGCGAGCGATCATCCTCCCATGGAGGATTTGACCCCTGTTTCGGCGGCAACCAGGCGGTAGAGAGCCACTGTCCAGGGCTGGGGCTCGCTCAGTCCCAGTCCTGAAATGATGCAGGTGTCCAGAAGTTCAAAACGGATCCCGTGCAGTATTTTCCCATCCCAGCGGGGCATTCCCTCGCTTCGGTCCACAAAATAATCGGGCGTCCTTCCGGGGCCTGAGGACGGGACCTTCAGTTCCAGCCAGGCGCCGCTGGTGACCATCTCCTCGAAACCCAACTGGTGACCCAGTTCCATGACCTGGGGACTGACAAGCCCCATCAGGTCAAGGACAGTGCGGTCGCTGGCATATCCCAGCGCTCCGATATCCAGGGCGGCCACCACCGCATTTTCAGGTGTGTTTTCCCGGAGCCATTCCCCCAGTTCGAGGTAACACTCCCGCACCCCGACGGGAAACTGACGGGTATGCGGCAGAACCTGTGTGGAAAATACCCACCAATTCAGCAACAAGGTTGCCACGACCGATATCATGATGATGGTCCGGCCCGTCTTGCGGATGGCCACCGTCACGGCGACCCCCTGCATCAACCATTCGGCCACCACGCTGAGGGCCAGCAGGATCACCGGGCCCAGAGGACTGACGTAGCGTGAAATCACCCACACCTGCCGCAGCGCCAACCCGCCCAGCAGCACCGCCGCCCAGGTGACCATGATTCCCACCAGGGCCACCGGTCCCCAGATCGACCAGGGGCCCCTGCCCACCCTGTCGGATTCTGATTCCACAGCTGGATCTTCCGGGCCCAGGTCCCGGACCAGGTCACTGTCAAGGTACTGGTGGCGCCTGAGAATCAGGATGATCAAAAGAACCAGACCGACCCAGATGATCCCCTGGGACACCGCCAGAATTCCAAAGGACCGGTACAGATAGGGGAACCAGGCCACCGGATTCAGGGAGAATCCGGCACTTTTGGCGCTGGCCGTTTCCGGAATAATGCGGCCGAAGGAATGCCAGGCATAGGCCATCCAGGGCAGAACCACCAAAAGCCAACCGGTTAGACATGCCAGGATCGGGCCATGGGGCCGAGCCCGGTGACGCCCGGTCCGGCCTTCCATCCCACCGGCCCGGAAATACTCGAACCATAGCAGCCAGGGCAGCGCCAGGGGTACCATCATCAGGAACTCGGGACGGACCATCCCCGCCAGCCCGGCCCCCACGCCCCAGGTCAGATAGCGGTGCCACATGGGACCGCGGGCGCGACGCGACACCAGGGGCAACAGCAAGACCACCAGGATGGCGGTGGCCAACGGTGTTTCCATTCCCGAAAACGTCCAGCGCAAAAACCACACATCGCTCACGACAAGCAACATCAGGGCGAATTTCCAACGGGGGGCGAAGGTCATCCGATCGATGACCGCATCGGCGGCAAGCAGAAGGATCAGACCGCATACCGCACCCAGGATCCAGGCGGCGGCAACAGGTTCCAGGCCGAGTTTCACCAGCAGGGCCAGTCCCAAAATCCAAAGGGGGCTGGTGGCGCCGTAGGTCGGGTCACCCGGATTGAAGGAGAATTCTCCCCGCCCGAGAAGATTTTCCATATAGCGGAGATGAATAAAGGTGTCGTCGGTGACATAGCCGCGCAGGAGAAACCCCACTGTTCCGAATACCAAAAAGGCGACGATCAGTCGCAGGGCACGGCTGCTGTTCATGGGCGCGTGGCAACTCCCTGGTTTATCTGAGGAACATCGGCAGATTCTGGACTCTGCGAATCACCGGTTTGTACTCGTCCACATCGTAGAAACGATCAACTTCAACGCGCTTGACGCCTTCGATCACCGAGTTCAGTCCCACGGTGGTGTACTTGCCGTCCTGCAGGGCGGTCATCAAACCGCTGGCCCCGTCGAGCAGCATATCCATGGCCAGATTACCGAAGTTCATGGCCACCATGCGGTCCAGGGCGTCCGGCGGACCGCAGCGCATCATATACCCTAACTGCTGATAGGTAACGTCTTTTCCCGTCAATTTCTTGATTTTTTCCGCCGTCCACAGCCCGACCCCACCCAGCTTCTTATGGCCGTAGGCGTCCTCTTCGCCGGTCTCCATGACCTCGCCACCGAGGGGAACCGCACCCTCGCTGATAGTCAACAGCGCATAATGGCTGGGGTTTTTGCCATAGTCCCCCGCAATCTTTTCAGCCAGCTTTTCGATATCGAAAGGAACCTCGGAAATGATAGCCCGGTCGACGTTGGCCAGATAGCTCGCGACCAGGGCGGTCTCGCCGCTGTTGCGACCGAACAGCTCGATCAGCCCGATACGCTCGTGGCTGCCGATGGGCGTGCGCAGATCATTGATGGCCTGGACACTGCGGGTGATGGCCGTGCCGAACCCGATGCAGTAATCGGTTCCGTAAACATCGTTGTCCATGGTCTTGGGGATGGCCACCTGCGGATACCCCGCCTCGTTCAGGCGGGCGGCGTAGCTGAGGGTGTCGTCACCGCCGATGGGAATCAGGGCGTCGACCTCGAGGTGCTCCAGGTTGGCCACGACGGTTTCGGTGATGTCGGCGGGATACTCCATGCCCTCTTTACGCAGATGGACGGGCATGTCCTTTTCACGGACCTTGGCCGGATTGGTGCGCGAGGTGTGCAGGAAGGTGCCGCCGGTGCGGTCGATGGTGCGAACCTGCTGCCATTCTAGCGTTGAAACCCACTGGCGGTTCCAATCCTCGTCACCGTCGATGCGGTAATTGGCCAGCCCCCCCCAGCCCCGCCGAAAGCCCAGGACCTCGATATCGGCCTTGTGGGCCCGGCTGACAACCTGCCGCATGGCGGAATTCAGCCCGGGAACGTCGCCGCCGCCCGTAAGTATGGCAATACGCTTGATCTTCCGCTTCATCGCTGGTGCTCCCTGGCTATTCCCGGATTGTTTATGGGGTCACCGGCAAACTAACCCTCCTGCCCGGGGGTGGCAAGTGTCGAGACTGGCCCGGGTTATCGGTGGCCTGGACGATCGGGTCCTCCCCCGGATCAGCCCGCGGGTGGATATTCGCAGTGGCAGCCGTCAGCCAAAAAGGTCCCCTGGCAGGACATCCGGGCCAGAGCGACCACGTCGTTTTCCGTGAGACCGAAGGTATCCATGGCCAACTCGTATTCCCGCGACAGGGTTGTGCTGCTGACGGTGGGATTGTCCGTGCACAGGGCCACCTTGACCCCCGCGTCCAGGAAACGGGGCAACGGATGCTCCTTCAGACTCGCCACCGCACCCGTTTGAAGATTCGAAGAGAGACAAACCTCGAGATAGACCCCGTCCCGGGCCAGGCGTTTGATCAATTCGGGATCCTGGCCCGCGCTGGTGCCATGCCCGATACGGTGAGGTCCCAGGTGATCCAGGGCCTCCCATATCCGTTCGGGACCTTCGCTCTCGCCCGCATGGGCGGTTTTCTTCAGCCCCATGGTGGTGGCCAGATCGTACGCATCCTTGAACAGCAGGGGTGGGTATGGCGCTTCATGACCGGCGATGTCGAAGCCGATAACGCCCACTCCGGCATGGTATTCCTCTTTTTCACCGATGACCTCGCGCAACAGGATGCGGGCCATGTTGCCGCCGTGATTGCGCATGGCGATGACAATGATTCCCGCCCGAAATTCGGGGTGCTCGGCCCCGAAAGTGGAAAACCCCTTACGGGTGGCGGCGATGACCTGCCGTGTCGTCAGGCCGGCCCGACGGTGGATAAAGGGATTCATGCGCAGTTCCAGCAAGCGGATCCCGTCGTTCCAGGCGTCTTCGGCGAGTTCGTAGGAAATTCGCCGGATGTTGTCGTAGAACTGGGTGTACTGCAGGGGAACGTGGAACTTGTCCAGGTAGTCCAGGAGCGTATTGTCCAGGTCGTCGTCCCACTGCAGGTAATGACGGAACTGTTCAAAATCCAGGCCCGGCACGGCGCTGTAATATTTTTCGGACAATTCCCAGAGGGTTTCCGGACGGATGGAACCATCGAAATGGCGGTGTATGTCCGCCAGGGGAAGAGACTTTATGAAATCGCGTCTATCCTGATTCGTCATATCTTCAACCTCGTTTCAAAGCACCCCGGAAAATTCGGCAGATGATAGTCACAATATCGCCATCTGTCCACAATACCCTGTATTCCCATTTGCCTAGGGGGTGGATAAGTGTTAAATAAGAGCATAGTAGAATGCTTGGTTTGCGGTCCCATCCACCCTGGGCCCGCTCCATTATTAATTTGGGGGTGTCCAGGAAATGAAAGTCAACACCAAGGTTCGCTACGGGTTACGTGCTATCCTGCAGATTGGTGGCAATTACGGCGGTGATCCGGTTCCCATCAGCGCGATCAGTGATTCCCAGGAAATCAGTGGAAAATACCTTGAGCAGGTGGTCGGGACCCTTCGCAAAGCCGAACTGATCACCAGCCGCAAAGGCGTGCGGGGTGGCTACAGCCTGTGCCGTGACCCAAAGGATATCAATCTTTGGGAAATCATCACCGCCCTGGATAACCACACCACCTTGGTGGACTGTGTGCTTGAGCCTGAGGTATGTGACCGCTCGGATGATTGCCTGACCCGTTCCATCTGGACTCTGCTGAGTGCGCGGATGAAGGAATTCTGGTCCAGTTTCACTCTGGCGGACCTCATCCGCACCATGAACGAAACCGGGAACAGCAACCTGGAACAGTTGATCAAGCCCGACTGAGCCTTTTTCAGTCAGGCCAATTGATTGATCAAACGGCCCCGCTTCAATTGCGGGGCCGTTTTTTTGACCTTCAAATTATCCCGCCTTCACCACGGTTGATCGTTGACTATCCCGGTTGCGGCAGTAACTTTGGCCGTGGCCCCCACCGGTCGGATATGGGCCGCCAATGGGCCCCAACCGGGCAAGCAAAGAAAGCTTCAATCATGGAATTTACCGAAAGCCTGCGCAGCAAAGCCGCACTCCTGCACAAGACCATCGTTTTGCCCGAGGCCACGGACCCTCGTATGCTCGATGCAGCGGGGCGTATCCGCGACGAGGGGTTTGCCACGGTGATCCTTCTGGGCGACCCGGGATCCATCGGTGAAAACCTCGCCGGCAGCGGCATCAACCCCGACGGCCTCACCATCATCGATCCGGCCGGATCCACCTATCGCGCGGAATTCGTGCGCGACTACCACGAACTGCGCAAACACAAGGGCATGACTGCCGAAGAAGCGGCCTCCGCCATGGAAGACCCCCTGTTTTTCGGCGCCATGCTGGTAAAAAACGGTGTTGCCGACGGAATGGTCGCAGGTGCCGTGAACTCCACGGGCAATGTCCTGCGCGCCGGTTTCCAGATTGTCGGAACAGCTGCCGATGCCGGGTTGGTTTCCAGCTGTTTCGTGATGGTCAGGCCTGATTGGGATTTCGGCGAAAACGGAATGCTGGTTTTCGGCGATTGCGCCGTCAACCCTCAACCCGACGCCCGCCAACTGGCGGAAATCGCCGTGGCCACCGCCCGCACCGCCAGGGTCCTTTGTGGATTCAAACCGCGGGTGGCCATGCTCAGCTTCAGCACCTCGGGCAGCGGAGCCGGCCCGGACGTGGATAAGGTCGTCGAGGCCACCGCCCTGGTCAAAAGCATGGAGCCGGGCCTGGAGGTCGATGGTCCCCTGCAACTGGACGCCGCCATCGTTCCGGAAATAGGAAAGAGCAAGGCACCGGACAGCCCCGTCGCCGGCAGGGCGAACGTCCTGATTTTTCCCGACCTGGATGCCGGCAACATCGGCTACAAGTTGGTGCAGCGGCTGGCCGGCGCCGAAGCCGTGGGGCCGGTCCTGCAGGGCATGGCCAAAGGCGTGAACGATCTTTCGCGGGGCTGCAGTGTGGATGACATCGTCAATGTGGTGGCCATTACCGCCCTGCAAAGCGAAGGGTAACGGAGGACCGGTTACCTATGGCCAGCGATCAACCCACCAAAAACGTTCTGATCATCAACTGTGGCAGCAGCTCCCTCAAATACCAGCTGCTCGACATGCGGGATGAAAGTCTGCTGGCCAAAGGGCTGATCGAGCGCATAGGCCTGGAGCAGGGCGTCCACACCTATCAGCGTCCCGGGGCCGACGATCAGGTCGCCGAGCTGCCGGTGGCCGACCATGGCGCGGCGTTCCAACTTCTGCTCGCTTCCCTTACTGATGCCACCAGCGGCGTGCTCGGTTCCCTGGCCGAAGTCAGCGCCGTCGGCCACCGGGTGGTGCACGCCGGCGAAAAATTTTCCGGTTCGGTCATGATCGATGAAGCCGTCCTGGACGCGCTCCGGGAATGCGTCCCCCTGGCCCCGCTGCACAACCCGGCAAACATCACCGGGATCGAGGCGGCCCGTACAGTCATGCCGGACGTGCCGATGGTCGGGGTGTTCGACACCGCCTTCCATCAATCCATGCCGGACCGCGCCTACATCTATCCCATCCCCTATGATCTCTACCTGGAGAACGGGATCAGGCGTTACGGCTTTCATGGAACCAGCCACCGGTTTGTTACCCAGCGCGCCGCCCAGATTCTCGAACGGGATGTCACCGACCTCAATCTCATCACCTGCCACCTGGGCAACGGAGCTTCCATGGCGGCCGTGCTGGGTGGAAAATCCATCGATACCTCCATGGGGCTGACCCCGCTCGAAGGGCTGATGATGGGCACCCGTAGCGGAGATATCGATCCCGCGCTGGTGGGTTATCTTTCGCGCACCCTTGATCTGTCCCTGGCCGAAGTCGAACAGATGCTGAACAAAAAAAGCGGGCTGCTCGGCATCAGCGGCATCAGCAGCGATCTGCGGGATGTCGAAAGGGAATACGCCAACGGCAACGACCGGGCCCGCCTGGCGCTGGAAGTCTACGCTTACCATATCCGCAAATACATGGGTTCCTACGCCGTGGCCCTCGGGCGGGTGGACGCCATCATTTTCACCGCCGGGGTGGGAGAACACGCCTCCCTGATCCGGGAATGGGCCTGCCGCGGCCTGGAAGCGGTCGGCGCCATCCTCGATCCCTTCAAGAATGCCACCCGCCACGATGAAGCCATCATCTCCAAGATGAGTTCCCGCGTCAAAATCATGATCATTCCGACCAATGAAGAGCTCATGATTGCCCGGGATACTCGGGATCTGGTTCTGCTCTAGATCAAATCCTGATAGGGTATGTGACAAGATTTTGAAATGTCCTCAACCCTTCGGGCCTGCGGATTATTCAAAACCTTGTCACATACCCTATCAGGATTTGATCTAGAGGAGAATCAGGTCGCAACCTGATCAATCAGGCGGAGGCAAGAGGCGGAAGATTGAATGGATTTGGGAGATGCCGATAAGGGCGCCTGCTTTGTTGTAGGCCTTGACGATCCAGGAGTGGAGGCCCGGCGTGATGGCGGGGGTCTCCGGCAGGAGGATTGAGTTGGTCGTTGTCAGGGGAAGGTATTCTCCCCGGAATTTCACCTTGTAGGTGGCGGCGCCTGGTATGGAGGTCCAGCTCAAAGATGTCGGAGGTGTGGATACCACCTGTCCGTGAGGAGGATCCAGGGGTTCGATTTCGTGCAGGATCGTCAGGGTTCCCGCGTTGAATACCTCGCCGTCCACAATGGTTATGGGAGGGTTTCCAGGTTGGGGTGGATAATATACACCGTCACCCAGGGCGAATCCCGGTTGAAGGATATAAGTACCGGGCGGCACCTGTCCGAAGACAAAACGGCCGAACTCGTCGGTGACCTCCATCCATCCCGGCATGCCGGGCCCGGACTTTTCGGAAGTCGATTGGTCCACCACTCCCAGGCCGACCGCGACACCTCCGGCGGGTATTCCGTCTCTCATCAGCAAACCGATTATGCGACCCCGATGATTCTCCAGCCCCATCCATTTCATGGCGATCGTCACGCCACTGATGTCCACGTTGTCGCTGCCGTTGGGAGGATCATATTTCCAAACCACCGGGCGATAGCCATAGCAAGTAAAATGTAACGGATTGACCTGAAATAGATTACCGGTTTCGGTATTCGGGGTGAAGTGGATATTCGATACGGAGAACATTCCGTCATTGCCGGTGACGTCATCATCCTGGTCCGTTCCCCCCTGGTACCCGATCAGGTAGGGCGACACGCTGACAAATACGTTATTCAGCGGAGAACCACTTTCTGAATCGATCACCTTGCCCGCAATCCTGGGCAGGCTGTCCATCAGGGCGCGGCGAACCTGGATCTCCATGGGAACGCCGGGGTTCGTCAGCCCGTTACCGGAGGCACCCTGATTCCATGTACCATAACCAGGGAGGAAATGAACCAGATACCCTACCCCGCAAAACACCATCAGGCTCAGGTCCGTCTGTGGAAACACCCCCATATCGACAAGGCCGTCGGTGTCGGAAATGAAAGGGCCCGACACCGGGATGTTGAACCGGTGATCCATCACCATGACCTTGATATCAGCCACCGGACTGCCGTCCGCTTCATCGACCACCCGGACCGACGCTGACGGGACGGTAGGCTTATCCTCGTTGCCGGAATGGCAACCGGTCAAGGTTGCCAGCCAGCAAAGGTGGGCCGCCAGAACCATCAGTTTCAAACATGTATGCGGTTTCAAGGGCGTGTTCCTTTGGCTTGAACCCATTTGCTCAGGGCGGTGACCATATCAAAGGAACAGGGCGGCGACCAGTGGTCACCGCCCCCCTCCCCTCCAGGGGGTAAAACCCCCACCTCAAAACTCAATAGGCCGCCAGCACCGCCCGACGGTTGAAATGGAACGATCCCCGCATGACGACCGCCCCGGTAGCCACCAGGTCGATGGCCGTGATGCGCCCATCGGAAGCCGTCACCTGGATCTCCGCCCTGGTGGGCCGACCCAGGGAATGACCCTGCTCGGTCACCACTTTCAGTGAATCGGTCAGGGGTACCAGTCCCCGATCCACCAGATAGGCCGCCACGGCGCCGAGAGAAGTGCCGCTGGCCAGATCTTCGTCCGCCCCCACGCGGGGGTGGAAAAAGCGGCAATGGAAATCGGCTTCGTTACTATAGGTGTCCGGGCAAATGAGGGTGATACCGCCGACGCCTCGGCGATCCGTCAATTCGCCGATGCGTTCCATGTCCCGGAACACCCCCCGCATGGCGTTGCGGTCGTTGACCGGTACGATGATCTGGTCGAACCCGCAGGAAACCCGGTGAGGTCCGTGGTCACCGATCCGCAGGTATTCCGCGGGCAGGTCCAGGGCCGCGGCCACCTCACCCACGGGGACAGGTTCTCCGAACCGGGGATCGGGCAAACGGAGCTTGATCAGGGTCCGGCCGTCCTCGCCTGCGGTCAGCGTTACCGGCAGGATACCGGCGCCGGTTTCCAGCCGGATCTCCAGCCCGGCCGGGTGGGGCCTGTAAAAACCCCGGTCCGCCATGGAAGCAAAGGCGGCGATGACCACATGGCCACTGAGGATGGCTTCACGCCGTTTGGTGAAGAACCGCAGCCGGACATCGGCATTGGCGGATTCCGGGGGCAGGACGAAGCCGGCCTCCATGGAAAGCTCGTCGGTGATCTGAAGCATCTCCGCTTCGGTCAAAGTCGCAGCGTTGGGAATGATAGCCGCGGGATTACCGGTAAACGGATGCTCCGCGAACGCATCAACGATGTGGAAGGGAATAATAGCCATGGCGTCCTCTTTCGACTTGGCACCGGGGAACCACTCGAGGAGCGATGAAATCATGTTAACAAAAAATGAAGTCCCTCACAACTCGCTTGCCCTCCGGGCGCCGGGGAACTTTTTTTCAGGGACGGGTTCAGAATCAGGTCCCAGCCGCCTTTGGAAAGGAATTCATGACATCCCTGTTGTTTAACCGTTTCGGGTCCCTGGTTGTTTTACGTTGGGCCGGCGTCCTGGCGCTGGCGGTTCTTATTCTGACCCTGATGGCAGGCGCCTCCCCGGCCCCCGCCGAACGGACAGGATCCGAAGAGGCAGGCCGGACGGAACTGGCGGGAAAAATCATCGACCTCATCCGTTTGGATCGCCGCGTTGAAGCGCTGCCTTTATGCCGGGACTACAACGAGCGGTTTCCCGGCGACCAGGCCATGCTGTACAACCAGGCCTGCATGGAAAACATGGCCGGTCTGCCCGCAGATGCCGCGGCCTCTTTCTCCAAAGCGGTTGATGCCGGATTTGACGATTTTGCAATGGCTTCCGCAGATCCTGACCTGGAAGGCCTGGACCAGAACCCCACTGTGGCCAGGCTGGTCAGCGAACATCGGGACCGCCTTTCGAAACTCGCGGCCGCCCGGACGGTATCCCTGTCCTGGAAGAAAGTTTCGGCGGCCCTGGTCCTGACCTCCGACACCCCCGCAGTAAATCCCGGAGGGCCGGAAATCAGCCTGACCTGGCAGCCGGCCGGCCTGGACATCGAGCTGCGCGCGGCGCCTCCCTGGTCATCAATGGTGGGGCCGGGAAACCTGGCCCCCTGGAATGGCGGGCCGGGCCTGATCTTCACCCTGGGGATTCCCGACGGCAACGAATCCGGGGAGTTCCAGACCTCCAACTACTTCGTATTCGCCTTCGGCATGGAAAAAGACCTGCCGGTGGGCGCGGCGTTTCTGGCCGGCCCGAACCGGTGGCAACCCATTTCGGAATTGCAGCCCAAGATCAGGGTGGACGAAAGGGACCACCTGCAGATGCGGGCCACCATTCCCTGGGCCAGCATATTGCCCTACGACCCCCTGGTCGACCCCCGGTTGGGCTGCAACGCCACCGTGCGCCTGACCGGAACGGACAACCGCCAAACAGCTTCAGTCCTGTCCGATCCCGCCGCTTTCAGGCCCCGGTCGGCGGCCAGGAGAATCGTTCCCCTGGTATTCGAAACAGCCTCGATCACCGAAGAGGCATTTGTCGGCAAGGCTTCCCGGACCATCAGCGGGACCGAACCGGTCTCAATCGAGCTGCTGGCGATATCGCCCGCGGGCGGGGACGCGCTTTTGGCCATCGACTTTCTGGGCGGACCCGATCAATCCCTGTTGCCCCAAGGGCAGGCGAGCCAAACCGTTGAGTTGTCCCAAGGGCTCAACCGGCTGACCCGCCAGGCTGATTTCTCAGCCCTGAAAACGGGCGCGTATGTGATCAAGGCCTCATTGACCTTTCCTTCCGGCCGCACCCTGTCCTGGGGCTCAAGTATTCTCCAGACGGCGCCAGGATGGCGTGAGGAGTTTCTCAAACGGATCGAACAGCTGAATGAACAGGAAAAACCGACCGCCCTCTTCCACCTGGAAACCATTGACAAGGCAATAGCCACCCATCACCAGCGCCGGGGACCGGGAGCCATCGTCACGACCATCAACGAACTGGGCCGCCTGCTGGACAACGCCGCTTCCGGGGGTTCCATACTTCCCGACATGGGTTCCTTCCTGGCGGTCTACCCCGGGCCCGACGGGCAGACGAGGCTGTGCCACATCTATCTGCCGGCCGGTTGGAAAACGGCCGCCCGTTTGAATCCGATACTCGTGATCACCGCCTCGCCCGGTCTGCCCGGAACCCTTGCCGGCCGCATGGGCCAGAATTACGAAATGGGACGGCAGAAATCCACCCTCAAAGCAGGGGCGGATGAAGGTTTTCCCATCTATCTGGTTCCCCGCCTGGAGCCCCTCGAGGGTCAGGGACGGGTTGATTTGACGGCGGAGGCTGGATCTTCCCTGGCCTGGGCGCTCGAAACTTTTGCCACCGCCACCCTTTCGGTCGCCGGGCCCGACCGCGGCGCCGGCACCGCCCTGCAACTGGCCCGCAAAAAGCCGGGAGCCTTGAAGGCGATCATAATTTTTGCGGGTGGGGATCTCGAACCCTGGCCCCAGGCGGACGCGGATTTCATCAAACAACAATTGGTGGGATTCCCCCGCGATCTTCCTGTCACCTGGGCCGACTTTGTCAACGAAACCCGGGCTTCCGGTCAAAGCGCCCTTATTCTGTCGGTTTTGCAGGATCTGGGCGCCAATATCGTGAAAGTCGAAAAAGTTCGCGGCGGACTGAATTTCACCCAGGTGGCCGACCGGACGGTCCTGTGGGCGGAGGGGATGCGCTGATGCCCCACGCGGAGGAAACCCCCAACCCGAAACAACGTATGGCAATGGGACCCGCCTCCGAATAAACTTCATGGGTCATGGGTAGAAACGCCCGTCCCCCAGTACCTGACCCTTGTCTAGGAGGCATCATGCTTTCCCTTCGTGAGCGTAATTCCCTGGTCCCGTTTCTTTCCCTGCTGATTTTCCTGTTGATGACCACCGCCCTGCAGGCGTTTGGGGGCGAAGAAGTGATGACCGACGGCGTACTCCACATCGTCAACGGCGCCGAACCCGCCGAGGGGCGCCAGACCATGCAACTGGAGGAACTCTGGAGGGTCGGTGGTGAAGACGATGAGGAAACCGTGTTCGGGATCATCACCAAGGTCCTGATCGACGACGACAACAACATTTATCTTCTCGATGCCCAACTGGCGGAAATCAGTGTTTTTTCGCCTGAAGGGGAATTGATCAACACCCTCGGCCGCGAGGGTGACGGACCCGGGGAATTCCGGGGTCCGACGGATATGTGCTTTTTACCCGATGGCACCATCGGCGTGTTGCAGGCCTTCCCCGGCAAAATCATCAAGCTCAACCTGGACAACACTTCGGCGGGAGTCTGGCCCCTGGGCGACCCCACCAAGGGAGCCTTCTACATCATGCGGGGCCTGCGGGCGGGCGGCGGCCTGGTGATAGCCGGAGGAACCGAACAACACATCGACCAGGCCCAGGGTATCGTTGACCGCGAAACCTTTCTCAGCAGCCTCACCGCCGAGGGAATGCGCGACAAGACCTTTGCGTCCAATACCATTTCCTTCAAGTTCCAGGACCTGAAATTCGACGAAAAAACCCTCATCGACGGAGCCGACCGGCGTTTCGACGTCGGCAGCGACGGCCGGGTAGCGGTGGCCATCCCCCGCAACGGGTACGAGGTGAGCCTCCTGGCGCCCGACGGCACCCTGGAGCGCGTTTTTTCCCGTGAGTACGAACCCTGGGTGAGGAACGAAAGAGCCGCGGGCATCTGGCAGAGAATCCTTGAAACCATCCAGAGCCAGCAGGCTCCCAACGCGCCGGTCAGCTGGGAAGACACCGAACCGGACGTCGAACTCCTGCGCGTGGCCTCCGACGGCGCGATCTGGGTCCTCAACAGCCGCGCCATGTGGACCGAGACGCCGGGCGCCTTCACCTACTATGATGTCTTCAGCCCCGAAGGCCATTTCACCAAACAGGTCCAGGTCGATTGCGAAGGCAATCCC
>Ga0164313_10002140_pt1 | contig 17716 bp, 13 predicted proteins | sample GuaBasSedimGuay4_FD_113735 | JGI IMG/M metagenome (GOLD analysis project Ga0164313, IMG submission 113735) | Subseafloor sediment microbial communities from Guaymas Basin, Gulf of California, Mexico - Guay4, Core 4569-4, 0-3 cm | ecosystem: Environmental > Aquatic > Marine > Hydrothermal vents...
CGAAGAGCGGACGCATACCCGTTGGTATTCGGAGCATCTTCGCAAGTGCCCAGAGCGCAAGAGATTGTCCCAGATCGCCGGTGAGAATCGCTCATCTTGGGTTCCATCATCCCCCGCGCGACCGCGCCGATGGTGCGACGCTGGGACGCCCGCGGCACAAGCCGCGGCGGACCAGAAGGCCGGGGCTCCGGGACGCCTTTACGTCCTCAGCGCCCTCCTGGAATACTCGAGCACGAGATCGCGCCACGGACCGGTAGCGCCAAGCTTCGAGAGATTGCCAAAGTGGCCGGAGAGGGATCGGTTGATGAATATGACGTCTTCGGGAAAGAGCATGTCCATCTTTTCTTCCCAGTCCTGAAACCCGAGCTGGATGATCTCTCGGTACATCTCTTCATTTCCGTCACCAAAGGTGTAGGGCGGGTCCTCGCGGAAGACCTCGCCGATGATCTCGATGTACGGTTCGATGAGGTCGACGGGGATCTCGCTTCCGTCGAGCCTGCTCAGTCCGATCTCGACGAAGATCCCCGGCAGATCGGCGACCCGGTCTTCGATGACCGCGATGAATGCGAGGGCATAGGCGCGGGCCAACTCCACCGGGACCTCCTTGACGCAACCGAAGTCGTAGACCACGACCCTGCCATCGTCGAGGAAGGCGAAATTCGCCATATTAGGATCCGCGTGGAGCAGCCGGTGCTCGAGGAGCCCACGCATCTGAAACTCCGACAGAACCACGCCCCACCGGTTCCTGAGTTGAGTGGGATATCTGTCGGAACATACTTCCGCGGGAGGGATCCCATCGACGAACTCCATGGTCAGCACGTTTTTCGAGGTCGCCTCGTCGACGACCCTGGGGATCACGATCTCGGGGACGCCGGCGTGCAACGCCGTCATTCGACGGATGTTCTCGGCCTCGTGGAGATAGTCGATCTCTGCGAGAAGCCCCTTCTGAAGCTCTCCCCAAAGAGGTTCGAAGTCAGCATCCGTAAAGAGGGCCACGAGTCGCATCATCAGGGTCTTGAGGTTCTTCAGATCAGCCTTGACGATCTCGTCTATGAGGGGGTACTGGATCTTGACCGCAACGTCGCGACCATCGCGCAGCCTGGCCCGATGAACCTGACCGATCGAAGCGGCGGCAAACGCCTCGAAATCAAAGGTCTCGAAGAGGTCGTCGAAATTCTCGAGCCCGCCCCGCACCTCGAACTCCATCACCTCCGCCGGCACCTTCGGCGCTTGCTTTTGCAGCGAACCCAGAACCTCTGCGACTTCCGGCGGGAGCAGGCCCTCGTGCAGACTCATCATCTGACCGACCTTCATGGCCGCACCCTTGAGCTCACCGAGGGTCTCGACGATCCGGAGTGCGTTCTTGAGCAGGTTCTCGGTCTGTCGGACCTTCTTGGTCGGACCCGACCGGACGAGATCCAACGCCTGGTTGGTCGCCACTGATGCCCCCACCCGACCGGCCAGACCCCCAAGCTTGAGGAATCGCCGGACCGCCGAGGTGATCATTTCATCGTTGCTCACTCTTGCCGACCCTGATGTGTGACGAGATCAGAGAAGATGCCGCTCCCCGGCTGCCCGTTCGAGTTCCTCTCGGAAGTCGGGGTGAGAGATGTCGATCAGGCTGCGGGCTCGCTCGCGCAGGCTGCGGCCCCAGAGATTGGCGATCCCGTACTCGGTGACCACGTAGTGGACATCGGCGCGCGTTGTGACCACACCGGAGCCCGGCAGAAGCGTGTCGACCAATCGGGAGACGCTCCCCCCTCGGGCCGTAGACGGCAGCGCGATGATGGGGACCCCGCCCTTGGATCTCGCCGCGCCACGAACAAAATCGAGTTGGCCGCCAAAACCGGAGTAGACCCGGCTCCCGATGGAGTCGGCGCAGACCTGGCCGGAGAGATCCACCGAGATGGCCGAGTTGATGGCGACCATATTGTCGTTCTGCGCCACGATGAAAGGGTCGTTGACGTACTCGTTCGGGTGGAACTCCATAAACGGGTTGTTGTCGACAAAGTCGAACGCGCGGCGGGTGCCGATGACAAAAGAGGTCACGATCTTGCCGCGATGGAGGGTTTTCTTTTCGTTGGTCACAACCCCTGCCTCGAAGAGATCGACAAGACCATCGGAGAACATCTCGGTGTGGACCCCGAGGTGCTTCTTGTCCTCGAGGAAATCGAGGACCGCATCCGGGATCTCGCCGATGCCCATCTGCAGGGTCGCCCCGTCCGGGATGAGCGACGCAATTTTTCCACCGATGAGGCGCGAGACCTCTGAGATTTCTGGCGCCATGGGGTGTTCGAGGATCGGCTCATCGATCTCCACCGCGTGGGTCAGCTTGGTCACGTGGACAAATGAGTCACCCAGGGCGCGGGGCATTTGCTGGTTGATCAGGGCGATGACGGTCCGCGCGTTCTCGACGGCTGCCTTGGTGGCGTCCACTCCGACACCGAAGGAGCAGAAGCCGTGCTCGTCCGGCGGCGAAAGGTGGACCAATGCCACATCAACAGGCATAAGGCCGCCGGTGATGAGCGACGACACCTCATGGAGGTGGATCGGAACGAAATCCGCCCGCCCGTCGTTCACCGCCTGCCGGACGTTACCACCGGTGAACAGGGCACGATGCCGAAAGTGCCGCTCCATTCCGGGTTCGACGTAGGGCGCCGGGGCAAGGGTCAGAATATGCACAACCTCGACGTCCTCGAGTTCGTCGGCGCGATCCACCATGGCGTCGATGAGTCTCACCGGCGTGTTGCACCCCGGGTGGACCCACACACGATCTCCGGATTTGATCCCGCTGACCGCCTTGGCTGCTGAGGTGACTCGACTGCGGTAGATGTCGATCCATTTCATGACCGACTCCTCAACCGGCACTGACATCGAGGTAGGGCACCCCGAGTTCTTCGGCCAGATGCCGCCGGACGCAGTGCCCGTCATAGGTATAGGTCCCGCGACGGATGGCGCTGTTCGATCGGATGGCGGCATCGAATCCCTGATCCGCGATACATGTGATGTAGGGCAGAATCGAGTTGGTCAACGCGCGGGTGGAAGCGCGCGAGGCGGAGGACGGGAGATTCGGGACGCAGAAGTGGATGATGTCGTCGACCATGAAGGTGGGGTTCGAGAAATCGGTCGGTCGCGAGGTTTCGCAGCACCCTCCCTGATCGATGGAGAGATCCATGATGACCGAGCGTGGCTTCATGTGTTTGAGCATCTCGCGGGTGACGAGCATCGGGGTCTTCTCGCCGTGGACCGCGACCGCACAGAGGAATAGATCGGCGAACGCGAGAGCCTTCTCGATGTGGGCCGGGGTCGCGACCATGGTCGGCACGTCGTACCCGACGTGATCCTGGAGCTTGCGCATGGCGTCGATGTCGCGGTCGAGGACGACCACATGAGCACCGATACCCTGAGCGTAGCGGGCGGCCGCTCGCCCCAGGGTGCCGGCCCCGAGGATCACCATGGATGCAGGCGGGATCCCCGGCGAACCGCAGATCAACAAACCCTTGCCGCCGAACTCGTTGAGCAGGAGCCCCGATCCGATGATCACCGCCAGCCGTCCGGCAATCTCGGACATGGCTTCGAGGACCGGGGCGTGTCCATCGTCCTCCTCGATGATCTCGACCCCCACGGTTGCCACCTTGCGATCCAGGAGGGAGGCGATGGCGTCTGCGGGCGCCAGTGCCAGGTGCCAGCTCGACACCACGATCTGACCTTCCTGGAATCGATGGATCTCCGCCGGTGGCGGAGGCGAGACCCGGATGACCAACTCGGACCGAAAGAGCACGTCGTCTTCCGAGTAGACCACCGTGGCTCCGACGTTCTCGTACGTGCGGTTGCCGAATCCGGCCTCGATTCCGGCGCCGTCTTGAACGTAGACGCGGTGACCATGCTCGGTCATCAGTCGTACGCCGCCCGGCGTCAGCCCCACCCGGTGTTCAAGCGGTCGCCGATCCTTGACCAGTCCAATATCCATCAACGCCTCCTCGGCCCGTCACGGGCCACGTGGATTCCATCACAGTTGGTCACGGGGGGCAAACCGGAGGCTTGGGGCTTGGGGCTTGAGGCTTGGGACATGGGGTTTGTTCCGTAGGCAGAGGGCTTCAGCCCCTGCCTCAGAATCGCTGACACTTTCATGACCTTCGCCATCGGCACAATCTGCCGAAGAACCGCCTCCTCAATTCCTGTCAGCGTGACAGTCCCTGGTCACCTGTGAATGCACACCCCGGCATAGCCGACGACTGAACTGGTGTCACCGCTGACATCGCCCGAAGTGGCGTAGGCCACCAGATGAGCATCCGTGGCCCCAAGGATGTTGGCCGCCGTCAGAGCGACGGTTGCCGGGATGATCCCACACATGGTGATGCCCTCACGGTAGACCGTCTCGAAGAGCTTCTTGGGATCCCGTTCGAGCGCCGCATCGATGGCGAGGTGATCTTGCACGCGTGCGACCTCGTCCGGCTTGTAGTGGGTCATGTCCGACGAGGCTACGATCCCCACCGGCTCGTCGAGCTCGCTGATGAGTCCGGCGAGGATGGTGCCGAGCTCAATACAGTTGTCCAGGCTCAGCTGCTTGAGACAGACGGGTAGGATCAGCAGATCAGCACGGCGACGCATGAGAAACGGGAGCTGCACTTCGATGGAGTGCTCACGCCAGTGAGCCTTGGTGTCCAGCTCGGCCACCTCAACTGCTTCCACCAGGAGTTCGGCGAGCTCGGTGTCCACCGGCTGGGCACCCAAGGGAGTGCTCCAACTCCTGTGGGGGGCCACGGCGATGTGGGCACCGGCGCCCGTGTGGTTGGGACCGAGGATGATCACCCGACGGGGAATGTTCAGATGGGCGAAGAGCCGTCCGGCCACCGCCCCTGAGTAGACGTATCCGGCGTGGGGCGAGATGCACGCAAGAAGCTCGTGGTGGGGATCCTCTTCCGGAACCAGGGTGGTGAGCGCATTCTCCAATGCGCTTTTTGTCCCTGGATAGAAGGTGCCGGCGACTGCGGGCGGGCGAATGGATGCGTCCATGCTCTCCCCCTTGAGTTCATCCTATGTTCAACGTAGGTCCTGTCTGCGATCCGGGTCAACCCTTCCGCCCGTCATCAACCGTTCGACCAAATCCCGATCGGCGGGCGGCATGGGGTAGGAGTCCAGATCGGATGGCGCCACCCACTCCATCTGCTGACCCTCTCGAGCCCTCGGTTCAATGTCTCCCACCTCAACTTCAAAAAAGAGCAGAAGAACCCGAAGCCCGACCTCTTCGTGGACCGCGAAGGTCACCGGCCGCCCGATCACCGCCGTCAGACCGAGTTCTTCGTCAAGTTCGCGCTCGAGCGCAATCTCCGGCGACTCGCCAGATTCGACCTTGCCGCCGGGAAACTCCCACAGACCGCCCATGTGGGAACCCTCGGGCCGGCGAGTGAGCAGAATTCTCCCCACCCCGTTTCGAATCACGGCGGCGACAACGATGGTCTGGGGAACGTCGGTATCCGCGATCGGCATGGACCGACGCTAAACGGGCGCTGACTGCGGGTCAACCCGTCAGAAGAGGACCTTGCCAGAGGCTCGGGGCGGCATTAACGTGAGATGTCCGAAAAATAGCAAATCAAGAGGTGGTCCCATGCGCCGAGTCGTCTGTTTCATGTGTTTGACGGTCATCGCGTTCGCAACCCCGGCCTCGGCCGGCGAGACTTCGTCCGTCAATGGCGAAGACGCCGTCGGGATCCGAGTGTCGACCGAGATCGACCCCGTCGATCCTACCTGGGTGAGATGCACTATCGATTGGCTCCGGCCGTCGGACAACGTCACCATCAGCGTTCATGGCCCAGCGACGGTGGCGGCCGCGACTGTGGCGGGCAGCCTGCCCGATGATTCCGGCAGATGGACCTCGGTCACCTTTCCAACCGAGGGCGGAGACCGAAGCGAGTTGTTTCTCACACTTTCGCCAAACCTCTCCTCCCAACCCGTGATGGTGGCGGCAAAGCGTATGGACGGCTCTGTGAGCTTCCAAGCCGGCGTTTCGTTGGAGTTCGACGGCGTGACGACCGCTGTGTCCTCACAGAACAACTTCAGAGTCCGGCATGAGCCCTCCTATGAAGGCCACGGCGCCGTCATTGTCGAAAACCTCGGCCCCAAGAACACTCCAAAAGCCCAGATCCTTGCCGAAGATCCAACCAACCGGCCCATTCCCGACGGACCCACCGACTGCGGATCCGGCAGTACCATCTGGCCCTTGACCACCTTCATCAACGTCTCGTCGGCACCGGCCGGTGCAACGGCGACCGCCGTCACCGTCCACCTCACGGTCAACCATCCGGTTCTCGCGAATCTCCAGATTGTGTTCTCCAAGGAGTTCTTCACCGTCGCCCGTTTTCTGTGGAAAAACGGAGCGGGGGCGAACCTCGACCGAGATTTCACCACCGACGTGTTCACCAACGCTCTGCCCGGAATCGGCGAACCGGTGAACGGCACATGGGTCCTGGCCCTTCGTGACTGCACCGCCGGAAACACCGGAATTCTCGACTACTGGTCGGTTCGGATCGAGTACACCGCAGCCACATCCATCGATCTCGCGGCCGATTCGTTGTCGGTCGACCCGAACACCGTCGAGCCCGGCGACTCCGTCGAGGTGGACTGGGGTGGTCACGTTTCCGGCACCGGCACCGTGGGCGGGCCCTTCACCATCGGTTTCTATCTCTCAAACGACACCAACATCACCACCGGCGATATGCTTCTCGGTTCGGTCGTCGAGAACACGGCAAACAACCCGGGAGACAACTTCGGCGAAGCATCTCCCGGACGAACCTTGACGATCCCTGGCGGCACCTCCGACGGCACCTACTACCTCGGGATGATTGTCGACTCAGCCGACGCCATCACCGAGTCCAACGAGGGCAACAACATCGCGTGGTCGCAAGTTGAGGTGAACACCGCGCCCACAACCATCGACCTGGCGGCGGACTCTGTGCGCACCGGCGTCTCATCGGTGACAGCGGGAGACAACATCCAGCTGGACTACGCCGGCCACGCATCCGGCAACGGCACCATCGCCGGTAGCTTCTCACTTGGTTTCTACCTCTCGCCCGATGCCTCAATCACCACGGCCGACCAGCTCCTCGCCCAACGCGTGGGGGCGTGGGCGACCACTGGGGGCGACAGCTTCGGCGACACGGGCTACAGCGTCACCATCCCTGCGGGCACCACACCAGGTACCTACTACCTTGGTTTCTGGGTCGACAACACCGACGTGGTTGCAGAGTCGGACGAGACCAACAACAGAGAGGTGCACCATCCACTGATCGTGACCGGTGGTGGCGGCGGTGGCCAGCCGAATCTGACCGCCATGCCCTGCTCGGTCATTCCCATCAACGCGCAGGCCGGCGGTGGGGTCAACCTGACCTGGCGGGCGTTCAACACCGGTAACGCTGACAGCGGTTCGTTTTCATGGGGAGTCTATCTTTCGAACGACGCAGTCATCGATCCGGGGACGGACACAAATCTCTCACAACAGAGTGAGGTCAGTTGGGCGCCCGGCCAGGATTCCGGGATCCGGCAAACGGCCGTGACGCTCAACGGCGGCCTGTCCGATGGGCTCTATTACCTGGGTCTGGCGCTCGACAACGGGAATTCGGTGGCCGAGTCAAACGAATCCGACAACATCTGCAGCGCTCAGATCCATGTGGGTTCGACCGTCGCCCCGGCCACGGTCACCAGGTGGCTCGTACCGGCTGCGGCCTCCGCTCCCGGCTTCGGCACATCGAACTGGAAATCACAGATTTCGGTTGTCAACCCGCTCAACAGCAACCGAACCGCAAGTCTTTACTTCGTTGCCAGCGGTCAGCCGTGGCCGGGGGTGTTGCTGAGTGGCCCGATCACCATCGGACCGACTGATCGCGCATACTTCGACGATGTTCTTGCATCCCTCAACCCCGTCGCGGGGCTCCTCTACGTCACACTCGACCAAGCCGGCCCCGTGGTGACCTCGCGCACCTACAACCTCGAGCCCGGCGGCGCAACCTTCGGCCAGGGGATTCCGGCGATCCCCTTTGAAGGCGTGAACGCCCCCGACGAGGTCGTCCTGCCTCTGGTTCACACCGATCCGGGACTGTTCCACACCAATCTCGGTTTCGTCCATGCAGCCGGTGGGAACCTGCAGGTTCAGGTGCAGGTCTTCAACGCGGCCGGCTCGCTCATCGGCACAAAGAACTACAGCCAGGGCGCGGCCTGGCGGCAGATCAACGATCTCTTCAATGATATGGGTTTGGGCAATCAGGTGCTCTACGGTGGTTGGTTGAGGGTGACCAGAACCGCTGGAACGGGCTTCTGGACCTGCTACGCATCAGTGGTTGATGATCAGACCAACGATCCGACCTATGTCGCACCGGTGGAGGTGGTCCACCCGTAAGCAGCTGACGACGATCAACGAGAGCGGCATCACTCGGCACCTCTCACCAGAGTCCTTGTTTCGGCAGGAACTTTGTGTTTCTTCTCCCTGCCCCTTGTGTCTTACGAGATTCCTGTCTATCCTATCGCAAGATACACGGACACCGTCTCAATCTACTTTTGTGTGTGAGGTTCACCGGAACCCCGTTGTCCTGGTTCTTCGGATCGGATTTCGGTCGTTTATTAAAATGCACGGACGGTTGCTTGGCGACGCCAACGTCCATTGGGGGCTTGTTGGTCTGTTGTTTTGGAAATCGGTCCGGCGAATGCGGGCTTTCGAACTCGGTTAAAAACAGGAGGACGTATGGCGACCCTTGGAACGATCATCATGGCCCTTGGAGCGATCGGCGGACTGATTTTCTGGATCCAGATTCTGATTGTCGCATTCAAAAAGCACATCGGATGGGGCCTCGGAAGCCTGTTCATTCCGTTGGTCGGTTTGGTCTTTGTCTTCATGAACTGGAATGAAACCAAGACACCGTTCCTGCGCGCCTTGATCTGTTTCGCTGTTCAGATTGTCGGGATGGCGATCTCGGGCTTCTCAATGTAGTCAATCTGCCAGACAGGCGGGAACACCTGGCCACAAGACGCAGTCGTTCGAGTTCGAGCCCGTTGTCGCGATCGGTCTTGCTGACTCTCACTCTCAATACTGAGATCCGAGATTCGGAGCCTGATCCCCGTCTCGGCAGGCCGCGAAACAGCGGTAGAATACGCGCCTGATGTCTGAATCCTTTGACCGTCTCTGTCAGATCATGGATCGCCTGCGCGACCCAGGGGGATGCCCCTGGGATCGCGAACAGACCCTTACAACCCTTTCGCCCTATCTCATCGAAGAGGCCCACGAAGTCACCGATGCCGTGGCGGGTGGCCAGCCGGGGAAGATCTGCGAGGAACTCGGCGACCTCCTGCTCCAGATCGTCTTCATGACCCGCGTCGGCCACGAGAACGGCTGGTTCGATCTCGACGATGTCTGCAACGGCATCAGCGAGAAGATGATCCGGCGCCATCCCCACGTCTTCTCCGACCGCCAGGTCGAGGATTCCGCCGAGGTGCTGCGGAACTGGGAGGAGATCAAGCAGGGAGAACGAGCCCACGAGGAATCTCCGTCCATCCTCGACGGCGTTCCGGCATCGTTGCCGGCACTGCTCAAGGCATTCCGCATGACCGAAAAGGCGGCGGCCGTCGGTTTCGACTGGCGCAAACCAGCCGATGTCATGACCAAGATGCGCGAGGAGATGGATGAGCTCGAGACCGAGCTCAACGGGGACGATGAGGCGTCGTCGGATCGAGTCCGCTCCGAGATGGGCGACGTGCTCTTTGTCATGGCCAATCTCGCGCGTCACCTTGGAGTCGAGCCCGAGACCGCCCTGCAGCGAACCAACACCACGTTCAAGCGGCGTTTCGAGAGTATGGAGGAGCAGGCCCGGGGTCGTCGCGAGAATTTCCGTGAGCTGAGCCTCGAGGAACAGGACGTCCTGTGGGAAGAGGCGAAACGACTCGAAGGAAACCCCTCGAAGAAACCCCGCTCGCGCTGACCGGTCAGCGATTCTTGCCGAGGCCTTCGCGCTGCCGTTCGACGGATTCTTCGAGCAGACGACGATTGACGGCAATGAGATCCGCCACGACACCGACCACCCAGACCTGGACACCCACGGTGATGAGGATCACCGCGAGGATCAGTGACTGGATGTGGCCCGCGGGACCCTGGTCGGTGAGGTAGTAGTAGAGGAAGCGACCCAGAAGCCCGAGACCCACCACCACCGGCAGGGCGCCGATCCGCAGGAAGATCCGCAGCGGGTTATAGAGCACCACGATCCGGGCGATGCTCTCCAGCGAACGCAGAACGTATCCTGTGTTGCTCCGAAACAGCCGCGATGGCCGGGTTTCCTCGGCCTTGGTGCGGATGGGCACCGAGACGACCTTGAGCCCCGCCTCTCCCGCCTGAAGGATCGTCTCAAGGGTGTAGGTGAAACGAGTGAAGACGTGGAGCTTGAGAGCGGCCGCACGGGAGATGGCCCTGAACCCCGATGTCGCATCGGTCACCTCGGTGCGGGAGATCTTCCTCACCACCCAGGATCCGAACTTCTGGAGCAGCTTCTTGATCGCCGAGAAATGCCGGATGGTGTGGACCTGACGGTCACCGATGACCATCTGGGCGTCACCATCGAGGATCGGCGCCACCAGAACGGGGATGTCCCGGGCATCGTATTGACCATCGGCATCGGTGTTGACGATGACATCCGCCCCACGCTCGAGGGCCGCATCGATCCCCGCCGCAAAGGCCACCGCCAAACCACGGTGAACCGGGAGCCGGACAACATCCGCACCGGCATCCGTAGCCACGCGAGCGGTCTCGTCATCCGAGCCGTCATCGATGACCAGGACTTCCACCCGGTCAATTCCCGCCACCTCCGTGGGGAGCGCAGCGATGGCTTCAGCTAGGTGCTCTTCCTCGTTCCAGGCAGGTATCTGTATGACGAGTTTCATCTCTTTACCGATCGATCTCACAAGGTACCACATTGGCCGGGATCATTGACCCGCCTTATCTCCCCAGTTTATTCTCCGTTCAGCCATGTCAGCACCCAACCCTGATGTCCATCGAGATCGCTCCTTCGGTTTGGCGGTCTTTGGCGCTGTCGAGATCCTCATGGGACTCGCCTGCGTCGCGCTGATCCCCATGACCCTCGTCGGGGTCGCCCTGTCGCCCACGATGGAAACCGAAATCGTCATTCCGTCGCTCGGGCTCTATGCCGCGGGCGCCGCCATCTTCGTGACCCTCGGCGTCGGGTCGATCCGCGCGCGGCGATGGGCACAGGCCTTGTCACTATCGCTGGGCATCGTCTGGCTGATCACGGGTGTCTGTACCATGCTCCTCATGTGGGTTGCCGCGCCCACGCTGTGGCACGACCTCGGCGCCGGAGCCGGACTCGACGACGGGACCATCCGGGTTGTAGCCATCGCGATCAATCTCGTGCTGCTCGTCCTCTATGTACTGCTGCCCGGCGCCATCGTTCTCTTCTATCGATCGCCCCAAGTCATCGCGACCTGCCGCCGACGGGATGACGACCCCGGGTGGGCTGGGCGCTGCCCCCAGAAGCTGCTGTCCCTGGCCGTTGCCTACGCCCTGTGCGCTCTGAGCATCATCGCCATGCCCTCGTACAACTTCGTCTTCCCCCTCTTCGGTCTGATCCTCTCCGGTGTTGCAGGCGCACTCTGCTGGGCGTTGGCGCTGGTCTTCTGCGTCGCCCTCGCCTGGGGGACCTGCCGTCGCGAAATTTGGGCGTGGTGGGCGGCGATCGGCGGGTGCGTCTTCGCCGCGATTTCATCCGTGGCGACCTTCGGCTGGTCGGAACCGGCTGCGGTCTTCGAGGCCATGGATCTCCACCCCGATCAACTGCTGGTCCTCGAACAGTTGTGGCCCCACGAGACCTGGATCCACATCGCGCTCTGGCTCGTGATCTGGGGCTCGTTGGCGCTGTATCTGCTCACAGTGCGACAGCTCTTCAACAAAGGAAGCAGCAACCCCTGATCCGGGGCAGGAATCGCTCCAGATCACGCCGGAAAGACCGCTCAACGGGGCGTGCCGGGCACGCTATTGTGCCGCGACGGACTTCCGGCAACGCGGTGGGCTCCACACAATGGCGCTGCCGGGCAACCCTCGCGGCAGACCGTTCCGGTGCATCTGCTCCCGCTCGGAAGGAGGCCGCCGGCGTGCTATCGGCGTGGTCGCAGTCCTTCAATCATCCGCCACACGACCACGCCGATGGTGCGACGCTGGGCCGACGAAGGAGGACCAGAAGGCCGGTGCTCCGGGAAACCACCTCAGCGGGAGCGGGAGCCGTTGCCACACAATCGCCACACGGAATCCACACCCACCGTGAGAGCGGGGACTATACTTCCCCACATGAACGAACTTCGGGTCTACGAACGCATTTCGGACGCCATCGGCTGGACGCCTCTGGTTCGACTGAACCGCTCGGTGGAGGATCTCGACTGCGAGGTCTTCGCCAAGATCGAGTTCATGAACCCCATGGGCAGCGTCAAGGATCGCATCGCCCGCTATATGGTCGAGAAGGCCATGGCCGACGGCCGCCTGGTGGTCGGTGACACCATCATCGAGAACTCCTCCGGCAACACCGCAATGGGTCTCGCCCTCATGGCGGTCATGGAGGGTCTCGAGTGCACCATGGTGGTCCGCCGCCAGACATCTAAAGAAAAGCTCGACAGCCTCACGGCCATGGGGGTCGATCTGGTCCTCGTCGACGGCGATCTTCCCCCGGAACACCCTGAGAGCTACAACCGCACGGCGCGCCGCCTCGCCGCCGAGAATCCCGCGGCATACTTCCCCGACCAGCACAACAACCGCGAGAACTCCGAGGCCCATTACCGCACCACCGGTCCCGAGATCTGGCGGCAGATGGCGCAGGACATCGACTATGTCATCGCCGGGATCGGCACCGGTGGGACCATCTGCGGCATCGCTCGTTTTCTCAAGGAGCGCAATCCAGCCGTCAAGATCATCGCCATCGATCCCGAAGGCTCTGTCTTTTTCGACTATTTCCACCGGGGCGTGCTGACCAAGCCCGGGAGCTACTTCCTCGAAGGTCTCGGTGACGAGGAACTCATCGGCTGTCCCGACTTCGAACTCATCGACGACATGATCCGCATTTCTGATCGCGACGCCTTCCTCGCGGCCCGCGAGCTTGCTCAGACCGAAGCCATCTTCGGCGGCGGTTCCAGCGGTGCGGCCCTCTGGGGGGTGCGTCAGCTCGCCCGTGGTCTCTCAGAACCCGCGCGGATCGTCACCCTCTTTCCTGATTCAGGGTTCAGGTACCTGAGCACCATCTACAACGACGACTGGATGCGCGAGCACGGATTCCTCTGACCCTGGGATTCGCCTATGGCGTGACGTCGCTCTGGAATCCCTTTGCCGGACGATAGACCGCGTCCCCGGTTCTCTGATCCACCCGAGACGCATAGGCGAAGAAGGTCTCCGCGGGGTTGAGGCACTCGAACTCGATATAGCCGTCGAGGACCCGATCGACTCCAAGCGCGGCCACGCTGAATTGCTGGACTCCGACATCGTTGAAGGTGATGTTGCCGGAGCCGGCCAGCTCTCCGTCATTGTCGAAGACCCGGACAATGAATCTCACGGGTTCTCCCGGCAGGGGGTCGAAGGGCAGATAGATACCGAAGTTGGTTCGGTAGAAGTCATCATGCGCGATCCCCGGCGTCCACGCCTTGTTGGCGACCAGGAGTCCCTCGACGTTCTGACCATAGCTGCCGCCTTCGTCGTCCAGAGTGTAGATCCTGGCGCTGATCACGAGCGGGGCTCCATCGGTGGCGAAGATCGACAGCGCCCCCTTGGTGTCGGTGAGATCAAACACGGTCTCGACGATGTTCTTCATCGTCAGCTGCGTTCCCGCGGCCACAATCATGGGTTCGGTGATGATGGTCTCGAAGAGAGGTTGACCATTCTTGATCTCCGGTTGGAGCACGAGCACGATCGATGTGTCGGTCGTGGCCAAATTGACCACGCTGACATCGGTCCGCCAATCGGTGTTGTTCTGGCCGGGCAGATTGGCCACGACCGGGACCGACCCTCCCGGCGCCACGAATTGGGCGCTCGCAGAGATCGCAATCAATGAAACGAGAGTCGATAGCATCAGAATCCGTCGCATTCGTACCTCCTCAAGACAGTCTAACCCGGTACAATGGAGAATTGATGCACAGGCTCTCTCCCTTCGCGACCACGATCGCCGTCCTGATTCTGCTTACCGCAACCGGCGGCGCCGCACAGAGTCCGGCCGGAGCCTACGACGCCATGGACGAAGTATTCGGCGATCCGGCTGAGGCCCGCCCCTCTACCCCGGATCTCCATTGGCGACCCGGTCATGGAACCGTGGTCTGGATCGACGAAGCCGCCACCTCGACCCCCGTCCTGATGGAGTTCAACCCGGTGACCGGCGAACGACTCACCCTCCTGAACGGCGCCACCTTGACAGACGCGTGGCCGGGTCTCGAGGGCAATCCACCAATCATCGATGCTCCCATCTGGCATTCCGACGGCAACTCGCTGATCCTCATGAATGATGGAGATCCGGTTCTCTACAATTTCCTCGCGGGAACCATCGCCATCCTCAGATCCGGCGCCGGCGTCGAGGAACACGCGATCTTCGCACCGGACGGGCGAAGGATCGCCTGGGTCCGCGACAACGATCTGTGGATCTACGATTTCGAACTGGGTCGGGAGATCCGGCTGACCGAAGACGGATCCGACACTACCTTCAACGGTGCCTTCGACTGGGTCTATGAAGAGGAATTGGCGGACCGTGACGGACGCGCTCTCGCGTGGTCCGACGACGGCTCGGGTCTGATCTGGTTGTCCCTCGACGACAGCGAGGTGCCGGTATTCCATCTGATCGATCTCATGGAGACCCACTCCCGCGTCACCGAACAACGCTATCCGAATCCCGGCGATCCATCCCCGAGGCCATCGCTTCAGGCCGTGGTCTTCGACAAGACCACCGGCGCCTCGAAAAGAATGAGTCGAAGCTTTGCCGACCCGGTTCCCTACATTCCCCGCTTTGGTTTCACACCAAAAGGGGGCCTCTGGTACCAGGAAATCGATCGCGCTCAGAAGACCATCCAACTCGTGGAGACCGACGTCGATTCGAGTTCCGACACCATCCGTATCAACGAATCCGATCCGTTCTGGGTCCGGCCCGTGGACGGTCTCGAGTTTCTCGACGACGGGTCCTTTCTGTGGCTCAGCCGGCGGAGCGGCCACACCCATCTGTATCGCATCGGAACCGATGGCGTCGCCACGGATCTGACCCCCGATCAGGGCGAGGTCACCGAGCTCATCGGGGTGGATTCCGGTGGTCGATTCGCGTGGTACCAGGCCGCCAGCCCGGGACCAGTCGAGCGCCGGATCTTCAGGGTCGATCTGGACAACAGGGAAACGACCGAACTCACATCCGCACCGGGGGTCCACCAGGGAGAATTGGACCAGGCGACCGGAAAACTGCTCATCAGCTCGTCATCCATCGGCGCCCCGCATCGCTGGAGGGTGGTGGACAGCGCTGGTTCCAACGCCGCCGCAGTCCCGGTCGAGGTCCCGATTCCCAGGATCGACTATGCGGACCACCGTTTTGTCCAGGTCACGGCCGATGACGGGATCGTCCTCGACGCCATGGTGCTCCTGCCTCCGGATTTCGACGAGGCGCACCGCTACCCGGTTGTGATCTACACCTACGGGGGTCCCAATGCCCAGGTCGTCCTCGACTCCTGGCCGCGATCGAGCGGTCTTTTCAACCATGTCCTCGCGGGCAGAGGCTTTGTGGTCTTTGCCCTAGACAACCGCGGAGCTGCCGGGCGGGGTCGAGCCTTCGAGGGCGCCATCCACCACGGTCTCGGATCAAAACAGCTCGCCGATCAACTCGCCGGAGTGAAGTGGCTCGCCAGTCAAGACTGGGCGGATGCGGATCGGATCGGCATCTGGGGCTGGTCCTACGGTGGCTACATGGCGAGTTTCGCCCTGACCCACGCGCCGGGGGTCTTTGCCGCGGGAGCCGCAGTTGCCCCGGTCACGGACTGGCGGCTCTATGACTCGATCTACACCGAGCGCTATATGGGCACACCCATGGAAAACCCGTCGGGCTATGCCGCCGGTTCGGTCCTCGACGCGGTTGGTGATCTCGTCGATCCACTGCTGGTCATCCACGGAACGGGCGACGACAACGTTCACGTCCAACACAGCATGCAGCTGGCCGACCAGGCCTGGAGGGAAGGGGTCCGCTTCGACCTCATGCTCTTTCCCAATCTGACCCATGGGATCAACGCCACGGGCTCTCATCGACAGGTATTCGGCGCCATCGCCGATTTCTTCGAGGAGCATTTGATGGAGGTTGGGGAGAGTGATCTGGCTTCAGAAGGTATTAGGTATTAGGTTTTAGGTATTAGCCCATCGCAAATTCTCTGATCGCGGGGCGGTCTTTTTGTGATGAACCTAATACCTAACTGCTTATACCTAATACCTTTATTCGCGCTCGAGTCCGAGGATCTTCAGTCCCTTTTCCTCGAAATCCTGGGCCATCCCGGGGTTCACCGACCGTACCTTCGACAGGACCTTGTGCGCCTTCGAGTCGTTCCCTGCGGCAAAGAGCGATTCCACCAGATAGAGTCGATTGTAGAGCTTGAACAACCCAGTTCCCGCTTGGATATAGGTCAAGTTCTCGTCGGCTTCCCAGAAGGCCCCAATCGCACCCTCGAGGTCTCCCTGGACGGCCATCCGCACGCCCTGAAGGTGGCTCAAGGTACCCTCGATCATCGGCAAATCGAGCATCTTGACTTCTTTCGCCGCCGACAGCGACTTCTCCATCTTATTCTCGATGGCGAGAGCGGTCTCTACGTCGCCGAGCTGTATGGCTGCGAGGTGCTTGATGACTTCCGCGTAACCCGAGGAGTGTCCTTCGAGACACGGTGAATCCTCTCCGAGGAACTCCTGGATCTCGGACCACTGATCGGTGTGGATGAGGGTACCGATCTTCACGTTGCACTCGATCCCCACATCCCAGTACTCCGGACACACGCCAGCGGCGCGCGCCTCGGCGAGAACATCCTCGGCCCCGGCGAAGTCGTTGATGCGTATCCGAGTCATGGCGAGATGGTCGAAGGCCGCCCAGAAGTCCGGCTTGATCTCGAGCGACTGGCGCAGCGTCACCTCGGCCTCTTCGTTTCGGCCGAGGATGATGTAGAGCTCACCGAGAGAGTCGTGCGGGTTGGCCTGATCAGGCGCCACGAACCGGTAGCTGGTGAAATACTCCTCGGCCTCGACAAAGCGCCCCTGGGACATGGCAATGTAGCCCAACTGGTTGTATGCGAGGATCCAGTTCGGCGCGATCTCGATCAGCCGGCGGTTGAGTCTCTCTGATTCTTCGAAGTCTCCGGCTCCCCAGGTCTTGAGCGCCTTCTCGTGAAGGATGAATGGATCATCCGGAGACTCGGCGAGGTAGGCATCGATCATCTGAGAGGCATCGTCAAAGCGCTTTTCCTGATAGGCCCGTGCCCGGTCGACAAAGAAGATCTCTCGCCTGCTCAGATCCGAATGGTCCGCGGTCAGCACGTCGTTCCACAGACGTAGAGCCCGGTCCTCGTCGTCGTATCGAATCTCGTTGGCCAGGTAGAGCTTTGCGATCACAAACTCCGGATCGAGCTCAACCGCCTTTTCGAGGTGAGTCTGAACATCGTTGTGGTACAGCTTCATCTTGGCGTCGATGGCCGC
>Ga0164313_10002141_pt1 | contig 17715 bp, 17 predicted proteins | sample GuaBasSedimGuay4_FD_113735 | JGI IMG/M metagenome (GOLD analysis project Ga0164313, IMG submission 113735) | Subseafloor sediment microbial communities from Guaymas Basin, Gulf of California, Mexico - Guay4, Core 4569-4, 0-3 cm | ecosystem: Environmental > Aquatic > Marine > Hydrothermal vents...
AGAATTTAAGAGTAAAATTGATATAAAATTACAGAAAGAAATACATGCAGAAAAGACATTAAAGCAAAAAATAAAAGAAGTTAAAGCGTATGCAAAGAAACATGATCTTAAATATGATGAAGATTATTTATACGCATTTAGAGATCATGACAAAAATGGATCTGGAGTATATAATAAAGCAATTAAATACAAGAAAGGTAAATACTATAAAGATTGGCATTGTGACATGAAGAAAAATGAAGAGAATTCATTTGGATTAGGTATCTGGCCAAAAGGAAATACTAATGTTAAAATAAAGATAAATGATTGGGGAGTAGCTGTTAATAAAAGTGGTGGTAAAGCCAGAGTAATGGGCTTTGAAATAATTTAAGGAGATACAATGAATAAAACTATCGACATACTGACAATTCAAGAATCAATTCAAAAAAAACATAATGAATTTCTTGATAATTTTGGAGCACAATTAGAAAAAGTCTCTGCTGATCATAAACTTTCAGTTGAAATAGCTATTACAAAACTTAAATATGTAATAGATACATTTAAAAAAGTTGGAGTTATAAATGAAATTATAGAGATAGACGCTAGAGAAGCTGGTTATGATTATTCTTGTAAATGTTTAAAACTTTCTAAATCATATAATGATAATTGCGTTTATGTTGTTACAAATGGATTTATGATTATATTGCCAGGAACAAGTAATATAACCCCAACAGGAATTCAATTTGTAGAGATAGTGACTTTTAAAGATATTTGTTCTGATGATTTTGATTGGGTATCTTTTTCAATAAAACTTTTAGAACATATTCATGCTGTAATATTTGAAAGAAAACGAGCTGGCGAAATTAAGTTAGACTCACAATTTAAAAAATAATAAACGAGAAAATAATGACTGAATTTACTCATCTTCATACCCATTCTTATTATAGTCTTTTAGATGGTCTCAGTTCTCCTAAAGACCTTGTTAAATGTGCTAGGAGAATGGGTTCAAAATCATTAGCACTTACCGACCATGGTACTTGCGCTGGACTATATAATTTTCAAAAAGCCTGCAAAGAAGAAGGTATCAAACCAATTTTAGGCATGGAAGGATATATAACTGCTGATCATACTGTTAAAGAAAAAGGAACTAGTATGCATCATATTTTACTTCTTGCTAAAAATAAAACAGGATATCAAAATTTAATACATTTGAGTTCTAAAGCATATTTGGAAGGATTTTATTATAAACCACGTATTGATTTTGATCTTTTACAAAAACATCATGAAGGTTTAATAGTAGGCTCGGCTTGTTGTGCTGGAGAAATACCTTGTTTTTTATGGAATGGTGATAAAAAGAAAGCTATTGAAGTTGCAGGAAAATTTAAAGATGTTTTTGGAGATGATTTTTATATAGAAATTATGACTCATGTATATTATTTAGATAAGCAACAAGAAGATAGAGAAAAGAAATTAGCTGGAATGTTGTATAAATTATCTAAAGAAATGAATATAAAAGCAATATGTACGCAAGATATTCATTATGCTTATAAAAATCAATGGTATCCTCAAGATGTTCTTCTTTCTATTCAGACCAGAAACAGTATTAAAAACCCTGATCGTATGAGTTTCAATAGTAAAGATTTTTATATGAAACCTGCTGAAGAAATGGCGTTACGATATAAAGCTTATCCGCAATTATTAAGTAATACAATAGAAATAGCAGATAAAATAGAAGAAAATCTTATTGAAAGTTCTGAGGATTTATTACCTAATTTTAATTTACCAGAAGGATTTAAAAACGAAGAAGAATATTTAAAAGATTTGTTGACTGATGGTATGAAAGAAAAGAATTTAATCAAATTACCTAAATATCGTAAACGTATAAAGTATGAAATGGGAATAATTTCTCAATGTGGCTTTATTAAATATTTTCTTATTTTATGGGATATTATTAACTTTGCAAATACTAATGACATTCGTGTTGGAATCGGAAGGGGATGTTTTTTACCAGATCAAAAAGTTGTAACAAATAACGGATATAAAAATATACAAGATATTAAGAAAAGAGATGAGGTTTTAGCTTATGATGGAGAATTTCACGAAGTATTAAAAACTAACAAATATATAATCGAGGAAGATATAATGAATATAGAAATGGAAGATGGAAGACGTATTAATTGTACATTAGATCATAAAATACATGTTTTAAAAAATGGACAATTAAAATGGATAGAAGCTCAATATTTGAATGAACAGGATGAGATATTTGATATTAATGTAGGCTAAGGTAGAGGGTATTTAATAAAAAAATAGAATCATATAATATATCATTAAGGAGGTATATTATATGCATAAATATCAAATAAAATTCAATTGTACAAAATGCGGGAAATTAAGTTTAATTAACAAAACAGCAATTGGTAAAAGAAGGTATTATCCTAATGAAAAAATCTGTATATCTTGTTACAGAAAGATATCTCCTGGAGGGCGTTACGGTAAAGAGTATTATCCAAAAGAATTACAAAAAATTTGGAGACAAGAAATATGGGATTATGAAATTGTTAAACCATATTTAAAAGAATTAAGAACAAAAAAACTAATTCGTTTTATATGTGAAATTTGCGGTAAAGAAGATATTAGGTCTTTAAATGAAATGAAAAACCGGAAGATATGTGGATATCGTCCTATTTGTAGAAAATGTGCTTTAGTATTTGCTGTTAATTCAGATGAATGGATTAAAAATAATTCAAAAGCTCAATTAATTGCTCAAAATAGACCAGAAGTATTAGAAAAGCAAAGGCAAGCTCAAATAAGACTAATGGAAAATGATCCTCTTTATGTAGAAAAAAGAGCTTCTAAGTCATATATTAGTGGAATTATTGAAGGAATGAGGTTTGATAGCAGTTGGGAAATGTTTTATATTGGATATTGTATAAAGAATCCAGATATCAAATCTATTAAACGATATGTTGGAAAGATAGAATATATTAAAAATAATGGTTGTAAATCTTTTTATTATCCTGATTTTGTAGTTAAGTTTAAAAATGGAAAATCAAAAATTATTGAAATCAAAGGTAGTAAAAAATATAATCATTTTCATGAAAAATTTAATGCGGCTAAGAAAAAATGGGGAGTTAATTATATTGTTTATGGACAAAAGGAACTATATAAATTAGGCATACTGGTTAGAAAAAAACGATATTGGAAGTATTTTTTTGAACAAGGGTATAATGTTGTTTTTAATAAAAATTCTAAATCTCAGAATTTTGTGAAAGAAATAAAGAAATGGCAAAAATAAAAACTATAATTAAAACAAAATATAAAGGTATGGTTCACGATCTTTCTATAGAAGGTATTCATGCTTATAATATTGAAGGACTTTCTGTACATAATTCTGCAGCTTCTTCACTTTGTTTATACGTATTGGGGATTACAAAATTAGACCCTCTTAAATACAATTTGATATTCGAGCGTTTTTTAAATCCAGACAGAATAAGCCCTCCAGATGTAGATGTAGATTTTGATTATAACAGAAGGGAAGAAGTTTATAATTATGTTATTAGAAAATATGGGGCGGATCATTGTTCTCAAATAGGAACTTATAATAAATTTAAAGCAAGAGCTACAGTTAGAAGTACTGTAAAAGCTCTAGATTTAGGAAATGATTGGGAAACATTTATTAAAGAAAAAGAAACTAATCCTTCTCTTAAAAAACCACAAACAAAAAACAGTTTAGATTTAGCTGATTGTATTTCTAAACAAATTTTTAAGAAAGCTAAAAATATTGAAGAAGCATTAAAAATGTCACGTGAATTTAGGGATAGTATGCAACGTTATCCAGAATTATTAGAATGTGTTAGACATATAGAGGGAACAATATCTTCTCCAGGAACTCATGCTTCTGGTTTAATTGTTTGTAAAGATCCTATTATTGAACATGTACCTTTAAGATCAAAAAATGGCGTTATAGCATCTCAATTTGATATGAAAGAAGTTGAAGATTTAGGTTTGTTGAAGTTTGATTTGCTTGCCTTAAAAACTCTTACAGTAATTGATAAAACTCTTAAAATGGTTAAAGAAAGACATGATAAGGATATTCCTATAGATGATTTAGAACCGAATGATCCTAAAGTTTTTGCAATACTTAATGGGAAAAATGCAACTAAAGATACTAGAGGGATATTTCAATTTGAAGCTGATGGAATATCTAAATTGCTTAAAGATATTAGAGTAGATGTTTTTGAGGATATGATTGTTGCAAATGCTTTATACCGACCAGGACCTTTAGGAGCAGGTATTCATGAGATGTATTGTAATTACAAACATGGTAGAAAAAAGATTGAATATTTACATCCTAAAATGGGAATAGCGTTAAAAGAGACTTACGGAACTATTATTTTTCAGGAATCCGTTATGAAAGTGGCGGTTGAATTAGCTAGTTTTACAAATGCCCAATCTGATACATTAAGATATGCTGTAGGAAAGAAAATTCCAGAATTATTAGCGAAACAAAAAGAATTATTTATTAAAGGTTGTGTTAAAAATGATATTAGCGAAGAAATTGCTGAAAAAATATTTAAACAGATTGATTATTTTTCAGGATACGGCTTTAACCGATGTTTAACTGGAGACATGACTGTTTTAAATAAATTAAATAACAAAATTTATAATTTAAAAGAATTAGCCGAAGGGTCTTATGGGGTTAATAAAGACAACTATATAGTTATTGATAGTTATCTTAATGAAGAAATTGTAGAAGATGAACTTATTGAGGTATTTGAAACAGGTGAGAAAGAAGTTTATGAGGTAGAGTTGAATAATGGAGTAGTAATTAAGTGTACATTAGATCATAAATTTATTTGTTCTGATGGAGAAAAATATACTGTTCAAGAAATAATTGATGGGGATTTGGAGGTTTTGTATGAATGATAATAAAATTCAAATAGAACTTATAAGGTTTTGTATAAACGATTTGTCCCGTGTTGTTGGTCGTCGTTGTAGTATTATGTTCGGTATAAATTCTTTAGAAAAAAAGTGGTATAATAATTTAAAAATATTGTATAAAAATGGTGAATTATTGGGAACAGTTATAAGAGCTTATGCTGGCCAAGATTCCATAGGTGGAATTATAACTACCGATGAAATAATCGGGTATAAGATCGAGAGCGTTTCTATCTTAGCAAGGATTAGATTGTCTATGTATGATAAAAATATAATGTTTTTGAAAAAAATAATAGTACAGTGGCTTAATCCGATAGCATTACTAGCTCTCCTTGTATCAATTTATAGTTATAATATGGTAAACAATACACAAAAATTGAAAATTAAAGAAGGAAATCCGCAGTCTCTTATGAAAAATTTATATTGGATTTAAAAACAATATTAAATGCAATAGGATTTACTTTTTCTAATGGAATATATAGGTCAAAATATAAAGGAAAAATGAAGAAAATATTTGTCCTTCGAGCTTCTGGTTCTAAAAAAGAAGTTATTAGAGTAATTAAATGGATGTATAGTCATAAAGGGGATTTTTATTTAAGGAGAAAGTATGAAAAAGTGCAAAATCAAATCTATTAAGTCATTAGGAAAACAAATGACTTATAATGTAGCTATGCGATCTTCTCAACATAATTATGCTCTTTATGATAAAAAAACAGGATATAAGATTATAACAGCCAACAGCCACAGCGCAGCATATAGTTTTCTGGCTTACCAAACTTGCTGGTTAAAAGAATACTATCCAATAGAATTTATGTGCAATCTTTTAACTAGTGAAATTAATAATAATGACAAGAATTTAAAACTTAACACATATATATCTGCAGCAACAAAAATGGATATACCATGTGTAATGACAGATATTAATAAAAGTGGTTTATCATTTACTATTGAAACTAATGAAGATGATGTCGAAGTACTTAGGTCCCCTTTTACAATGTTACCTGGAGTTGGATCTAAAGCTGTTAAAGATATTGTAAAAAATCAACCTTTTAAAAATTTAAGAGATTTTGTGGATAAAATTGATGCTAGAGTTGTTAATATCAGAGTATTTAAAACTTTAGTTGATTCAGGTTGTATGGATAAGTCGTGGGGAGTGTCTCATGTTAAACTTCTTAAAGATTATCCAGAAATGAAGAAAGAGAAACAAAAAGAAAAAAAAGCTCGTCAAAAACAAAAAGAAAATATGGATAAATATGGAGGAGGTTCATTATTTGGAGAAAAATTTGATTATTCTGGTAAAGATTTGAATTTTTAATGTATAATATAAAGACAAAGGAGAAATAAAAATGGCTGAAATAAAAGAAAAAAAATTGCTACGGGAATTGATATCTTAGTTAATGTTGATAGGTTTGAACATATTCAAATTTCTAAATATGGTGAAGCTAAAATAGAATACTCATCAGATCAAGAAAGAAAAGATTTAGAAGATCAATTAACTGCTGAGACTTTAGAAGATGGATTTAGAAGTCTTAAAATAGTAACAGATGTTCTGGGGGGTAAAACAGTAGAACCATGTCAAGCAATTGTAGAAAAAATTAGAAAAAAGATTCCTATGTGGCTAGAAGATGGTCCAGAACCTAATATTGCTAATTTACCCAAAATAACAAATAATAAAAGATTAGCTGGAAATTCTATTAAGGCAGACGAAGTTAAAAAAGAGGCCGAAGAAATAAGTAATTTAATAAATGAACCCACAGAATCAACATTAAATGATGATGATTTATTTGAGTCAAAAGAAACAAAAGAAGAACCAGTTAAAGAAACTCCAAAAACAGATATTGAATCAAATTCGAATGACGAAATTGATTTTGGAGATGATGATGATTTGTTTGCTTAAAATATATTGAATTAAATATTGAAATTTAATAATTTATTTGTATAATATATAAAACTAAAGGTTAAAGGAGAAATGAAAAATGGTTAAAAGAAAAATGAATGCAGTAACATTAAGTGATGAAGAATTACAAGATATGTTTGAAGTATCTTTTGAAGAACAGGTTGCTTCTTATAATAGTATTGGTGAATATGAAGCTAAATGTGTAAGAGTTCCTGCTAAAGCAACTATAAATATGGAAGTTACTATCTTTGGTCTTGCTGGAACCCCTATTCCCGCAGATTTCAAAGAAGTTAATATTAAAAATATAGATACTGTTACTATTGAAAGAGAAGATAAGGGTTCTTTGAAATTCACCCTTGTTCCAAAAAAGACTATTTCATTAAATACTAATGATTATATTGTTGTTTATAAATCATCTTAATTTATTCAAACAATATAATTAATACAATGGTGGGAAATATGGCAGAAACAAATACAGAAGATATAGATGTAGAGTCTTTATTTGACGAGGAGAAAATCGAAAAACCCTTGAATTTAAAAGAAATAACAGAAGAAAAAGATATTTCTATAAATTTAAGTGATAATGATACCTTGGCTGTTTCAGAAATTAAAGATTCACAAGAGGCGCAAGAATTAAAAGAAGTTATTGAAAATGAAGATATTCCAACTGTAATTGGGTCAAATTTTCCTCCAAGTTATATTAATGTAGTTGAACGTATTATTGTTCAATATAAATTACTTCCAGTTTTAAATTACAATGATCTTTATCAAGAAATGAGTGATTTGTCTATTAAGTCTTGTCCTACACCAACCTTGCAAGTTTTAAATGATGAAATTCAAAAGGTTCAATCAGCTAAAGATAGACTTGCAGAAATATTTATTTCGGTTGTTCAATGTCATAATTTTAAAAAGAGAGCAGTTGATATTTTACGAGAGTCTTGGGGCGTTTTTTCAGAAGAAAAAAATGCTGACGCTAGAAAGGGAGATTCTACATTTCGTTTAAGTAATTTCTTAATAGATTTTGCAAATGTTGAAAGTCTTTTGAAATCATGTAATCATATTTTGAAAAATTTAGATAGTTTGCATGATAGTTTATCACGCAGAATTACTATTTATCAATTAACTATGAAATTACAAGATATTGGAAGAAATAATTTGCCAGATTATGATTTTGATAGAAAAGGCAATTCATTGTTTCCAGAAAAGAGTCCCTCTAAAGATTTTTCAGTTGATCTTCAAGAAAGTGGAGAATTGCCTGAAGAAAAGTTTTAATTATTTAAAAATATCTGTATAATAAACAAATAAACAAACTAACAAAAGGAGAAACAGAATGACAGATGAACTAAATGCGGCAAAGGGAGATTGGCTTTCGGATTTTGACACTAAGAATTCAGAAGGTAAAAAAACAGACGGTACAACATTTAATAAGGCTGAATTTATTAGTTTGAAAGCAGAAGGAACGTATCGTATTCGCCTTGTTGGCAGTTATGTCAAATTCCGTAGGCATTGGAAGCCTTATGGGCAGCCTATAAATACACATGACAATTTAAAGGCGCAAGATCCTGCATGGTCTGGTGGATTCTATCCTAGTCGGAGATTTGCAATTAATATTATTGACAGGGCAGATGGTAAGCTTAAAATTCTTGAGGCTGGGCCAACTATTTTTGATCAGTTTTCAATTTATCGCAAGGCTACAGAAATTGATCCTGCTGGTAAAGATGGTCCTGATTTCGCCATTACAGTTCAAATTCCTATGGCTGATGGTAAGCCTGATCTTCTTCATAAAAAGTATGGCGTAGCTTCTCTTCAGGCTACACCGTTTACATTAGAAGAAAAAGCTATGCTTTGTAAGAAAGACGAAGATGGAAAAATTTTAATGGAGAATGAAAAGCCAGTTTCAAATCTTTGGCCATTAGCAAGAATATTCAAGCCCACTCCTATAGAAAAGATGCAGGAACTTTGGGATGCGTTATCTGACGAAAAGAAAACGCCACCAAAGAGAAAGGATTTTAATCAATCATCAGATTCTAAATCCTCTAAGCCTTCTAAATCTGATGCAGTTGAAGGACAAGTAACAACTGAACCTATTACAGATAATGTCGCTACTTCTTCAAATGAATTATTTGAAGAGAGTGGAGATACTGGTTCAGATAGTACAGATTTGTTTTAATCTAGAAACCTTTATCCTTTAGACGAGAGGCAATAATGCCCTCTCTAAAGGATAGGGTTTTAATTTGTAAAACAATATATTGAATAAACTAATTGGAGAAAGATATGCCAAAAACAAAAACTATAAAAGACCCTATGGGGGCTGTTCTTGCTAATATAGAAAAACAAATGGGAAGAAAAAATACTTCTAAACCTATGTTGTCAAGATATAAAGATATTAAAATAGAAAATGTACCTGTTATTTCTTTTGGCCTTTCTGATTTGGATGAAGCTAGTTATAGTGGTGGTGTCCCAAGGGGAAAAATGGTAGAAATATTTGGCCATGAATCTAGTGGTAAAAGTTTATTAAGTTATTTCTTAATTGCTTCCGCTCAAAAACAAGGATTAGAATGTGCTTTAATTGATATAGAACAATCTTTTGACCCTATATGGGGAGCCCAACATGGAATTGATGTAGATAATATGGTATGGGGAAATGATTTTGATAGTGGCGAACAAGCTCTAGAGTATGCTTATCAATTATGTAAAAGTAAAGCCTTTGGATTAATAGTTATTGATTCGACAGCGGCATTAACTCCTCTTTCGGAATTAGAAGGTACTCTTGAAGATAATGCAAGAGTAGGGGAACAGGCAAGGCTTATGTCGAGAGGATGTAGAAAAATTCGATCTGCATGTGGAAATTCTGGAACAACTTGTATTTTTATAAATCAAATAAGAATGAAAATAGGAGTAAAATGGGGCAATCCTGAAACAACTCCTGGTGGTAGAGCATTAAAGTTTTATTCTGATATGAGAATAAAAACTTATGGTAAAAGTAAAATTAAGATTAAAGAAGGTGGAGAAGATAAAATTATTGGACAGATTAGTTCTATAACTTTTGTTAAGAATAAAGTTGGTAGACCATTTGGGCAAGCTGAATTTAAAATTATTTTTGACCCTCTTGCTTTAAACCCTGTTGTTATGCTTTGTAATTCTGCTAAAAATGCAAAATTAATACGTCCTTATAAAGGGATATTAAGAATGGCTAAAGGTGTTTTTGAAGACAGTAGTGTTGATACTGGAACTACTACAATGATTGAATTAGCAGATTATTTAATAGCAAATAATAAAGTTTTGGATTTATTAACCAAACTTGAAGAAGTTGTTGAAGAAGAACCAGATTATGGGCCTATTGATGAAGCCATAATCGAAATGAGAGAAGATGTAACTAAAATTATTTCTCCTTCTGGAGCAATTGTTGAGGTACAACAAGTTGGAGATGCAGAAGCTTCTGAACTTGGAGAAGAAATAGTAGAAGTTAAAGAAGAAGATATTGTAGTAAAAGATTAACAACAATTTAATATTTCAGTTGTCTAAAATCATATTGATAGGAGCAACAATATGGCCTTAGCAAGTTTTATAAATAATTGTCATAAAATTCTAATTAACAATCAAGATACAAATACACAAAAAGCAATGCATTATATTGCTGATACCAGACGTGTATCTAAGAAATCTATTATTTTGCATCAAATTGGATATTGTCCATTTGATGCAAAATTACCAAAAGAAATTCAATTTTACGGTAAAGATTTATCTAATATTAAACCGAATGATAAAGGTTTTGAATATTTTTTACATGGACGTGTTATTGTACCAATCTTTTCTGAATTTGGAGAACCTGTTGGGGTAGCTACTCGTAAACCATCATCAGAGCCTGGAAATGCATGGTGGAATTTAGCTCGACCATTTAGAAAAGGGGATCATTTATTCCTTTTAGATAAAACTAGAAAAAAAATATTCAAAAAAAACAAAATTTATGTTGTCGAAGGGTATATGGATGGGGTATCATTATTACAAGAAGGATTAAACTTAGTTTGTGCGCTTATGGGAACAGCCTTAACTCATCGCAAAGTTGGTTTAATGGCAAGGTATTGTAATAATATTTGTTTATGTTTAGATATCGATAAAAATCATTCAGGTCAAAAAGCTCAAGAAAAAGCAATTTATACATTATCAGAATTTGGATTTTGCGATTCTATTTCTGTTATAGACCATCTTGATATAGGACAAGATCCAGACGAATATGTTGCTATACATGGATTAACAGATTTTTTAGACGGAGAAAGAATCTTAAAAGAATCTGAAATAACCAAAATATGTAAAAATATAAGACAGCAAAATAAAAAATAATTAATGGAACAAAAAACAAAACAAAATAATGAACCCTTTGTTAGTAGGGATTTAATATCAAAAGATTTAGAAAGATTATTACAGGATGAAAACGAAAATCGTACAGCAAAATCGTTTATAAGTTCTTTTAATCCTGCTTATCTTGTTGAATGTCCTAGAAGATTGTTTTATAAAACAACCTTTCAGTATATTTCACCTGTAACTTATTTTGAAAAGAAAACCCAAACTGTTTTAATAGAAAAATGGCTTGACTATCTCGCAAAATGTAAGAAAATTAGAATTATAAATAAATATCTTTTTGCTTCCGATAGTATTTATAATTTACATGGTTATCTTCCAGCAGTTGTTGAATTTAAGGATTTAATTGCAGGAGTTCAAATTAAGGGGGTGAATAATAAAAAATTTAGTAAGGTTAAAAAGAAAGGAGTTATTAAAAGAGATGCAATAGAATTAATGATATACATATGGTTATTAGAGATTTCAGATGGTTTGTTAATTTATGAAAATTTAGATAATCAAGACTATTTAATTTTACATATTGAAAGTTATAAGCCTATTATTAAATCAGTTAAAAAGAAATGTTTAGAAGTTATTAATTGTCAACAGAAAGGAGAAGCTCCATTAAAACCGTATAAAAATAAAGCAATGGAATGCAAAGAGTGTGAATTTTTAAATAAATGTTGGAGGAATAGAGAATAATGTTAAGCAATCAAAAAGAAAATAATAGTTTTGAATTATCATGGGATTTTAGGAAATCCCTTGTATTTGTAAATATAAATAAAAAAGAAGAAAATAAAGATGTTATAAAATTTCAAAAAACTCAAGATTTAGATATTTTAGAGATTATATACCACAGAAGAGTACCGTCATTACAAATATGGGCTAGAAAATATGCTTATCTTGTTAATGATTTTGATGATATGTATGGAGAATTAACATATCATTTTGTTAAGTCGGTTTATGGTTATGATCATAAACGTGGTTCATTTAATACATTTTTGTTTTCTACATTATTATATTGTATTAGAAATAAAAAAAGCAGAGAGGAAGCTCGAAAAAGAAGACCTTATGGGGTTAAAATTGATGATGCACGTAATTTTGTTTTGTCATTAGATCATAATTATAATCAAAAAGATGGAGCGGAAAACAATCTTAAAGACATTTTAAAAGATGTAAAATCAGAAAACAAAATTGCAAAAGATATTTGTTTAATTGAAACTATTAAGATATTATCTAGAGACGATAAAAATATTGGTTTATTTTTAAAGAAATTAAGTGAAGGAGGAACTGTTACTTCATTACTTCGAGATATAAGAACTAAACATGGGAAAATAAAAATTAGCAAAATACAAGCTAAAAAATTAAATCTTAAAAAACGTTGTAATAGAATTGTTTCAAATTTAATTAAAGATAAAAACGATATATGTGATAAATTTCAACTTGTTAAATATCATATTAAAGATTTAGATAAACTTCATTACACTATAGAAATGAAGAAAACTTTAGAAACTGATAAAATAATGAAAACTATTCGAAAACTTCGTAGAAATAAAGATAAATATTTAGAAATTTTACAAGGTTAAAATAGTTAATATTTAAAAAGCCTTATAATTAATTTTAAAAAGCCTTCCTTTGTCGGAGGGTTTTTTAATTTGTAAAAATAAGTGTATTTTTTCACTTTTTTATGTATAATATAAGTGTTATTGAAAAACACTAAGTTATTAATTATAAAAGGAGAAAAATGAACGAAGAAACTAATAGTACTAAGGGAATTGAGGGAATTGAAGAAATTAAGACGCAACATATTGAACCAAAAGAACCAATTGTTGAAAAAGAATCGAACAAACCAAAAGAATTTAAAAGTAAAAAATCTCCTCCTAAAGAAAAACTTGTTGATTTAAAAGTTAAAGCAGACCCTAGAGATGTTTCTCCTGAAGACAGAAAAAGAAATGTTAAAAAACTTGCTGGAGCCATTAGTCATTCTTTACGAGCAACTGGAGAAATAAATGTTCGATGTTTTGGTAACGCATCTATTGGGAAGGCGGCAAAAGCATTGGCTATTGCAAGGGAATATGTTGGAATACAAGAACTTCAGCTTGAATGCGCACCTGCATTTATAACAACTAAAATTGGAGATACTGATTTAACTGGTATATCTTTCTGTACATTTGCTTCAAAATCTGATGCTATACAAATAGATATAGAAAAAATACCAAGTGTATTAATGGTTAAAGCAGACCCTAGAGATGTTTCTCCTGAAGACAGAAAAAGAAATGTTAAAAAACTTGCTGGAGCTATTGCACATTCTTTAGAAGAAAATAAAGAAGTTTCTATTCGGTGTTTTGGAAACGCTACTATTGGGAAAGCATCAAAAGCATTAGCTATTGCTAGAGGGCATGTCGCAACAAGAGGCTCAGATCTTTATTGTTGGCCTGTCTTTATTGTTGCAGAAATTAATGGTAACGAAAGAACAGGTATTAGTTTTTATTGTTATACAAACGAAATATGAAAAAATATTAATTTGATAAAAATGAGAGAAGATATTAATTCTTCTCTCATTTTTTGTATAATATATAAAAACAATATAAGGAAATTCAATGAAAATAGCAATAGTTGCAGATTTACATTTAAATAAAAGCGTTTATAAAGGGGTTGCAGACAGAGAATGGCCTCAATTACCTTTTCGAAATGGTGATTTTATGAGATCATTTCGTTTTATATGTGATGAAATAGTTAAAGTCAATCCAAATTTAATGGTAATTAATGGTGATATTTATGATCATTTTGAACCTACAAATGAAGTTAGAGGGTTTTTTAGTTCTCAATTAAGACGTTTAGTTGATGCAAAAATACCTGTTATTATTCTTGTTGGGAATCATGATGTTTGTCGTAAGCATCATGCATTGAAAGATATTCAAGAATTAGGATTAAAAGATATACGTATTGTAGAAAAACCTACTATTTACGAATTAGAAAAACCTAATTTTAGATTGTTGTTGTTTCCTTATTCTTTAGATATTGAAAAAGGAACAGTTACATCGAAAGAAGAATTTGATAAATTTCTTATACAAATTAAAGAAGCACAAGACAAAGAAAATAAGACCTCTTTATTTTTTGGGCATTGTGGAATTCAAAATGCCATTCTTAATAGTTATACAGATGAAGAAATAATTAATGTCAAAGAAATAACTAATACAACTACGACCCCTAGCATAATAACTCCTATTTTAAAAGAAAAAGCTTATTTTAATCGTAATAAAAAAGATATATGTATGGAAGATTTAGATAAGATTGGAGCTAAATATGTTTTCTTAGGTGATTTTCATCAATTTCAAGTGCTAGATACTAAAAAATGTATTTCTATGTATAGTGGAAGTATTGAACGAAATAGTTTTTCAGAATCACGGCAAAAAAAGGGATTTGTTATTTATAACGATGAATTAGATAATGAAAACAATATGGGATGTTGTCGATTTATAGAATACCCTCATTGTCGCCCTATGGCTGAATTACGAGGTAATTTAGATCAAATTAAAAAGAAATTACAAGAATTAGATTATAGTATGTATCAAGAAGGTATTTTTAAATTATCGTTTATTGGAGAAAGAGAACAATTAATAGAATTTTCTAGTGGATTAGATGAATTGAAAAAACAAATACTTGAAAAAACAAATGCGATTCATATTTTTCACAAACAAACTATTAATAATAAACATATGGCAGAATTAGCATCTAAAATTGAACAAAGAATTGATGAAAAAGGTCATATTGAAGCTGCAGATGTTATCGATGTTGTTAAAGAAATTATTGATGAAAAAATTACAGACAAAGAAGAATGTAAACAAGTTAAAGAGCTAGCTATAGAAATTTATAAAAGTTCAATGGAGAAAACATAATGCAAATTTACGCTCTTAAATTATTTAATTTTATGCGATTTGGAGAGAAAGATAATAGTGTTGTTTTTGATTTGACAAAAGATCATAAACGTATGCTAAAAGATAATTTAACAACAATGGATGAAATTTATAATGATGTGTACAGAGACCCTGTTGGTCATTTAAAAGAGATTAATAAAATAGGTCTCACAAATCTTATAGGAATATCTGGAGTAGTAGGTGGGTCACCAGATAGATCTAATGGAGTTGGCAAATCAACTGTTCTAGAAGCTATATGTTACGCTTTGTATGATAAAGTTATAAGAAAAAATGTTAATACAGATAAAATAGAAAAAGCAGGTACTTCAGTTGTTATGAGACTTAATGGAGAAATACCTTCTCATGTAAGAGAGTCGTATGTTGAATTGATTTTTGAAGAAAACGATAATATTTATAGACTCAAAAGAAGTAGAACATTTTCAAAAAATCACAAGAGTCATAAAGCTTCTATAGTTTTTGATAAAATTACCGAATCAGAAATAGATAGTCAAGCAGGTCACAGAACTAAAGATACTAATGAATCTATCCTTAATGTTATCAATATGGATTATGATGTTTTTGTTAATAGCGTAATGTTTGGCCAAAAAGATGCAGGACGATTTTTAAAAGGTACAGATAAAGTTAGAAAAGAAATGATTATAAATCTTCTTCAATTAGAAAATGTTGTAACTGCTTGTCTTGAAGAAGTAAGAGAAAGAAAAAATTCACAAAATAAAGAAATTGAAAATTTTAAAGCTCAAATAGAAATAATTAAAGAAAGTCTTGAAAACAGACCTACAATAGAAAATCTTAAAATAAATATTAAACAAATAGAAGCTTTAATAAAATCAATCGATGAAAATATTATATCTTTAAGAACAGAATCTGATAAATTAGCTTCCTCTGATATACTTCAAAAAGTAAAAATCATTAAAGAAGATGGGGCAAAGGTTAAAGCTGATTATCTCAATAAGAAAGAACAAAAAACAACTCAATTAAAAGAATGGAACATTCTTATTGAAGATTCTATTAGTAAAATAAAAATACAACAAAATAAAATAACAGTTCATATTGCAAAAATAGACAATATGAAGATTCAAGGACAATCTCTTAAAAAACAAATAACAGAATTTGATATTGAAATAAGAAAAAAGAATATTGAAAAAGCAAAAATAATGGCAGATAAGAAACCAGAATATCTTAATCATTTAGATAAGCTTCAAAAACAAAAAGAAGAAATCGTAAACGAAAAAGCTATTATTAATGCGAAATTAAGTTTATGTTTGGCAGAAGCAGATAGACTTAAAAAACAGAAAGATAATGCAAATAATAAAATATTTACTTGCGATAAATGTAAAAGCGAAATAACTTTAGAACATTTAGAAGAAGCTATATCTAAAAACGAAATAGCAATAAAAATATTTAATAAAGAAATAATCAAAATATCAGAACCATTATTAAAAGTTAATGAACAATTAAATAAAATTAACGACAGAATTAATCAAATAAATGAAGTTCTGATTAATGAAAGCAAAATAAAAAGTGAATTAAAAGAACACGAATCGGATCAAATTAGAATTAAAGACCTTCAAAACCAATATAAAATCGAACTTGACGGACACAAAGAATTAGAAAAAGAACTTGGAAATATTCAATTACAAAAGGAATCTTACAATAAGAAAATAACAGAAATATCTAAACAATATGATAATGAAATAAGTAATTTAAAAACTAAGATTGATGATTTAGGTAGTAAATATCTTGTATTAAAAAATGATGCCGACAATATAGAAATTAAAATCAAAGAAATTAACAATAAAATAATTTTAATATCTAATGAAAGAGATAATTACAATTCTAAAACAGGTTCATTATCTAAAGAAATTGAAACTATTAATATTGATAATAACAAATTAATAAAATTACAAGAAGATATTGGTGAAAAAATAGTAATTTATAATAGATTGGTTATGTTAGATGATGTTTTCGGTTTAGAAGGCGTTCAGACTCGTATTATTCAAAAATACCTTCCTCTTTTGAATGTTTATACTAAAGAAATGTTAGATATTCTTACAGATGGTGAAATATCGGCTGAATTATATATTAATGATCGTTCTCATGTAGATATCAGTATTAAAGGTAATGTCGGGAGTTCATTTGATATGGTTAGTGGTGGAGAACAACAAGATGTTCGATTAGCTATGTCTATAGGGCTTGCTTTGTTGTCTTTTTCTCGTTCTGCTAAAAAACCAGAAATGATTTGTTTGGATGAAATTTTTGGATCATTAGATAATGCAAGGGTAGCTTCTGTCTTCAAACTTTTAGCATTATTAAAAGATAAATTTGAGAGAGTTCTTGTTATTTCCCATAAGGTTGAAATTAATAATAGAATTCCTAATCAATTATTATTAGAAAAGGCTGATGGAGTAATGGGATTAAGTAAAATTAAAGCAATAGTTGGTAATGAGGAATAAAATTGTATAATAATGATGAAATGGAAGCCTATCTTCGGGATTTTTCTAAAGAGTATGGAGAAATTATAGGATTGAAAGCTAATATTGCTGCAATAAATATGATGTTGTTAAAACGAGATAGGGATCAAGAATTATTTGATAATATTAAAACAGTTGTAAATAAATATAA
>Ga0164313_10002142_pt1 | contig 17710 bp, 15 predicted proteins | sample GuaBasSedimGuay4_FD_113735 | JGI IMG/M metagenome (GOLD analysis project Ga0164313, IMG submission 113735) | Subseafloor sediment microbial communities from Guaymas Basin, Gulf of California, Mexico - Guay4, Core 4569-4, 0-3 cm | ecosystem: Environmental > Aquatic > Marine > Hydrothermal vents...
CGCCCCGGGACTCGAGGAGCAATCGCAGGGCGTGGCGGGTGCGGCGCCCCCGCATGATTCCCGGAGTCGGCTCCTCGACGCCGACGGCGCGGGTCGACAAGTTCGCTAGGCCCAGGAGGGCCCGGGGCACGACGAACCCGCGCTCCTTGCCCAGAGCGGAGAGCGGCGACCGGGCGTCGCCTTCGACCTTCTGCAGACAACAGGACACTAGAAGCACATCGGCCTTCGCTTCGGCGGCGCGCTTCACCAGCAGGTCGCCGAGGTCGCCGCAGGCGTGCAGCCCGACGGCGAGGTCCCCGGCGTCGAAGCAGAGCGGCATCACCCGGCCGTCCCAGCGCTCGAAGGTCGTCGTGCGGTCTCCCCAGGTTCGCGCGGTTTCCACCCGCGAGGTGTCGTGGTCGAGGCCGACCGCCGGTGCGCCGAGAGCCTCGGCGAGGGCCCGGGTCAGATGTCCGTGGCCGGCGCCGACGTCGACGATGCGAGTGGGCCGCGAGAAGACCTCGGCGGCGAGCTTCGCGAGGGCGTGCACTTGGGCGTTTTTTCGCTTGGATGCCCGCCGCCTTCGTGCCGCCGCCGCGGGAGCCGGGGGCGGTCCTTCGATCTCGCCGAGGGCCTGGGTATCCCGGATGAACGCCCGGAGCGACGCCGGGGCGTCGTCCCGGGTGCTGGTCACGGCGCCGAGGCCGAGGTGCTCGGCCAACTCGAGTTCTTCGTCGTCGAGGCCGAGGAGAAACGGCGCCCACCCCCGCCTCGCGCACCACCCGGGGACCTCTGGGCTCGTCACCCGCGTCGCGAGGATGTCCGCGGCCGCGTCGAGCAGATCGAGGTTTCGGCCCAGGCGCTCCGCGATCATTCGAGGCCGTCGAGGAACTGTCCGACCCGCCGGCTCAATGCCCCGGGGCGGTCGAGGAACGGGCTGTGACCCATGCCCGCGGGGCGCTCCACTTCGATGTGGGGCGGCAAGTGCTCACGCCAGAACTCGAGGTGCGCCGGAGGCAGGATTTCGTCTTCGGCGCCCCAGATGAAGAGCGTGGGCATGGTGAGGCTGGCGACCTCTTCGGGGGTCAGGGCGTGAATCTCCGGGTCGACCGCTTCCAGCAACTGAATGAGCTCGGGCTTGCTGAACTTCCGACGGACGCCCCAGGCCATGACGTGGCGGAGCGCCGAGGGCCGGCCGAGCAGTCGGTCGATGAATTCGAGGCCTCCGCGATGATCGCGGATGGCGAAGAGTTGGCGCAGGTCGTCGAGGTGCACGCCATCGACCTGGGCCCCGGCGGGGGAGGCGAGGACCAACGCTCGGACCCGCGCTTGATTCGCGAGGGCATAGCGCACCGCTGCGTATCCGCCCATCGAGTTGCCGAAGAGCACCGCCGGCTCGCCGACCACCTCGTCGATCGCCTCGAAGAGTCCCGTCAGGAGGTCGTGGGGGTCGACCGGGCCCCGGGGCACTTCACTGAAGCCGTGGGCAGGCATGTCGAGGGTGACGATGCGGCTCACCTTTTTTTCGAGGCGCCGGAGCAGGGGGCGGTAGTGCACGCCGGCGGACCCGAAGCCGTGCATGAGGACCAGCGGCGGCCCGTTGCCCGACCCCCGGCGCTCCATCGCGTGCACGGCGCCGACAGAGGTGGGCACCAAGCGGCTCCCATACCCGCGCAGGCGCAGCGCCGCCCGCGCAACGTGTTCGGCGGTATCCGCCATCAGTCGCCGATGTCGGAGCCAGGGTCTGGAATCAACGAGAGGCGGTCGTCGAGCTCGATCTCGATGTCCATGTCGGCGGGCCGAACCACGAGGGCGCCATGCACGCCGTGGGTCCGCCCCCGCTCACTCCCGCGACGCCCGAGCGCGAGGCGCACGCGGTATTCGCCGACGTTGATGATGTGGGGGCCCGATGCGTGGGGGGGGACCCGCCCGTCGATGAAGGCCACAGCGAGGGACCCGACGAGGCGCCGGGCCGAGGCCCCGTCTGGCCAATCGGAGATTTCGATCTCCAGTTCGGGATACTCCATCTGGCCGAGGCCCCGGGTCGAAGCCCACCCGTCGGCTTCGACGAGGCGGACGAAGGTCGAAGCCAGGCCCCGGGCCCCGGAGCTGATGGCGAGGGCCTTCCGGAGGTCGTTCGTCGCGATGAGCTTCTCGGCGCGCTGCACGTAGACCCAGTCGGCTCCGACGTGGGCGGCGACCTCACCCGCCCCTCGTCCGAGCCACTCGAGGGCTTCCTTGCGCGCTTCCCGGTCTTCGGGGGGGGTCATGGCGACCTCGAGGGCGCAGATGGCTTCGGGGAGCTGCAGCGTCTTCCTGCTGAAGCGCTCGCGAATCGGCTCCCAAGGGATGGGGCCCCGGACCCGCGCCAGCCATTCCTTGGAGGTGTGCCCGAGGGCGCCGTCGTGCCCGTCGAGGAGCAGGTGGGCGGTGGCGCCGAAGCGCTGAGTCCACTCCCGGGTGAAGCGCACGTCGTCGATCTCCGGGTCCGGATCTTCCGAGAGAATCAACAGCCGGATCGTATCGTCGGCGGCGTCCGACGTGGAGACGACGACGTAGCGATCTCCCTTGGGCCGCATGAGAGTGACCGTCGAGAGCTCGCGGCCATCGGGCATCGTGATGAGCTCGAAGACTTCGACATCGCCATTGGAGAGCGGCCTCACGCCGCGGGTCTGGGCGCGGGCTTTGTCCCAGAACTTTCGCAGCTGGGTGACGGCCTCGGGGAGGCCCTCGGCCGCGCTCAGGTCGACGAGCAGGTCGCGCTCCCAAGGAGGACGCGCTCCCCACGCCATCGATGCCCGGACGGCCTCCACGTCTCCGTCCGCCAACGCGCGTCGATGGTCGTGGAGGGCATCCACCACCACCGACTCCGAAAGGTTGGGGTGCGGCGGCGATGAGGCGCGCTCATCGAGGGCGTGGTCGGGAGGATTGCTCATGGTCTGACGGGGAGCGAACCGTTCGACGGTTCACGCGCCCGGGTCTGTGCCTGGATAACGCATCACCAGCGCCTTTGCTGGCCGTTCGATGGCAATCACCGGCCCGGTGAGCACCGAACTCTCGCCGTCGAAGATGATCCGCTGGCCGGGTGTGGGCAAGCCCCCCTCGGCGGTGAGGCTCCCATTTGCGAGGAGGGTGACCGCTGCTGCGACGCGGCGCTGGAGCGCCCCATGTTCTGTTCTCCACTCGCCTGAGCGGCGGTCCCGGACCCCCACGCAGCGATCTCGCCGTACGTGGTACTCGGTATTTTGGGTCACGAATACGTGGTGGATGCGGCGTTCTTGTCTGCGTCCCATGCGGACTTCCTCCGTTGCGATGAACCATTGCAAGGGGGGTGCCCGGGTATCCGGGAGGAATTTATCAATGATTCTAGCCCGAGTGTCCCGTCGAGGTGACGGATCTGGCCCCTGGGCGGCCACTCCCGCGGCCACCCGGGGTACGCTCCGGCGCCATGACGGACTATCTGGTCACCGGAAGCGCGGCGCGGCTCTCTCAGCTGATCGATGAACGAACGGTCCCCGGTGCGGACGTCAAGCGCATCGATCGGCGCATCTGGGACCTCTTCGGCGAGGACTGGACCGTGATGTTCACGGACCTCGCCGGCTTCTCTCGGCAGACCGCCGCGTTCGGGATCGTTCACTTTCTCCAAATAATCCACGAGCAAAAGAAGCTGCTCCTGCCGATCGTCTCGCACCACGACGGCATTCTCTTGAAGACCGACGCGGACAGCCTGCTCATCGTCTTTCGACGTTCCGCGAGCGCCGTGCGCTGCGCCGTACAGATGCAGCACGCTTGCCAGAAGGTCAGTGACCGCCGCCTGCCCGAAGAACAGATCCTCCTTTGCGTCGGCATCGGTACGGGCCACGTGCTGCGCATTGGGGATCACGACGTCTGGGGCCAGGAGGTCAACGCGGCGGCCAAGCTCGGCGAAGACACGGCGAAGGCCCACGAGATCCTCGTGACCGAAGCGGTGCGCGACGCGTGCGCCGATCTCGACGGGGTGTCCTTCCTGGACCTCGGCCTCGCGGTGGCGGGCTCGGCGCAGAACTACCGCGTCAAGTATCGCTGACGTCCTGGTCGTGCTGGACGTCGAGGGCGAGAATCCACTCGGCGATCTCCCGCCACAAGAACCGGCTCCCGGGGTCGGTCACCAGGCCCATGTGATCCGGGGCGCCTCGGCCTTCGAGGACCCGGTGGGAGAGCCGGCTTCGCCCCATCGCCGCGGCGAAGAGAGCCACCGACGCCGGCCTCGCGAGCAGTCGATCGTTGGCGCTCGAGACCACGAAGACCGGGAGTTCCGCCTCGCCGAGGGCGCGCACGTAGTCGTCGCATCCATCGTCGCTGATCAGCTCGTCGTCGAGCCAAAAGCGCAGGAACCCGCGCACGTAGGACCACGGCTCGGGGGCCACGCCCATGCGAAATAGGCGACTGTCGAAGCTCCCCCGGGGAGCCGTCATCGCGGCCCAGGCGCCGAGGGCCAATGACTTCTTCATTCGAACCCGGCGGCTCGGCTCGAAGCGTGGTGCCCAGAGGTTCGGCGCGAGGCCGACGATGGCGTCGGGCGCCGTCCCGGGGGACAGGCCCGCTGCGATCATCGCGGCGTGGCCGGTGAGGCTGTGACCGACGACGGCCACGGGAAGGTTCGGAAACCGTAGCCGGGCCGCCGCGACCATCGCCGGGATGTCCTGGCGAACGAAGTCGTCGTACGAGTAGCGCGCTCCGTCGAGGGCGTTCGGGCCGCTCTCTCCGTGGCCTCGGAGGTCGAAGGAGAGCACGGCGATACCTGCTTCGGTCAGGGTGCTCATGAGCCCCTGGCCCCGGGGCCGGTCCATCGTGCGGCGGTCGACCATCATGGCGTGGCCGAGGACCGCCACGGCCCGCGGCGCAGGCGGGACCGATACGTCCGCCACCAAGGCCCAGCCATCGGCGGTTTGGGTCGTCAGGGTCGTCCCGGTCGTCTGCTGCTCTTTCGCCAACTCTTTCGCCAAATCTCACCCCAACTCATTTGCCTCGGCGCGGGTTCGGGGGCCTCCCAGAGCGTCCCCGGACCTGTCCCGTTGACAGCCCTTGCCGCCCCCGACTATGCCTGGCTCGAGGACGCAACGCATGACCATCTACACGGCGGAGATCGAGCTCTCGACGGACCAGCCGCGACAGATGATCGACATCACGGCCCGGGCCCGGGCTCTGGTGAAGGAGTCGGGGGTCAGGACGGGGATCTGCTCGCTTTACGCCCACGGCGCGACCGCGGCGATGATGATCCAGGAAAACGCCGATCCGAACATCTCGGTCGACGTGCTCGCGTGCCTCGACGGTCTCATCCCCGATGGCAAGTGGCTGCACGACCGCATCGACGGTAACGGCGCCTCGCACATCCAGGCCGCCATCGTCGGCCCCACCGAAGTCATCCCGGTTCGCGACGGAGAGCTGCATTTGTCGACCTGGCAAAACGTCTTCCTCTGCGACTTCGACGGGCCGCGCAAAGCGCGGCGGGTCATCGTGACGATTTTTGGGGATCCGTGAAGCGCTTCGCTTTGCGCGGCGGTTCCCTCCGCCTGCCCCACTTCGCCGGTCTGCTTTTCCTCGGGGTCCTCTTCGGGGTCTTCGTGGGAAACGTCCTCGGTGCCCCGGCCTTCGCTCAGACGACGGGCCCAGTGCCAGACCTCCCGGCGATTCTCCTTTCCGGAGGCAGCTACTCCGTCGACGTCGCGCTCCCCGCCGAGGTGGCCTCCCGGGGCCGCGCCGAACGCCTCGAATATCGGGTCCGCGCAGGCGAGACTCAGCTCGTCCGCGGTTCGGTGCCCACCGTCGGCGAAGGCGGTGAGGCTCTCGAAACGGTCACCCTCGACAGCTTCGTCGCGCCCGCCGCGGGCGAGCACGAAATCCATTTCGAGCTGGGGGCCGTCACCGTCACGCGGGAAGTCCGCGTCATCCCCGGCATCTTGTCGATCTTGCCGCCCTTGTTGGCGATCCTCCTCGCGGTCGCGTTCCGCCAAGTGATCCTCGCCCTGCTCTCGGGGGTATTCCTCGGCGCCTTCGTCGCGGCGGGCTACGACCCGGGGACCGCGCTGCTCCGGACCGTCGACCAGTACACCGTGGGGGCCCTCGCAGACCGGGACCACGCCTCGATCATCGTATTCAGTTTGCTCCTCGGGGGCATGATCGGCGTCGTCACCAAGAGCGGCGGTGGCATGGGCCTCGCCCGCCTGGTCACCGGTCGGGCCCGAACCACCCGGGGTGGTCTCTTCGGTACCTGGCTGATGGGCATCGTCATCTTCTTCGACGACTACGCAAACGCGCTCCTCGTCGGTTCGACCATGCGGCCCATCACCGACCGCCTCCGGGTCAGCCGCGAAAAACTCGCATTCCTCGTCGACGGCACCGCAGCGACCGTTTCGAGCGTGGCCCTGGTCTCGTCGTGGATCGGCGTCGAGGTGGGCTACATCGCCGACCAGTTCTCGAGCCTCGGCCTCGAGGGCGACCCCTACGTCATATTCCTCGAGACGATCCCCCACCGCTTCTACCCCATCTTGATGCTCATCTTTTCGGTGCTGATGATTTACATGCGCCGCGATTTCGGGCCCATGCTGACCGCCGAGCGAAGGGCCCGGGAGACAGGGCAGGTGCTCCGCGAGGGGGCCAAGCCGGCTATGGAGATCGACGCGAGCGCCGTCGCGGGGAAGGGCGACCCCAGCGCCATCGACGCACTGGTCCCCATCGGCGCCGTGATCGCGGTTGCTCTCGGCGGCATGTACCTCACCGGTCGCCACGCGGTCCTCGAGGAGGGCGGTGAGCTCACCCTGCGCGCCATCTTCGGCAACGCGAGCTCTCTCGATTCGCTGCTCTGGGCGGCCTTCATCGGGAGCGGCGCGGCCCTGGTCACCGTAGTGTCACGGCGCACCATGACCCTCGACGCCGCCCTCGACGCGTGGCTCGCCGGCGTCAAGTCGATGGTCATGGCCTGCATCATTCTCATCCTCGCCTGGGCCCTCGGCGCGGTCTGCCGTGAGCTCGACACGGCGCGGTGGGTCATCGGCGCCGTCGGCGGGTGGATCACCCCCGGGCTCCTTCCGGCGTTGATCTTCGTCATCGCCGCCCTCGTCGCCTTCGCCACCGGGACCAGCTGGGGGACCATGGCGATCCTCTTCCCCCTCGTCGTGCCCATGGCCCACGAGCTCGCCCCCGGCGACCACCAGATCATGCTCGGCGCCATCAGCTCGATCCTCGCCGGTGCCGTTTGGGGTGATCACTGCTCGCCCATCAGCGATACGACGATCATGAGCTCGATGGCCTCGGGGTGTGACCACATCGACCACGTGCGCACCCAGCTGCCCTATGCCCTCGCCGTGGGTCTGGTGAGCCTGGTCCTCGGCGACGTCGCTACCGGTCTCGGTCTCTACCCGGCCTGGGTGGGGCTGGTCCTCGGCGCCCTCGCGCTCTTCGCGCTGCTGCGCTTCGTAGGCCGGGAAGTCCCGGACTACACACCGACCGAAGACCTGGAGATCGCCCAAGAGGGATGAAGAGAGCTGACTCTCGTCACGGCGGCGTCAGGGGGTGCCGTCGAGGTCCTTGATGCGGCGCAGGAGGTCGTCGTGGTCGAAGGGCTTTTCGATGCGCCCGTTCGGAACCGAGGCGAGGAAGGAGCGCGCCTCTTCGGTAAAGACTCCGCCGGTCATGAAGATCATGCGCTTCGACAGGTCGGGTGATTCGTCGTGGAGCCACGCAAAAAGGTCCATGCCACTGATCTCGGGCATCATCAGGTCGCAGAGGATGACGTCGAAGTTCGGGTCATCTCGGAGGAACTGCCGAGCTTCGCTCCCCGACTGGGCGACGGTGACCTCGTGCTCGTCGGCGAGCAACACCTTCAGGGTGGTACCGATCAACGGCTCATCATCGACGATGAGGACGCGAGATAGTCCTCGATCGTTGCGCGCGGATTGCGCGTTGCTTGCCCCACCGCTCATCTCTCGATCCATCCCCCACGCGAAAGTTACCGTTCCAGTGGCTTCGCCGCAACGCGGGAATTCGAGAGCTACCAAATTTTGTCGCTCTCAGCGTGTACCCTCTCTCCGTGCGGTCGACCCTGCTCGCGCTCCTAATCGTCTCAGCCTGCGGACCCTCCGTGGCCGAGGATTGGGCTCGAGCCGAGGAGCTCTGGCAGGCCCGGGACCCAGCGGCCTACGACGATTGGCTGCTCCTCGACGAGGCCACCCCCGAAGGGCGAAACGCCCACGAGCGCCTCGTCGCTGCCGATTTGCTCTACCGCGAGGGCATTCGCCGCCTCGTCACCGGCGAAGAGGGCGCACGGGATGCGATCGTCGAAGGTCGGGAGCTCGCACCCATCGATCCCGACAACTACCTGTCCCTCGCCCGGGCGTGCCGTGACCAGGGGCTGACCGGTCGGGCAGTCGAGTACTATCGCAAATTCATCGTCGCTAGACCCAGGGGGCCGGATGCCGATGCGGCCCGGGCCGAGCTCGGGGAGATCGACCCGTCCTCCGTCGCGGAGGTCCTCTGGTCGGAGCCGACGGTGGTCGTCACGGCCCCCGCCGTGGGCCCCTCCCTCATCGCGACCTCTGCGATCTCGGCCGTGGTGGGGTCCTTCTTGACCATGGCCCTCGGGCTCCTCGTGCTGACGCGCCGGCGCCGGGGAGGGCCCCTGAACAAGCTCGCGGCCAGCTCCCCGGAGCTGCATCCCGCGATCGCCTATCTGGTCGGATCCCTGCGTCACGAGCTGCTCAAGCATCGGGTGGGGGCCGTCGGGGATGCGATTCAAGCTCTCGGTCGCGGCGGGGCAACGGACGCTCAGCTCACCTTCGTCGAAGGGCGGCTCTTCGGGGGCGAGCCGCTCATGTCATCGTGGAAGGCGCACCTCGCGTCCTTCGAGCGAGCCCTGGGCTACCGCCTCGACCTGCGGCGGGACCGTCAGTTTCGCCGCGCCGAGCGGGCCATCGCTCGCATATCCGCCCTCGAAGGGCGCATCGCGAAGCGCGAGGCGAGCGTCGAGCGGGTGCTCTCCCAATCCTACGAAGTCCTCCAGGCCTTCGACCGCGAGCTCGCGAAGCTCGTTCACCATCTCGTGCGCACCCGCGTCGACCTGGAGCTCCTCGAGGGAGTCGTCGCCGACGTGCGCGGCGAATATGCTCCGAGCCTCGTCGAGCTCGACACCATCGAAATCAACGGTCCCGACGAAATCGTCGAAGTCGAGGTCTTCCGGGTCGACCTCGTGCTGATCCTCAAGAACGTCATCCGCAACGCCGTCCTCGCCGTTGGCCGGACCGACGCCCCCCGGAGGGTATCCGTCGACGCTCGGGTCGAACTCGAGGCGACCGGGGAAGAGATCGTCTTCCTGACGGTTCGGGATACGAGCACCGAGCAGTTGTCCCGGGAGTCGATCTACGATCGCCGCGTCGATCGGGGCCTCGGGCTCGTGACCGCGGCCCTCACCCGCTACGATGGCGCCATCGAAGTGGAACGGGCAGGGCTTGGGTACGAGAAGGCGGTGAGCATTCGGTTCTTCCGGGCCCTCGACGGAGAAGTCGAGTGAAGCGGCTCCTGGTCATCGAGGACGGTCACGAATACGAGGAGTTCGCCCGGCTCTTTCTCGCCGACGCGTTCTCCATCGTGGCGAGCCACTCCAGTGAGCAGGCCCTGGCCGCCCTCGCCGACGCTTCCTTCGATGCGGTCCTCCTCGACCTGCGCTTCGACCGGACGCCGGCCGCCGATCTCACCGGGGACATCCCCGGGACCGCCGAGCGTCTCTTCGCCGGCGATACGGCCCGGGCCCTGCGCTACATCAAAGAGCAGCAGGGCACGTTGGTGCTCGCCCAACTCCGCGAGGCTGGGTGCGATGTGCCGGTGGTCTTCGTGCACGACTTCCCGGCGCGGCGCCTGCACAACCTCCGGCGCATGTACGGTGCCGTCGCCGCCGTGCCCACCTTCGACGCCGCGGCGATCCTCCGTGCCTTGGGGGCCCCATGAGCCGCGCCGATCAAGCCGCCCCCGATGCCCGCGCCTACGCTCGCCTCGCCCACGACGTCGGAAAGTACGTCGCTCGAATCGCCCACAACATCGGCTCGGGGCCCATCCCGGTCGCCCTCGCGGGGCTCCTCGCCGGGGACCTCTACGACCTCGGGGCCGGCCGGTCGGCGTCGCAGGTGTTTGCCGATTACGCGGCCGTCCTCGGCGAGGAGCCAGAGCTGCAAGCGGTCGCGGCGCGCCTCGAGGCCGTCGATGCCCTCGAGGCCGGGGTTCGGGCTGGCGATCAAGACTCCATGCGTGAGGCGGCAGCCCACGCCCTCGCCATCGAAGTGGAGCTCCGGGCTCTGGCCGCGCGGAAAGGGCAAGGGGGGGCAGAACCATGAGCCAACGGCCGAAGCTCCTCGTGATCGACGACGGGGACCGTTACATCGAGCTCGTCCACGCGCTGCTGCGCGAGTACGACTACGCCACCCGCTGTGAGCTCCCGGGGCCGTGTTGGACCTGCCCCGAGCAGCGCGGCTGCAAGCTCACCCACGCCCACCACGCCGCTGAAGCCGACGATGCCCTCCGGCGCCACCCCGACACCGACGTCGTACTCCTCGACGTCGCCTTCGACATCGCCGAGGCCGATCTCCTGCCTTCTTCGCAACCGGCTCACGATCCCCCGGAGCCCCTCGAGCGCCGGCGCCGCCTCCAAGGCCTCGCCATCCTCGACCGCCTGCGTCGCAGCCGCACGGAGCTGCCGGTGATTCTGATGACCTCCCTCGACGACCTCGCCCTCGAAGACGCGGGCTTCGCGCCGGGGGCGGACGAGCTCTTGACCCTCGCCGGGGCCGATGCCTTCGATGCGCGCGCTCTCGGCCTCCTGATCGAACGCATCCTGGCCCGGCGCCACGAGGTCGCCGAAGCGGGGGGCTTTGCCTGGGGAACGGCGCGCGCGATGACCCGCCTGCGCCAAGATGCGACGACCCTGGCGCGGACCTCGCTTCCGATCTTGCTACTCGGCGCGACGGGGACCGGCAAGAGCGCTCTGGCCGAGCACGTCATCCATCCTGCGACGGGGCGCCGCGGGCCCTTCCTCCCGGTGGACCTCTCCGCGCTCCCCGAGACTCTCGTCGCCGCCGAGCTCTTCGGTACCGCGCGTGGGGCCTTCAGCGGCGCCATCGAACGGACAGGTCTTTTTGCCCAGGCCGACGGCGGTACGCTCCTGCTCGACGAGATCGGCAACCTGCCCCTGGACCTCCAGCGCATGTTGCTGCTCACGCTCCAGAGCGGCCGAGTCACGCGCCTCGGTGAGGCTGTGAGTCGCACCGTCGACGTCAAGGTCATCGCCGCGACCAACGCCGATCTCGAAGCGGAGGTGCGCGCCGGGCGATTCCGGGCCGACCTCTATGCGCGCCTCAACCCCGCCGCGCGCCTCGTCCTGCCGCCCCTGACCAGTCGAATCGGTGACTTGAAGACCCTGATCGATGGCTTCGTCGGCCGCGCGTTTGCGGTCGGCCCCGACCGGGCTCTGCTCGGTGCCTATGCCGAGGCGGCGGGGCTCAGCGGCGCTCCCGCGGCGCGCCTGACCGTCGGGGAGCCGGCGCAGGACTCCAAGGACTCCGACGAGTACGTGACCTTCGTGCTTTCCTCTCAGAGCTTCAAGGCCCTCGAGGCTCACTCCTGGCCGGGCAACGTGCGCGAGCTCGAGCTCTTCGTGAAGAACGCCGTGGTCTTTGGCCTCGCAGATGCCCTCGGCGCGGCGGAGCGCGGCCGAGGAGGCAGCGCGGGCAGCGCCGCTGCGGCGCGCACCATTCCGATCTCGTCGCGCCTCGTCGGTGAGCTCGTCGCCCGGTCTTGGGCCGCGGCGCCGGCGGTCTCGTCGGCGCCTGCAGGCGAGCTGGCGGCTGAAGCGCGCGGCGACTTCGTCCCGAGCGTCGTGCCCGGCCCCGGCCTCCGCGACGTCGCCCGGCACCTCGAGCGTCAGCTCTACGAGCACCTCTTCCGGAAGACCGGCGGTGACTTCGCGGCGATGGCCGGGGTGCTGCTCACCGGGGACCCGGCGGCGAACGCCCGGAAGGTGCGGCTGCGCTTCAACCAGCTCGGCCTCAAGGTTCGCGATCTACGATAAGAGTCTTGCGTTGCTCGTAATCGTAGACTTTGGTCTCCGCGAGATGGCAGCCTGGCCGTAATTACAGCGTAAATAGACTGGCGCGGCACGTGCACTGTTTCCTCCTCGTAACAGGAGGAGGAGCTTCGATGCCCGAGGAAAACAGTGTTCTATTCGCCATTCGTGAGTTGGCCGGTCTGGAAGAAGACCGGGTCGCCACCCAGGAGGCAGAGCTTCAGGCAGCGGCCGAGGCCGAACGCGAGGCCATCCGGGCGGCCGAGGACCGCTCCACAGCGGCGGAGGCCCATGCCCAGCGGCTCGCCGAGGCCGAGGCCCGGCTGAGCCTCGACCGCGAGCTCGCAGTCCGAGATGACGAAGCCGAGCAGCGAATGATGACGCTGCGAGCCGAGCTCGCCGCAGTCCAGGCGGACCGGCAGCGCATGCACGCGCGCATCGTGACCCTCGCCGACGCACCCACCGGGTCCGCCCCGATGGCCGGAGATGCGTGGGGGTGGAAGGTGGCCTTCGCCGCGGCGGGCATCGTGGCCGCTGGCCTCGCGGTCATCCTCGCCATTCGTCAGCCGGTCATCGAGGCCCGCGTCATCGAGGTGCCTGCCCCGCGCGCGGCAGTCGTTTCAGAGCCGGCGACAGCTCCTGCCCTCGGCGCGGTCGCGGCTTCAGCCGAGGTGGACTCGGCCGAGCCCGTCGACCTGGCGGTTGCCGACACGCCGGCGGAGACCGAGAATCCGCGGGGGCCGCGGGTTCGGAATCCTCGCACCCCGCGCACAGGCCGGGGGCGCATGGCCGCCGATCCCCTCGGGGATCTCGACTGCCCCGACGACGACCCCACCTGCGGGATCTGAGTCTAATCTTCGGAGACTTGGCGGTCGCGCACGTTGTCGTGAAAGAACTCGACGAACCGCTCGTGGAGGCTCCGGCTGACGGCGGGGTCGGCGACCATGTGGGTCATGCCCGAGAGCGGCAGAAAGTCGTGGGCTCGGCCTGCCCGAAGCAAGCTGTTGCTCATCTTGATGGCGTGTACGAAGTAGACGTTGTCGTCGGCGGTGCCGTGGATGATGAAGAGGGGCCGCTCGAGGTTCGGGGCGTGGGTCAGGACCGAGGTGTGGGCGTAGCCCTCTTCGTTCTCCGCCGGCAGCCCCATGTAGCGCTCGGTGTAGTGGGTGTCGTAGTCGCGCCAATCGGCGACCGGGGCCCCGGCGATGCCGGCGTGGAAGACCTCCGGGCGTTGCATCACGGCGTGGGCCGAAAAGTAACCGCCGAAGGACCAGCCGTAGACGCCCACCCGGTGAAGGTCCATCTCGGGGATGGCCTCGCCGAGGGCGCCGAGGGCTGAGACCTGGTCTTCGAGGGGGGCGCTGATCACGTCGTGGTGAATCGCCCGCTCGAACTCCCGGCCTCGCCCGGGGGTGCCCCGACCGTCGATCGAGACGACGATGTAGCCGTGGTCTGCGAGCCACTGCTGGAGCAGGTAACGGAGCGGTGAGGCGCGCACGGTCCGGTGATGGGGGCCGCCGTAGACCGAAACCAAGACGGGATAGCTCATGCCGGTGACGAAGTTTCGAGGACGAATCACGACGGCGTTGAGCTGCCCTTCGCCGACCTTCATCAACTCGATCTGCGGCGCGAAGGGGGGCGCCTCGGCCACCGAGGGAAGCGTGCCGACCGCGTCGCCGCCGCGCATCACGGTGAACGTCATGCCGCCCTCGAGGGGGCTCGCCGTGTGCACCCACACCTCCCCGCCAACGATGGCGTCGTGCATGCCACGACCCGTGGTCATGCGTTCGGGTTCGCTCCCCTCGCTTGCTCCGGCCAAGGGCACCCGGGCGATCTGCTGCTGCGTCGCGTCCCCGTCGTTGATGCGCACCCAGGCGTTGCCCGCCTCTTCGTCGACGCGGATGAGCCCTTCGTAACCGAGGCCTGGCGTGGTGAGGGTCGCGACGAGGGAGCCGTCGATCGAGCGCCGCTCGAGGACCGGGGCCCCGTCTCGTTCGGTGACCCAGAGGAAGTGCTCGCCGCCGTTCAAGAAGCGGGGCACCGTCTGTTCGAGGTTGAGCCACGCGGCGTCGGACTCGGTGTGCACGGTGGTCGTCCGGCCGCTCCGGGGGTCGACGGTGAGGACCAGCTCTTCGCTCTGGTGGCGGTTCTGCACCACGAGAGCCAGGGGCGTCTCGGCGCGCCACTTCACGGTCGCGAGGTAGGGGTAGGCCTCGCGGTCCCAGCTCACCCACCGCGTCGGGCCGCCGGTTGCCGCGACGAAGCCGAGTCGCACGTTCACGTTGGCCTCGCCGGGGCGCGGATAGCGATTCGCCTCGGCGGCGTTCTCCGGGTGCATCGGGTCGAGGATGTGCCACTCGGCGACGGGCGCCGAGTCGGTCTCCTGGTAGAGCAGCCGCCGGCTGTCCGGTGACCACCAATAGCCGCGGTACCGCCCCATCTCTTCCTGGGCGACGAACTCGGGCAGTCCGTTGGTGATGGTCTCGCTCGCGGTGCGGGTCAGGCGCCGCTCGGCCCCGCCTTCGACGCCGATGACGTAGAGGTCTCCCCCGCGGACGTAGGCGACCCGGCCTCCATCCGGCGAAAAGTGGGCGTCATTGGCGTGCCCTTCGCCGGTCTCGAGCTCTTTGACGTCACCGGATTCCCGCGTGAAGACGAAGAGGCGCCCCGACATTGGTACGAGCATGCGAGCGCCGTCTTTCGAGAGCTCGTAGCGAGCGATGCCCCGGGCCGACATGCGCAGGCGCTCCCGGCGGGCGCGCTCCTCGGGGCTCAGCTCCTCGTCGGCCCCGCCGAGCAAGCGCTCGCTGGTCAAGAGCTCCCGTGCTTCGCCGCTCGCCACGTCGAAGCTCCACAAGCTCTGGACGAAGTCCCGGGCCCCCGAGCGCAGGAAGAGCACTTCGTCACCCCCCGGAGCTACCCGAATGCTCCGGGGTCGCCCGAGTCGGAAGCGATTGGTCACCGCGTACTGTTCGATGAACGCGCCTTCGGCGATGATCTCCGGCACCGGGGCGGGGGCCCGGGCGGCCTCGGCGTGGGGCGCCTCCTGCGGTTCGGGCATGGGCGTGCCTCCGCAGCCGGCGAGGAATAGCGCGAGGGCGCTGGCAAGAAGGCGAAGAAGGGTCGAAGCGGACATGGGGGCGGAGAGTAGACCACTCACCGTCCTTCCCGAAATGCCCGTGCGGGCTGCTAAGGTGCGCCGGTGTTCCGCGACCGAATCGTCCCTCGCCTCGAGGCCGTGGCCCTCGCGGGCCTCGGCGCCCTCGCGGCGTACGTCGTCGGGCGCTACTTCTGGGTCGCTTGGGAGACCCTCGCCTATCCCTACCACCTCGAGTGGATGGAGGGCGGCGTCCTCGAGACCGCGGTGCGCCTGCGTGAAGGCCAATCCATCTATCCCGAGCCCTCGATCGACTACGTCGGGTATCTCTACACGCCCCTCTACTTCGTCGTGACCGCGGTCTCGACGATGTTCTTCGGTGAGACCCTCTTCGCCGCTCGCATCGTCAGCTTCGTGGCGGTCCTCGCGACGGCGGCGCTCCTCTACCGCTTTGCCCGGCGAGAAGGAGCTCCGGTTCGGTGGGCGGTCTTCGCCGCGGTGCTGCTCTTCGCGTCCTACGAGTTCTCGGGGCGCTGGCTGCACCTCGCTCGCGTCGACAGCCTCTTCGTGCTCCTGCTCTTCGCCTCGCTCTACGCGCTTCGATTCTGGGAGAGTCAGCGCGGGGCGGTCGCCTGCGCGGTGCTCATGTGGCTCGCCTTCCTCACCAAGCAGTCGGCGGTCATCGCGCTCTTCCCGGTGGGCCTCGCGGTGCTCATCGCCGACCGCCGCCGGGGCCTGATCGTCGGTGGAGTCTTCGCCGCCCTCGTCGCGGTCACGGTCCTGGTCCTCTGGCAGATGACCGACGGATGGTTCTGGTACTACGCGGTCGAGGTCCCCGGGGGGCACGCCTTGATGCCCGACTACTGGGTTGGGTTCTGGCAGTGGGACGTCTGGCGCGTGGCGGCGATGGTCGGTGTCATCCTCCCGGCCCTCGGGTTGCTCATCGGCGAAGGCGGCTTCCGGGCGCTCTTCTACCCCGCCATGTTCCTCGGGGCCCTCGCCGTGAGTTATTCATCGCGGCTGCACAGCGGCGGCGCCGAGAACGTGGTCATGCCGACCTTCACCGCAGCGGCGCTCCTCGCCCCCATCGCTCTCTACATCATCGAAGACAAGTTGGGCGCCGGTGAGCGCGAGCGCCTCGGTACCTCACCGGTGGCCATCGCCTTGATGGTGCTCGTTGCGTTCCAACTCGTGGCGTCGCTCTACAGCCTCGGTGAGGTGATCCCGGGGCCCGAAGAGTATGCGCGCGGTGAACGACTCATGGCCCACCTCGAGGCGGTCGACGGTGAGGTGCTGCTCCCGGACCACCGTTTCCTGCAGCGGACAGCGGGGCAGAAGTCCTACGGCCTCGGCATGGCAGCCCGGGACGTGCTCCGGGTCCCGCCGGGCCCGGACCGAGGGCGTGACGCCCTCGAGGCGTCGGTCGCCGAAGCGTTCGCGTCGCAGCGCTTCCGGGAGGTCATCCTCTCGGATGGTGGTTTCCTCGGCGAGTTTCTTCGCCCCTACTACTGCTACCGCAGGCCATTCTCCCATGGCCCGACGCCGGTTACCGGCTGGCGCCTCGAGCCCCAGTGGCTCTGGGTTCCCCGGACCCCCGATACCGTCATGGGCCGCGGCGCCCAGGCCCACGAATGCCTCGAGGCCTATCAGCGCCGTCAGTGACCGGTGCGCCGGAGGGCCGGTGACGGCGGCTCACAGCCGTTGACCTTCAGTCGCCGACCTTCGTCGTCGTGAGCTCGCCCTTCCCGAGGAGTCGCCGGAGTTCGCGCTTGAGGACCTTGCCGCTCGGGCCGATCGGCAGCGCGCCGACGAAGGCGACTTCTCGGGGCAGGGAGGTCACGGGGAGTCGACCGACGGCGACCTTCACGATCTCTTCCGGACTCGGGTTCTCTCCCGCGCGAACGACTACTACCGCGACGACCTCTTCGCCGTAGTAGTCGTCGGGGCGCCCGACGACGGCGACCTCGGCGACGGCTTCGTGGCACGCGATGGCGGCCTCGACCTCGGACGGGTACACGTTGTTGCCGCCGCGAATGACCACGTCCTTCAGGCGGTCGACGATGGTCAGGACCCCGTCGCCCCCGAGCAGGCCTACGTCGCCCGTCGTCAACCAACCCCCGGGGGTCGCCGCGAGGGTGGCGGCGTCGTCGTCGAGGTACTGGGCCATCACGTTTTGCCCGCGGACCCGGACCTCCCCGGCTTCTCCAACCGTCATGTCGTTGCCGTCGCCATCGACGACCCGAACCTCGACGCCCCAGACGGGGCGGCCGACCGACCCGGGGCTCTTGGCTGCGGGCGGTGCGTCGATCGTGGAGAAGGTCGCCTCGGTGAGGCCGTAGCCCTGGCGCACCTCGCAGCCGAGGCGGGCCTCGGCCCGGGCACAGAGGTCGTCCGAGAGGGGGGCGCCGGCGCTGAGGCACCACGCGAGGTGCTTGGGCTGTTCTCTTGCCGGCTCGCGTTCGAACGCGGCGAGCATCGTCGGGACGACGGGTAGCCAGGTGACCTCCTCTCCGTCGATGGCATCGAGGACCGCCTTCGCTTCGAAGTGC
>Ga0164313_10002143_pt1 | contig 17709 bp, 14 predicted proteins | sample GuaBasSedimGuay4_FD_113735 | JGI IMG/M metagenome (GOLD analysis project Ga0164313, IMG submission 113735) | Subseafloor sediment microbial communities from Guaymas Basin, Gulf of California, Mexico - Guay4, Core 4569-4, 0-3 cm | ecosystem: Environmental > Aquatic > Marine > Hydrothermal vents...
CCCGGCGAGCCCGCTTTTTTCGCTAAGTATTGACATACAAATAGGTCCCCAATCACATCATGGTGCGCATGATTTCGGTATTATTGCTCCGGCAATTAAATACGTTAAGCCGTCATTCCCGCGAAGGCGGGGATCCAGGATAATACTGGATGCCGGAACAAGTCCGGCATGACGAATTAGGCTATTTAGTTGCCAGGTTAATAAGCGCACGGTTCAGCTTTGGATAAATCCCTGCCGCAATTTGATAATTGTTTCTAATGAAAAGCCTCCAGAATATTGTGGATGAATTCGTCCGTACTCCAGGCCGAACGCACAGAGGTGGCCCCGAATCGCACCAGCACCAGGTTCTTTGACGGTACAACGATTACTTTCTGCTCCTGGAATCCGGAGGCTTCATACTCATCCCGAGGCGCCTGCGGCCAGCGTCTGTCAGCTGGATTTTCCGAATTGCCTGCGTTCAGCCAGAAGTGCGCCCCGTACTCACCCTTGGGTGCACCGGGTGTCGGAGTGGTGGTGTAGGTCACCCAGCCCTCCGGCAGGATCCTTTCGCCTTCCCAGACGCCATCCTGGAGGTAGAGCTGACCGAAGCGGGCCCAGTCCCTGGGTGTGGCATGGGCATATGAAGAACCGACAAAGGTTCCGGACGCATCCGGTTCCAGCACTGCACTGTACATGCCTATCTTATCGAACAGTTTTTCATAGATAAACTGGTAGTAATATGCATACTCTTTTTCAACCGTCTTCCTGACGATGCGGGCCACGATATTGGCGGTGCCGCTGGAGTAGTACCACTTGCCGTCCGGTTCCGTTTCCAGCGGTTTGGCAGCGGCAAAGGCTGCAAAATCGTAGCTGCCGAACAGCATATCGGTGGCGTCGGCCAGCGGCGCATACACTTCTTCGAAGGCCAGGCCGCTGCTCATGCGCAGGAGCTGGTCTAGGGTTATCCTGCCCCGGGGATCATCGTTCTTTTGCCATTCCGGAACCGGGGCCGGCTGCATGATATCAAGTTTGCCGTCCTTTACCAGAATGCCCACCAGGGCATTGGTAACGCTCTTACTCATGGACCAGCCCAAGAGCGGCATGTCCTTGTGGAATCCGGATGCATAGCGTTCGGCAATCAACTTCCCATCATGCACCACCACCACCGCCCTGGTCTTTCTCAGGTTGTCGGGACCGGGTTCGGCAAAGGCCGCATCGATGGCTTTTTCGACCTTGACCATATCGATGCCTTCAACGCTGCTGTTTTCTGCCAGCCGGCTCCCTGCCGGCCAGGAAAAATCCTCCCGATGCCTGGGGCGACTGCCTGAAAAACCGGGCGGCACCAGCTTCTGGGCGTGCATCTCCTTTTCCGTTGTCCCCACGATCAGGGAACAACCACACCCCTCCCGATAAATAGCTTTCAGGTTAAACATTCCGTATAAATTACCAGTGGCCGACTTTTCCTCGCGATTAATCGCATAACTGGCAAAGGTAGCCAGTATATTTGCCGGCTTCACGTCTTCGACAAAAGCCGTTTCCGGATCCCGGCCGGAAATAAAAGTACTCGAACAGAGATACTTGGCCACGAAACCGGAACCGATGGGGCCTGTTTTGCCAGCGAACCAACCCGCTCCGATGCCTACTGCAATGACAATACCTGCCAGTATTCCAAGGCTCACTTTTACCCAACGCCGCATGCTGCCTCCATTAATAACGGTTGCAATTGTCACTTAATAATTTAAGCGGATATGTAAACATAGCATTATGTGTGCAGAATAAATTCCAACTGGACAAATATGACAACCGTTATATACGCTATCAAGTGCTAAAAATCAAAAGGGACAAATTAAATAATTTGCCCCTCTTGATTTATTCGATGAGTGGCGGGTACGAAATCAATGCGTCACGAATTCATAACCGTCGTCCAATCATGGTTGTTATTTGAACCACCAGCGTTCACCAATTCGCATGCCATCCAGAGCCATATGCCCTGAGATCGGTCCATGGGCCAGCTTGTCTGAACTGGCTTCAACCATCTGGTTGAACATGGGAACAACGGTTCCACTGTCATTCCTGCAGATTTCCTGCATATCTTCGTACATCTTTCTGCGTTTACCCGTATCCAGCTCGGCTCTGGCATCGATGAGCAGTTTGTTAAATTTCGCATTGCTCCAGTTGGTATCATTCCAGGGCGCTCCATCTGAGTAGGCCACCGAGAACATCATATCTTCGATGGGACGTCCCCCCCAGTAACACATGCACCACTCTTTTTTCATCCAGACATTGCTCCAGTACCCGTCATCAGGCTCCCGGACAACATTGATATTAATGCCTGCTTTTTTAGCCTGTTCCTTCATGAGGACGGCAGAGTCCACTGCTCCGGCAAATGCGGAATCAGCAGCATGCAGGTTAAAGGTATGGTCCAGCATACCCGCTTTTTTCATATAAAATTTGGCCTTGTCCGGATCATACTTTCTTTGTTCCAGGTTCTTGGCATAGTATTTATTGACCGGTGCAATGGGATGATCGTTGCCGGGTTCGCCATAACCGCGCAATATTTGTTTCACCAATGTTTCACGGTCAACGGCAAGCTTTAATGCCATACGTACATTGTTGTCATTGTAGGGTTTTTTATTGACGAGCATGGGGATGGTGTAGTGGGCTGTTCCCGTTATTGCCTGGACATTGATGCCCGGCGCCTTTTTCATGAGATGCACTGTTTTCAGTTCGCATCGATCCATGTAGTTTGTCGCGCCGGTCTTCAATGCATTTGTCCTGGCATTGGTGTCCGTAATCGACAGGGTTTCGATCTCGTCAAAATGGGCCCGACCTTCTTTCCAGTAGTTGGGATTGCGTTTTGAAAACGCTCTGACACCCGGTTCCCACTCCTCCAGAATATATCCCCCGGTACCGACGCCCTTTTCGAATTCCGGGCCTGCAGTTCCAGCGGGGAAAATACCTAAGTGATAGTCACCCATAATAAACGGAAAATCAGCACTGCCTCCTGAAAGCGTGAAAACGACTTCATTTTTCCCGTCAGCCTTTATACTTTCAATACTCTTCAAATATCCTTTGGCTGCGGATTTGGAATCTTCGCCCAGATGGTGGTTTATGGAAAAGACCACATCCTCGGCTGTCATGGTTTTGCCATTGTGAAATTCTACGCCCTTGCGCAGTTTAAAAGACCACACTTTTGCATCAGGCGTCGAGTCCCAGGACTCGGCAAGTTCAGGAATGACACTGAAATTGTGGTCGATTTCCACGAGGCAGTTTCTTATCTGCCAGTTGACATTCTGGTTCATGTTGGAAACCAGCGTTCCCGGATCCATGGAATCCGTGGTTGACCCGCCCGACATCCCTAATATAAGACGTCCTCCTTTTTTCGGGGCCGAAGCCTGGGCGGTGCCTGCGAGCAGTACAGGAGAAAGGGTAACCGCAAGGCCCAGCGCTGAAACCTGGGAAATAAACTGTCTTCTGCTGATTTTGTTCTGGTTAAACAATTTTGTTAATTTCGAAAGTTCTGACATGTTAATCTCCTTTGCTATTATTGATGAATAAAAGTCGAAATACGTTCAATTAAAAGCTTCTCCAGCCGGCAATATATCTGTGTCTTCATGATACGACTGAAGAATGCGCAGTTTCATCTATTTATTGCCCGGATCGTTCACCTCCTCCTCGATATTGATGATGTTGCGGGCGTAGTCGGCATACTCCTCCATGGGTGTCGTGAACCGTACTACAAGCTTGGCGCCATCCGGGGAACCGCCCCCGTGCATGCAGCCCGGAACGCCGGCCCCGATGGTCAGCCATTCAGACAATCGTGCCGCCTTGAAGCGCGTCTCCGCCGAACAGTCGCCGGCTTTGATACATTTTTTCAGAAAAGGGCCGTATTCAGGATGAGAGACATCCGCATACGACGGCATGCAACCGGTTTCAACGATACCACCACCGATCTCCTGAGTCAAACGTTTGACTTCATACGGCAGGGTTGCCACCATCACTTTATTGGTGTGGGCGGTGTGGGGGTCGGCAAAGAACGACCCCGATGCATGTTGGAAACCGAGCGCACAGGCACCCGCCCCGAGCCCGAAGGTCACGGTGTTATTGATGCTCATGTCCACCAGTTTATTCATAAACGTCTTGGTCTTCAAGCCGTTGGCCCGCGCCATCAGGATCGAAGCCCCGATCATGACATCGCCCTGTCCGGTGACGCAGCCGCCGATGCAGGACCGGTAATTGGCGGTAAAATATTGGATCGCCTTGCCGGAATACTTGGCCTCGCCACACATGAACACGCGTTCGTTGGGTACAAAGACATCGTCAAAAAGCAGCCACCCCTGGGTAATCCCCGTAGACGGTACTTCCACGTCCGCTGTGTCCTCCAGTTCCCTTTTATCGCTGGGATGGCGCGCTTCCACGATGGTCAAGCCCTCGATGTCCCGGGGAACCACGCAGGCCAGGACGTAATCCTTGTCCGGATCCTTGTAGCCGCTGCCCGGCAGCAGGAAGATTTCCTGAGCAGCCGCCGTGCCGCAGATCATCAGCTTGGCCCCGCGAATGACGATACCGTCTTCGCGCACCTCTTTCACGTGCAGGTTGGTGTCCGGTTCGGCCTGCTGGGACGGCGATTTGCTGCGGTCACCCTTGGCATCCGTCAGTGCACCCGCCACGGTCAGCCCCTCTTTTTCAGCATGCAGGATCCACTTTTTCAAGCGTTCCTTGTAATTCGTGCCGTATTCCGCATCCATGTCTTCGGTAACAGCCCACATGACGTTCATGGCATTCCAGCCCACACACACCGCACCCGTGCATGTTCCGGTGCGGCGGTAATTCTGGCGTTTAAAGCGCATGTTCTGGATCAGGGCGCTGTCATCCTGCATCATGGAATTCCAGCGCTGAATTTTTTCACCCGTAAAAATCGATGTGGTGGTATACATCTTCTGCAGCTCCGGGTCGTTGGCGGCATCGAAAGCCCGGGCGTGGCTTTCTACTGTTCTTTTTGTGGCCGGATGCGTAGTGACATCTTCGATCAACTCTCCAAATTTATAAATATTTGGCCTCATTTTTTTTAGCGCTGCAAGATATTCTTCACGTGTTTTGACTGCCATAATCTTATCCTCCCCTTTTCATCAAAATTTATTATAAACATCCATTTTTTTCACATTAGCAACAATTATCAGCAACTGCCCTGTTTTTCACGATATTGCCGGATTTTTTCCAGCAGAACCGGTACAAAATCCCGACAGTCGTCCACCACCCCGTAGTCCACCTGACTGAAGACGGGTGATTTTTTATCGTTGTTGACGGCAATCATGGTTTTTGCGCCGGCAATGCCGACCATGTGCTGTTGTTCACCGGACAGCCCGATACCCAGATACGTCTCCGGACTCACCATCTTCCCGCTCTGCCCGATCATGGTTTCCAGTTCCGCCCAGCCTTCGTCCACGGCAGGTCGGGTGCAACCCAGGCCCGCACTCAACGCCTTTGACAATTCGACGATCAGCTTCCATCCTTCGAGGTCCCGGCACCGGCACCTGCAGCGAGCACACATGTGGCTGTATCCAATGGAATACCCTCCGGCGCCTCGATGACAACTTCCAGGATCTCGACCCTTTCAGTATGGATAAAAGGTCCGTCGATGGACACGACCTCGCCGTGGCAACCCTCATCCAAATCCGGGAGGGGGAAAACACCCTGGGCAACCGTGGCCATCTGGGGCCGCCTCTCCGGGCATACAATCGTAATTTCCCCGCCGTAGGCCGGAATTATCTGTTCCAGAACCCGGTCGGCATTGATGTTCAAATCGATACAATGCGCCGTCAGCCCGGTGCTGAGACTGGCCGCTACAAGGGGTGCCAGTTCACGCCCCATGGATGTCGATCCCATGAGTATGATCTGGGGTTTGTGCTTCTCGGCCAAGCCGACAATCACGTCCGTATAGACGTCGGGGTGGTATTCCGCCAGTGCCGGATCGTTGCCTAAGAACACACGTTCCGCGCCAGAGGCGAACAAATTGCTGGGTTGGGTATCGACGCCGTCCCCCAGCAGCACCACCTCCACAGTAGTACCCAGATCATCGGCGAGTTTACGTGATTTTCCCACCAACTGGGGTGTCACCGGCAGGAGATTGCAGCTTTCCTGGTCGGCAATTACCCAAACCGGCGATTTATCGTCTTTCATGTTGCCACTCTCTCATAATTTGTATCAGTTTATGTAATTCTGCGTTTCAAACCAAATCATAAAATCCAAAAAAACAAATCCCAAACAATTCACAATCATCAAATTCAAATTTCCAAACACGTCTCTACATTTTGGGATTTAAGTATTGTCATTTGGAATTTGTTTGTCATTTGGTGCTTGGTGTTTGGAATTTTCTGTTCGCTATAGTACGCCCACTTCAACCAGCTTCTGGACCAGTTGCTCGGCTTTCTCTTCACGCGTACCCTCTATGAACTCGACCTTGCGCGTGTTTTCCACTGTGCGCATTTCCGTCACGGTGGTTGGGGATCCTTTGAGTCCGACCCTCTCGGCGGACACACCGAGATCATCCAGGCCCCACTCGGTGATGGTTTTTTTGCGTGCTTTTATAATGCCCGAAAAACTCAGGGTCCGTGGAGAATTCAGATCGCGGGTAACCGTAAAAACGGCCGGCAGCCGTACGCGCATACGTCTGTACCCATTTTCCAGCGCCGACTTCACCTCCCAGGCCTCATCTGCATGGGGAGTAATCTCCCGAACCATGGTTACCACGGGCATATCCAGCATCGTAGCCATTTCCGGTCCCACCCATTCGGTGGCCCCGTCACTGCTGGCCATCCCGCAAAACACCACATCCGCGTCTCCGTTTTTCTGAACCCCCATGGCCAGGGTGTACGCCGTGGCAAACGCATCGGCACCACCAAAACCGCGGTCACTGAGCAGGATGCCCCGGTCGGCCCCCAGCGCCAGGCATTCTTTGACGATGCTCGCGGCTTCCGGAGGGCCCATACTCAATACGGTTATATGGACTTCCATCCCGGTCTTGATCTGCAGCGCGGCTTCCAGCGCATTTTTGTCCAGCGGGTTGAGCACCATGGGGACATTGCCCCGCAGCAGTGTTTTGGTCTGCGGATCGATCTTGATGTTGCCGGCCGCCTTGGGGTCCGGCACCGCCTTGACACAGACAACTATTTTCAGCATTTGCTATTTTCCTAGTAGCATCATGAACTGCTATCACATTTAATAATTTTCGGATCATCTCCCGATCAGTTGTAGTATTGTTGGATTGAGTGATCCAAATCGAAATCGGGATCGCTATCGAAATCGAAACAATAGGACGCTTGAATCCTCCACCCCCTGGATCCCAAATTTCCTAAACTCAAGTATGCGCCAGGCATGCTCGAAGAGTGAAAATTGATGAGATGAAGATTATGATCCGCTATCTCTTTTATTGATTTCTCATCAATTTTCATGCCTGACTTATGACATGGCCCAGCGTGCTATGATAACCTTCATGATGTCTGAAGTCCCGGCCGAGGGCCCCAGCACCGCGGCATCCCGCCAGAAACGGGTCACGGGATATTCTTCCATGCAGCCGTATCCGCCGTGAATATCTACTGCCATTTTGGCAGCCTTTTGAGCAGCTTCGGTTGTATAGTACTTGGCCACGGCAAACTCATTACTGGAACGACCACCGGCATCCTGGATAGCGGCTGCCCGGTATCCCAGCAGCTTGCCGGCTTCCAGATCGATTTTCATCTCAGCGATCTTGTTCTGAATGCTTTGCAGGAAACTGATGGGCTTGCCGTACAATATACGCTGACCGGCAAACTTGATGGACTCTTCCAGGCAGGCTGCCTGCAGTCCCAGCGCGGTTCCGACCATACCGCCCCGGCCCACATCGCCAATGGCGGCCATGGTCACGCCGAGCCCCTTGCCTTCCGCGCCCAGCAGTTGTGCCTTGCCTATTCTCAGACCTTCGAAGAAGAGTTCACCGGTGTTGCAGCCCCGCATGCCCACCTTGTGCTCCTTGTGGGTGGCTTTCCAGCCCGGCATATTCTCGTCGATCACGAAAGCGCAGAAAGCCTTGGGAGTGTCTTCCGCTTTGGCCAGAATCGTGATGGTATCAGCTATGTGCGAATTGGTGATGAAGCACTTGCGACCGTTGACGATGAAATCCTCACCGTCTTTGGTGTAGGATGACTTGATGCCGGTGGGATCCGAACCGCCGGTGGCTTCGGTCACGGCCGTGGTGGCCAGACGTTTTCCGGTAGCCAGGCCCGGCAGATATTTCTTTTTAGTTTCTTCGGAACCGAACTTGATGATGGGTTCGATGCCCAACGCAAACACCTGCAGCATCATGGCCGTGGCCACGGAAACCCGGCTGATCTCTTCCAGGGCGATCAAACGTTCGGTATACCCCAGACCCAGACCACCGTATTCCTCCGGAATGGTGATACCCATCATATCGGCTTCGGCAAGCGCCTTTACCACGTCCTGGCTGACATCGCCGGTCTTTTCCATTTCCGCCACCTTGGGCATAATCATGGTTTCGGCAAATTCCCTGGCAGCTTTTCTGAACATTTCCTGTTCTTCGGTAAACGTAAAGTCGATCATTTAAATTTCCTCCTCTGATGATTTTTTGTATTCGTTGAATACGCTATTTTTTAAGTGTTTCCAGAAACGCAATCAGCGCGTTTATGGAACAATCCAGTTTTTCAATTGATTTGTCCGTACTGAAGCTGATGGAAGCCCCCAGCATGCTGTTGAATATTATTTCCGATATGACATCGGTGTTCACCCTGTTCTTCAGTTCCCCCGAACGTTGGCCCTGGTCCAGCATGCGTTTAATCATGGTCTTGAGACCTATAAAACCCTTCTGCACCTCTTTCGACAGATGGGGGCGCTGGTCGCCGAGTTCCACGGCAAACATGATGAAAATACATCCCCCGGGAAACTTTTCGGCATCTATCAGATACCGCCCCTTATAATTCCGCAGCAGCAGGATGAGCTTGTCGATGTGCTTTTCAACCTTATCGAGATCATGCAGATTTCGATCCCTCCAGATGGTCCGGGCTTCATTCAAAACCTGGTAAAAAAGCGCTTCCTTGCTGGCAAAATGGTTGTAAAAACCGCCTTTGGAGGTTTTTGCTGCCGACAGGATGTCGTGGACCGATGTACTGATGAACCCTTTCAGGGAAAACAGCTTCAGTGATTCATTGATGATCGTCTCTTTTAAGGCCATCTATTCATCCACCTCCACCAATCAGACCGACCGGTCTGTCTTGAATATGAAATCTAATAAAATTTGTCAAGCTTCATTGTCGTTCTGGTCTAAGATTGCCCGCATCCGTTCGATATGTGCGGGTCGCGTACCGCAGCAGCCGCCCACGACGGTCGCGCCCGCTGATAGCCAGTCAGCCACGTGCACGGCATAACTGCCCGGATCCAAATCGTTTCTCAGGTCCAGAAAACCATCGCTCTTTTTTTTGCCGTCCAGTTCCCAATCATCGGGGATATGTTGAAATGTATTGGCATACCCCCCCACATATTTGAATCCGGTCTTCGACAATGTGGGCATGGCTTCCGTAACCCTTTCGGGCGGACAGCAGTTGACCAGCAAGCCGCTGACGGGAAGCTCGGTTAAAAACGATGATGCCTGCGACAGAGTCTCTCCGCTTCTGAGAGTCTTCGGTTGAGATTCGTCAAGGGTCCAGGCCACCCAGACCGGTTTGCCCGTGGTGCAGGCAGCCCGGGCCGCGGCAAACGCTTCGGCGGCCGTTGACATGGTCTCGCAGATGAACAGATCCACAAAAGGTGCCAGCAACTCGGCCTGTTCCCGGTATAGCGGTTCAATCTCCCCGATACGGCCCACCCGATCCGGCCGAAAACTGCCGCGCAACGGCGGCAGGGAGCCGGCAATAACGACATCCCGTCCGGCAATCTCACGCGCCTCCACCGCCAGTCTGCCTGCCACCCGGTTCAACGGGGCATATTGATCCTCCATTTTTTCCCGGGCCAGGGCACCGCGGATGATGCCATACGAATTGACGGTAATGATATCAGCCCCGGCATGGATATAATCCACATGAATCTGCCGGACCACCTCCGGAGCGGTCGTCAATGCCAGAGCCGACCAGAGGGTTCCCGGTGTCTCCACCCCGCGAAAACGCAATTCCCGCCCCATGCCCCCGTCCAGCAGGGCAGGTCGCCGCAGTCTATTTAATTTTATCACGCGCTTTGCTCCTTCCCTGTAGAGCAGGTAAATTTTCCCTATAGATAGCAGAACATTACCCTAAAGGGACTAGCGCCGGTATAGGCGGCTTTCCAGTCTCATGCGATAGAACTTATCGGTGAATACCCTGGGCAACAGGGCATGCGAGCTCGCAGAACCTGCAGGGCTTGACGACCTCGCTGGACTCTTCGATCCCCATAATCGAACCATCGACCATTTCCCCATTGGCTTCGCGTTTGTCGTTCTCCTCCTTGCAGTACGGCCGCTCGAACGAACCGCTCCGGAATGCATCTCTTGGACAGGCCCGGTGACAGGGCTGGTCGCAGCCCTTGCACGGGTCGAAGTCGATGGGACCGGTGGGCTTGAGCTCAGCCTCCATGAAAATCCCCCGCAGGCGGACCCGCGTTCCAAACTCCGGTGTGACCAGAAGGTTGTTTTTGCCGATAACCCCCAGCCCGGCCAGCGCTGCGGAATCCTTAAGAAACGCCCCACCGTACTCGATCTGATACGGCAGCGAAAGGGCCTTGATGCCCAATTCTTCATCCATCCAGATCCGGAGTTTTTTCGACTGTGTCCGCATTATACCGTTGCCGGGGGTAAAGCCCGGGACCTTCATACTCCACCAGTCCAGCACAGGCTCAGATATCGGATGGGCCAGGGCCCACACCAGTACGGATTTATGCGCTTCACGCCATTTGACACCTTTGTATTCTTCGTAGAACGGTTTCTTGTCGTAGATCGCATAGGAGCTGGACGCTTTCAAGTCCTCGATGGAGGCGATCCCCGCCAGCGATGCACCGAGTTCCTTGGCCTTTGCCACGATGGTTTCTTCAATATTTTTATCGTTTGATTTCATTTTCTTCCCTTGAATTTTAAACTGGATATTCTCATTTTCAAGCCTTCATCCTTATCAGCGCATCGGCCGCAACCGCTCCCTGGCCCTGGGCCCGCAGCATCAGCGGATTGATATCGAGCTCGATGATGGACGACGGGTCATTCACCACCATGGCCGCCACCGCCATGATGACATCGGCAGCAGCATCCAGGTCAGCTGGAGGCGCCCCCCGGAAACCCTTTAAAAGCGGTGCACACTTCAGCTGTCCCAACGCCAGGTTTACCCGTTCCCTGGTGGTCGGCATCAGGAGCGACACGCTGTCTTTCATCATCTCCACCAGAATTCCGCCGCCGCCGATCACGAGATAAGGCCCGAATTGTTCGTCGCGGGCCACCCCGACAATCAGTTCCGCCACGACACCGTCGATCATTTTTTCAACCAGAAAGGAGACCGAGAGGTCCGACATCGCCGCCACCGCCGCCGATACTTCGACGGCACTGTTCAGGTTGAGCCTGACCACCCCGACGTCGGTCTTGTGCGCCACGCCCAATGCCTTGGCAACAACGGGATAGCCTAACGTTTCGGCGGCCGCGGCCGCCTCTGCAGCACTGCCAACTACCCGGGACGACGGTATTGTCACACCGTTTTGAGCCAGAAAACGCTTGGACGCGGCCTCGTCCAACACGTTGGTACCATCCGCCGGCTGTCCACCGAAACCTGTGAGTAACGGCGGGCTGGGAGGCCGGCTCCAGGCCGTGCCCACATCGACCGCCGCCTGGATGCCCGCAACCCCGGCATCGATGCCGGCCAGCACGACAACCCCGTCTTTCATCAAACGCACCGCCACCTTTTCTGAAATCGTATCGGCAAAGGTAGCCAGTATGGCAGCCTTGGTACCGGTCTGCTGTGCCGCCCGGACAAATCCCCTTTCCGCGCCTGCCCAGGTTGACTGGTCACACAGGTCTTCCCGCGGGTAGTCGAGCAGGCACAAGGACACGTCGAAGTCTTCCGCCAAAAAAGCGGTAAAATTTGCCGCCATGTTCTCTTCGTTGTTCCAGTCGAACATCTGGAAATCAAAGGGATTGGCCGCCACCATCAATTCGTGTATGGTGCCCTGGAGATTTTTAGCCACCTTGTCCGTAAGCGGCGGCATGCTCAGGTTCGGGCCCAGGGCATCGGCAAGAAGCGTAAGATCCCCCCCCGAAGTACTCATGGCTCCGATCCGGCCACCCTTCAAGGGGCCCAGTACATGCAGCACCTTCAGGGCTTCCATGAGCGCTTCCAGGGAATCGACCCGGGCCACGCCGAGGCGCTCGAACAGTGCACTCACCAGGGTGTCCGAACCGGCAAGAGAGGCCGTATGCGATACCACTATTTTTTTAGCGACTTCAGAGCGGCCGGTCTTGATGGCCACGATGGGTTTGCCCAGTTCCCGGGCGACGTCCACCGCCGCCTGAAAGACCCCCGGGTCGGGCATTGACTCGACGTAGAGTCCCAGCGCCGTGACCCGATCCTGTCGAGCAAAGGTGTGGATGGCGTCATGCAGGTCGAACTTCAATTTGTTACCCAGGGACATCATGTAGGCGATGGGAAGACCGCGACGCTGCATGGTGAGGTTGAAGCCCACATTCGACGACATGGTGATAATGGCCACGCCCTCTTCAACCCGTCGGCCGCCCTGCTGATCGGGCCAGAGCATCGCCCCGTCAAGATAATTCAAAATCCCGTAGCAGTTCGGCCCCACAAGCGGCATGTCCCCCGAAACCTCCAAAAGCCGCTCCTGGAGTTCAGCACCCTCCTCGCCGGCCTCGGTGAAACCCGTGGCATAACAGACCGCACCGCCGGCATTCCGCTCGGCCAGCCCTTTGACAATGTCGATTGTGAGGTAACGATTCACGCCCACATAGGCTGCATCTGGGCTATCCGGCAGGTCCGCTACCGAGCGGTAGACTTTGCGCCCTACGATTTCCGTTTTTTTGGGGTGAACCGGCCAGATTTCACCCGTGTATCCCATGCGATCGCTCTGACGAATCACCTCCTGGGCCTGTGCGCCGCCAAAAACTGCTATGGTACGTGGTTTCAAAAGACGTTCAAACGACATGTATTATCCTCCCGGTATTGGCGTATCCGTTGCAGAACAAAGCAGTTGACAGATGTTTACAGATGTGAGATTAAATTGCAAGAGAAACCGACCGGTCTGTCCTAGCTTTTTTACCTTAATATTGACGATTAACAAATTTGATTAAAGATCCCTACCGCAAACGAATAAAAGCGCGTTTATTTGCCATCATAAACCCGGTACCCTAGGTACCCCAGTATGAGAAGGAGGAGGACTATGAAAGAAGTTAAGAAGCTTGAAGACCTGCTGACCACCGGAAAAATCACCCGACGGGATTTTATTGCCAAGATGACCGCCCTGGGGTTGGCTGCCGCTGTTTCGCCTGCCCTGCTGGCCAACCCGGCCAAGGCGGCAACGCCAAAAAAAGGCGGCGTATTCAAGATGGGGCTGCCCGGCGGGCACACCACCGACAACCTGGATCCCGGCACCCTGACGGACGAATGGAACTACAACACCAACTGGATGTACCGCAACTGCCTGGTGGAGATAGACTACAAAGGCCAACCCACACCGGAACTGGCCGAAAGCTGGGAATCCACGCCTGATGCCAAAACCTGGACCTTCGACCTGAGAAAGGGCGTTGAGTTTCACAACGGCAAAACCATGACGGCAGAGGATGTGATCTTCTCCATCAACCATCACCGCGGCGAAAAATCCAAATCAGCAGCCAAGGGCATCGTAGATCAGATCAAAGACATCAAGGCTGACGGCAAATACCGAGTCATCTTCGAGCTGAGCGGCGGTAATGCCGACTTCCCCTTCATCGCCAGCGACTACCATCTCACCATCCAGCCGGCAGAAACAGGCAAGGAAGACTGGATCAAAGGCATCGGTACCGGGGCCTACAGCCAGACGAAATTTGAGCCCGGTGTTGTTTCCAGGGGCAAACGCAACCCCAATTATTTCAAACCGAATCGCGGGCATTTCGACGAAGTGGAAATGATCGTCATCCAGGATACGCCCGCCCGCACCAATGCCCTCAAGACAGGGGCGATCCATCTGATGTCCGACGCGGATGTCAAAACCGTGCATCTGCTGGACAAGGTACCCGGCATCCATTCCCTCAAGGCCACCGGTACCTTCCACAATACCATCCCAATGCTGCTGGATGTACCACCCTTTGACAACAACGACGTGCGCCTGGGCCTCAAATACGCCATCGACCGGGAGCAGCTGGTAAAGATCGTCTTAAACGGTTACGGCACCGTCGGCAACGACCACCCCGTGGCCCCGATCACCCAGTTCTACAACAAGGACCTGCCCCAGCGGCAGTATGACCCGGACAAGGCCAAGTTTCACCTCAAAAAAGCCGGTATGCTGGACCACACCTTCAAACTGCATGCCACGGATCTGGGCAATTTTACCGACACCGCCGTCCTTTACAGCGAACAGGCCAAAAAAGCCGGCATCAACATCCAGGTGGTCAATCACCCGGCAGACGGCTACTGGGATGTGGTCTGGCTCAAGGAGTCCTGGTGCATGTGCTACTGGAACGGGCGCCTCACAGTGGACTGGATGCTGGCCACTGCCTACTCCGGCGATGCCAAGTGGAATGACACCCACTTTAAGCATGCCCGTTTTGACAAGCTTCTCGTGGAAGCCAGAGCGGAACTGGATGAAAAGAAACGTGAGGAAATGTACTACGAATGCCAGGCCATCCTGCACAACGAGGGCGGCGTGGTGGTACCCTTCTTTGCAGACTGGGTAAACGCGGCCAGCGACAAAATGGGTTACGAAAATGTCGCCGGTGACTGGAACCCGGATGGTGCCAAGGCTGCCGAACGCTGGTGGTTCAAAGCATAATTTTTCACACTCAGTTGCACCCGCACAAAGGCCTTCCAAGTGAGGTCCCTGCTGAGTGTACGGGAAACCATTCCTGATAAACGCGTGAAAAATTATTAAACGTCAAATAGGGCCGACTGCAATGCAGCCGGCCCTATTTGACTAAGGAGTATTGAGTATGGAAGTCCATTCTGAACCGGTAAAAATAGGCCTCAGTTCGTCGCGCCTGGATAGAATCAAAACCTGGATGCAGGGGTACGTCGATGGCGGCAAACTGCCGGGGGCCATCACCCTGGTAGCCCGGCACGGGAAAATTGTTTTTTGCGAAGCCATGGGGTATGGGGACCTGGAAAATAAAAAGCCGCTTGCCCTGGACAGTATCCTGCGGTTCTACTCCATGAGCAAGCCGATCACGGCCGTAGCCATCATGATGCTCTACGAAAAGGGGCTGTTTCAACTGGATGACCCGCTGTCGAACTATATCCCCGCATTTAAAGATATGCAGGTCTACCAATCCGGATCAAGCGACAACATGACGACCTCGCCTGCCGCCACCCCCATCACCATCCACCACCTCCTGACCCACACCTCCGGCCTGACCTATGGGATGGAAAACCAGGGGGGCGTCCCCGGGTTGTATGCGGAAAACCGTACCGATTTTTATCCAAATGACGGCCCGCTCGCATCCGTGGTGGATCGCCTGGCTGAGATCCCCCTGGAGTTTGAGCCAGGATCGCGCTGGGAATACAGCGTTGCCTTCGATGTCCTGGGGCATCTGGTGGAAAAGGTTTCCGGCCAAACCCTGGATGCATTTTTAAAAGAAAATATTTTCGACCCCCTGGGAATGAACGACACAGGATTTTTCGTGCCTGAAAATAAACAAGACCGTTTCGTGTCCCTGTATCAGTGCACACCGGAAGCCCGGTTGGAGCTGATGGAAAGTGCTGCGGACAGCTTGCTGACCAGCCCCGTGGAAACCCTCTCGGGCGGCGGCGGCCTGGTGTCGACCCTTGCGGACTACTTTTGCTTCACCGAGATGCTGCGCAATAAAGGCGAACTGAACGGTCACAGGCTTCTGGGTAGAAAATCAGTGGAACTCATGACCTGCAACCACATGCCCGGCGATCTTGCCGATATGGGCCAGCCCACCTTCTGTGAAACCACCTATGAAGGTATCGGTTTCGGGCTCGGCATGTCGGTAATGATTGACCCGGCCAAAGCCAAAATCCTGGGAACCCCCGGCGAATATGCCTGGGGCGGTTATGCCAGCACGGCTTTCTGGGTGGACCCGGTGGAAGATCTGACGGTGATCTTTCTCACCCAGCTCATCCCTTCGGGCGCGTATCCCATTCGACGGGAGTTGCGGGTGCTGACCTACCAGGCACTGGTAGACTGACCCAGATGACTGCATCAACGACAAGGCATAAACTAGATGTCACAAGATGAAGGTCGTTTGGCAATATTGCATTGCAAAGTTTGTTAAATCGAAATATGGCGGGGTCATCACCCAGACACTTTTGAAGGGTGTATCCCCAATACTTTCAAGATGATGAGGGTGTCTACCTGAGTAGTATATGATGATTTGATAATGCAACCGCATAAATAGTGGCTCTATGACAAACGCCCCGGATGCTCATTTATATATAACCACCTGCCCCGCTGCCGACACACTGATTTTATCACCGGACTGTACTGTATTTAAAAATTCATCCCCCAGTCGATCGATGGTGACCACCCGTTTCCCGGCCCAGATATCCGCCACCACCAGCCCGCCTGCGGCCAGCGGGTCGATAGATTGAGAAAACAGCATGGCCCGCGGGATGATGCCCCATCCGGCCAGACGCTGCCAGACGGCACCGCTGGAAGTGGAGCCGGTGGTCCTGGACAGGCAGATGATGGCGCCGGCCAGATCCCGTCCATAGAGATCCGGGTTGTTGCGGTCCGCACATACGGCTTTTCCGGTCCGCTCATGAATACTGGTAAAAAAACTGGCATAGGTGTTGAAACCCCGGCGCGTTACCAGCGTGTGTCCTTCCACCGTGCCCGGTAGCACTGCGCGGCCTTTAAATGTCAGCATCATTTGCGCCTCCGGATTTTACCGGTAACGATGATGTCAGCAATCTGCTTATCTTCAAAAAACCGGGCATGGGTATAAGTCCTCAGTTTGTTGGAATTGGTAATGATGGCATCGTCCCGGGAAAGGTCGTTGTCAAAGGCCTGCATGGGACAGGCTGAGCTGAAGCGTACACCCGCTTTTGTCAGAGCTTCCCAATCATGTTGGTCGGCGACAAATGCGTCAAGCACCTGGGGGGCGGCACAGATCGTGGTGTGCACCTTCAGCCGTTCACAGTCGTGCCGCATCAGACCAGCATGGATTTCATCGGCCCACCACTGCAGTTGCCTCAGGCTGAGGTGAGGGCAGCCTAGGAAGCACTTGCCCGGGTCGGCATGTTTGTCAACCCACAATACCGGGTAAGAAGCCACCAGGTCTCGAAGATCTGCCGCGTTGATGACGGCATGCCGGTATCCTTCCGTTAAAAGCCCGGTCCCTTGATCCACCGCTTCGGGCGTGATGTTCTCCACGTGAAATAAGCCAACCGCGCCTGCGGCAGCAGCAGCCGCACCCACTTCCTGCAGGTAATCCCGGGTGTGTGGTCCGAGTCCGGTCCCCAGGAAACGATCAAGGCCGACCACGTAGGGAACATCCGCCAGAACAGTCCTGCCGATAGCCTCACCAAGGATTTGCGGCAGAGGCCGGTGCTCTGTGGCCACATCGATCCG